>Ga0208667_1001175_pt1 | contig 9929 bp, 13 predicted proteins | sample 11BtaG_FD_184085 | JGI IMG/M metagenome (GOLD analysis project Ga0208667, IMG submission 184085) | Marine viral communities from the Subarctic Pacific Ocean - 11B_ETSP_OMZ_AT15265_CsCl metaG (SPAdes) (version 2) | ecosystem: Environmental > Aquatic > Marine > Oceanic | place: Pacific Ocean... | reverse complement strand
AATCCTCTCCCCAGTTATCAAAGGAGAAATGACCTGTATCAAGAGGTAATCCAGATTGACTTCTAGCATCGCCATAATCTTCTACATCATAGTGGTATGCACCATAACCAAGAGGATCATTAGAGGCGTCATTTACAAAACCAGATGGTGTTATATCAGTCCAAGTGTTGTCGTATAAAACATAAACTTTTTGTCTTGTACCAACAGCTAAGATAGAAGCACCTAAGTTGTCCTTATAGGCATACATACCTATAGGTTCTCCGTCTAGTGCTGTAGTTTTTAGTTTAGACCAACCACCGATAGGCTTTAGATAACCATTTTCAAAACGCACGAGATTGCCGTCAACCCAACGACCTTTGTTAGCATAGTCAGTTCCGTTGTTGACTATCCCAGCTGGCGGAGTTACAGGCAATAGTGCCATTTTTAGCTATTGGATGATATGTAGCTTTTACCAGTCGAGATCGCAGTTGTATAAGATGTTTTATCATCTGAACTACCAGCTACGTCTGGAGTTTCGTCATCTGAATCAACAGGTGCATAGGCTAAGACTAGTTCTAAGTGGTCTACGTTTCTTTGTACCATATCGTTAATGTCAGATTGCTCCATGCCTTCAACACTCCAAGTTCCAGCGTTTACTTCGTTGATAAGTGTTACGCTATCTGTTGCTGCTGTTAAGACTTCGCTTACTGTTTGTGCCATATTATTCTCCTTTTAGAGTTTTTAACTCTTGTTTTAATTCATCTACTTGCGTAGACAGTTCTTGTACTGCTTTGATAAGTGGATGTACAAACATCTCTTGTGAAATAGATTGTATTCCGCTTTTATCTTCTATATCCCATCCACCAAAGTCAGTAATGTTGTGATTGTTCATAGCTTCTTTAACTTCTTGAGCTATAAGACCATACATTTTTTCATCATGTACTCTTTTAGTTTGATTTGGCTGATAATCAGGTAATGTATTATCAATATCAGCTTTTGCTTTCCATTTAAAAGTTACAGGTCTTAAATCGTTTATAAAGTCTAAACCACAATCTGTATTATCTTCTATTTCTTCTTTATATCTTTCGTCTGATACTCTTGTCCAAGATGCATTAGATTGGAAAGCGTTATAAACTCTATCACTTCCGCTATCTTGACCGAAAGTAAATTTAGCATCGCCATGCCCTACTGTTCCCCATCCTAAAACTATTTGGTTACTACCAGTGACTGCTGAAGCCTGAGTATTATAACCTGCTAAAACATTGTTACTCCCTGTTGTAAGACTAGAACCTGAATTATCACCCAAGTAACAATTATACCTACCTGTTGTAGTTGCTCCGCCTGAGTTAAAACCACAAGCAGTATTATTACTTGTAACACATGAAGCTAAAGAAGACCTACCAATAGAGGTGTTATTGTCGCCACTAGTAATAGAAGATAAACTTGCATAACCAACAGCAGTATTTTTTTGACCAGTTGTACAAGAATCCATCGCTGATGTACCAACAGCAGTATTTGTTGCACCTGTAGTGTTTGCTGACAAAGATGCATAACCAAAAGCTGAATTACTATTTGCTGTAGTGTTTGCATCTAAAGCAAAAGTACCTACTGCTGTGTTTTCAGAACCTGTAGTGTTTGCTAACATTGCTTCTCTACCAATTGCAACATTATGATTTGCTGTAGTATTACTTGATAATGCAGACCTTCCTACTCCTAAATTAGAACCGCCAGTGGTGTTTGAATACATTGCATCTTTACCAAGTGCTGTATTTCTAGTTCCTGTAGTATTTGTTGTAAGTGAAGCATAACCTACTGATGTATTTTCTCCACCTGTTGTTGTAGCATCTGAAGCTAAAGCACCTACTGCAGTATTTTCAGCACCTGTAGTGTTTGCTAATAAAGCGTTTGTACCAACTGCTGTATTATTTGAAGCTGTAGTGTTATTAAATAAAGCTCCTGAACCCATAGCAGTATTACTAATACCTGTTGTGGTTGCTCCTAAAGCTCCATAACCTACTGATGCGTTATTAGAACCAGTAGTAATTGCATCACCTGCAAGACCACCGATAAGGGTGTTTTGCACACCTGTGGTTACTGAAGTTCCTGCACTCATACCTACTGCTGTGTTGTAAGTATTTGTCGCTGTAGTAAAGTTTTGATTTCTTAAAGTACCCCAACCAATAGCTACTGACCTTGAACCTTTAGTATCAGCAGATAAAGCTAGTCTACCCATTGCTACGTTAAAATCAGCATTCGTTAGTGCATCTCCTGTTTCAAAACCAACAAGAGTATTTTCAACACCTGTGGTTATAGATTTACCACTATTAGAACCTATTGCTGTATTTGAAGCACCTGTAGTGTTTCCTTCTAAAGCCAAATAACCAACTGCTGTGTTGTTACTTGCTGTGGTGTTTGCTCCTAAAGCTGAATTACCAATACCAGTATTATTAGAACCAGTAGTATTAGCATCTAAAGTTGCATAACCCATAGCTACATTATCTGAACCTGTAGTGTTTGATGTTAAAGCAGTATAGCCAAAGGCAGTACCTGTTACTGTACTAGTTCCTAATGCTGCGTGTCCAACAGCAGTGCTTCCTATTGTAGTTGTTAAGGCATCGCCTGTACCTCTACCTAAAAGAATATTACTTGAACCAGTTGTGATACTGATTCCAGCATCTCTACCCACAGCTACGTTGTTATCAGCAGTTGTCAGAGCTGTCAGTGCTTGATGACCTAAAGCTACGTTATTGTCTCCACCAGTTTGTACACTATCTAAAGCTGTATCACCTAAAGCTACGTTATTTGCAGCAGTTGGATAATTACCATCAAGTTTGATTGTTCCACCATCTACTGAAACATTACCATTGACAGTTAAACCTGTAAGCGTACCAAGGCTTGTAATATTGGGTTGTGCCGCTGTAGCTAGTGTGCCTGTGATAGATGTACTTGCTGATAAAGTAGTAAAAGATCCAGCCGCTGCTGTAGTTCCACCGATAACAGAGCTGTCTATAACTGCTCCGTCTAAGTTCATAGCTACTGAAGTGCCAGTGGAGCTAAATAATCCGTCAACAGTATCGAGGTCAGCGTTTAGCTTTGTACCCCAGGTATCTGTAGATGCTCCTACTTCTGGTTTGGTTAAGTTTAAATTCGTTGTAAATGTATCTGCCATAAAATTTTATCCTTTAAGCTGCGTCTTGTTTGCCTAATGTTGTCCATGAAGTATCTGGATTAGATTGATCTGTCCAGGTTTCGCCTGCTACTATTTGATCGGTCCATGTTTCATCAGGAACAATTATATCTTCCCATTTTAGACCACCAATAGCATTAAATCCACTTGTTTGTGTAATTGTGGTAGCACCTCTATAGACAATACCACCGATTGCATCTAACCCACTTGTTTGTTCAATAAGAGCATTTCCTACTACAGTAAACCTACCAGTAGCAGTCATTCCTGATACTGCTGGTCCAAAAGATACACCACGATCTATTTGTGTGCCTGTAGCTATTACATTAGATGTGGCCGCTATCGTTGCAGATCCTAAATCTATTTGTGTACCTACTGCGGATGCTCCAGATGTACCAGCTATAGTAGCTACACCAGCTATAATAATACCGCCTATTGCGTCAAAGTCTGAAGTTGAAGCTATTACAGAAGCTCCTGTAATTACGAATCTACCTGTTGCGGTAGTGTTAGAGGTTGCGGCTATCGTTGATGCGCCAACAATAACAAATCTACCATCCGCTGTTGCAGATGAGGTTTGTGCTATTGTGGATGCGCCAAAATGATATACAGGAGTTCCGTAATCGGACTTACCGTATGTATATTCACCATAGCCTACTGAGGCCATGTTGTTAAGCTAATGTTATATCTAAATCGCCAGCATCAAATCTAAATACATCGCCTGAACTTACAGTTTTAGATGTTGTTAAATCTGCATAAGCCATTAGATTGCCGCTTGATGAAGCGTCTAAAATACCAACTGCAACTACAGTTCCATAGTCAGCTGTAGCTGTTGGATATTCTATTGCAGCTGAATTAGTAGCTGTTGTTGGGTTTGTACCAGAAACAGTAAATGCTCCTGATTGTCTTGCATATGCACCGCCTGATACTTCAGTACCACCACCTGTGTCTGTTGGCGCTACAGTATATAAAGCAACATATAAAGTTGATGGTGCAGTATAAGCATTACCACCAAATACATGGTCTAATACTTTATCTTCTAAGTAATCACTAAATCCAGCCATATTGTCTCCTAATTATTATTCCAATAATAAATGTTTTTACCAGACTTGCCATAAGTTCTTCTTCTTTGCATTAGAGATCCTTTGCCAAACTCTGCTTTCTCTTGTTCCATTCTCATCTCTTCTAATGCTTTTTCAAATTGTGCTGTAAATAACGGCACTCTTTCATCTTCCATTAGATAGATAGAAGCGTGTTTTAAAGCACCATACAAGTAAGCATCTGGATATCCTGTGGATATAAAGTTCGTTGTATTAGAACTGCTTAGTGCATCTATAGTGCCATAGTATGTTAATTGTAGCGTATAACTTGAGTCAGGGGTAGGTGCTAACTCTAATGAGTTATCTACAATCGCATAGTAAATAGGTTGACCAGTAACATTATTATTAGCTTTTCTGTATACATCTAATGATTCTAGTGATTGTTGGAATAATGGTCTGAAGTCATTTGATGTAATCTCTACATTAATTGCCTCTAACCAGTCAGTAGGCAGGCTCATGTACTGTCCATCTGCTGTAGCAGTAGCACGTTTTACCATGTCTTTGTTTCTTAATCTTCTATTAAATTCTGATTCAGTTGCATCAATAAAGAAATCTAACTGGTCTGTTAAATCAGATCTGTTTAAGAAGTTTGCGATATTAGTTTTTAATTCATCGTATGTCATACTTTACCTTTCCATGTTCTAAATGGTTTGTTATCTGAATGGTTTAGCCATTTCTTCCATTGTGCAGAATCTTGCGCCCATCCTTCTCGGACTGCTCTTTGGTATACCACCATTGGTATTTCTGCTACATGACGTAAATCTTTACCAGGTGTATATTCAGATAGATTTTTTACATAGTCTAAAGTTGGTTGTATATTCTGTTTTGTGTGATACACAACCTTATCATCTTCTGTCGCGAATACAGACTTATAACCTTTTCTATGATCTATTAATGTAGTCTTTGCCATAGACAGATTTTAGCACAAAAAAAAGGGATGCCGAAACATCCCTTTAAGCTAATTGACTAAACTTATGAAGTTGATAAGTCAGCAACGATTCCGTGAGCGGCTTCGTTAGATACTTCCAATCCAAACTCAGTCACAATCATCTTAGTTTCTGCATCGCCTATTGTAGCAATATCGACAGTTTTAAAGTCTCTTAAGTAAGATACTTTTGCAAACTCTGGATCTACTAATAGTAATGATGTTTCTCTTGATCTGTTTGATGGTACGATTTTTAGATCACCAAAGTCAGAAGAGTAAACAGATACTGAAGCTTCAACTGTGTTTGCATCAACAAACTGTCTAGCTTGAGTTCTACCTGTGAAACCAGAGATAACTTGTTTGTTATGTGGACCACATATAGCCATTGAAGGCTCAGCACCGTTACCAAACATAGTTTGTAAAACACCTTTTAAAAGATCTTCTGTTAAGTCTCTGTCTGTTCCGTCAACTGGAGCAGCTCCACCACCAGCACCTGAACCACCAGAGCCTCTGGACACGTTAGATGTTAGCCATGATTCAAAACCACCAGTTACCCTAGCTGTTGAAGCGTCACCAGTTGTTTTAGCGCCGTTTTGACATAAAGCTTCTTCCATGTCTCTTTTCAATGCTTTAGCCATAATAGCTAATTGATGAGCCATTTCTGATCTTTTACCAGCTGGGTCTGAAGCGTCTTGTGAGCCAGTTACAGTTGCATCTCTTGATGAAATCATTGCAACATTACTTACTCTAGTTGTCGCTGTAGAAGTAGATCTTGATAGTTCAAAACCTTCTAGCTGACCAGCTGAACTTGGAGTAGGTAAGACTTCTGTCTGCCAATCAAACACTACGTTTTTAATATTTCTTTTTCCGATTGATGACATAAACGGAGTTTGCATTGGAGAGATGTTGTAAATAATATTACTTAAATCTTCTCTGTCAGCTGTTGCCGAATATGTGTCAAATGCGTTAGTTACCTTTGCCATTTTTATATTCCTTTATAAAATTAAATTAATTGTTCAAAAACTTTAGCTGCGTCTTGGACTTTTCCAGACTTAGCTAACCTTTGTTGCGCTTTCTTTACAGGTGCTGCCGATTTAGGTCGGTTAGTAGTTCCAGGTCTAGCCACTCTTGCTGGTGCTTTTTGTGTTGGTTTCTTCTTCGTGGCTTCAACTGTTTTAGAGTTTAACCAAGCGTTTCTTAAACCAAGCAATGCACGATAATCATAAACCTGTTGAATTTCTTGAGGTGTATAACCTAAAGTATTCACGGCATATTCGCTAATAGCTGCTTTTTCTTGTGACGCAATCTCTTGATTTTGCCATTCTGGGATAATTTCTAAAAGTTTCTGTTGACCATATTCAACCACTTGTTGAATTTGTACTTGCTGTTTAACTTGTGCTTCTTGATAAAGCCTTTGTTGTTCAGCACTAACCGCAGTCAACTTCTCTTTCTTTTCATCCCAAAGTTGCTTTTCACGAACATAACCAACAGGATCATCTTCATACAAAGTGTTCCAATCTGGTTCGTTAGCCAATTCGCCCTTTAACTGGGCCTCCATCTTCGGTAACAACTGCGAATAAATCGCATCTCTTTGCGCTAGCTCTGCTTGCTGCTGCTCAATAGTTTTACGCTGTTGAGAGAGTTCTTGTGTTTTGCGCGTATAATCTTGCTGACGAGAATATCCGTTGACGAGTTCCTCTTGCGTGACTTCTACCTCTTGGCCATCTACCTTTACAGTAAATGTTTGAAGTTGCGGAGCTTCCTCTTCAACATCGGTTTGTTCTTCATCCAGTTCTTCTTCATAATCATCTTCTAATTCATCTGCAATTTCTTGATCAATTTCTTCATCAACAATTTCAGAATCATCTTCGATGATTTCTTCTACTACTTCTTCTGTTTCTGTGACCGCTTCTTCAACCTTGTCCTCTTCAGGGGTTAAAAAACTTTCAAACATCGAGGCAGTAATTTCCTTATCAGTTTGTAAAGCAGTCGGTTTATCCGTTATTGCCATAATAAATACTCCTTATGTATTTAAGAGTATTTTAGCTTAATAATGTGTAAAAAGGGAAGGTTTAACCAATATTTCTAATTTTGTTAATATTAGCTTGTGTGAGTTTACCTTTCTCGGCAATGATACGCAGATGCCTTTCGACCTCTGGTAATAGTAATAATGACCTGTGGATATCTTCTCTAGCATTAACATCAGCTATCTCTCTTGAGTTTAACCAATGTGTTATATATTCTTGTTTTAGATTTTCTACTGCTTCTTTAAAAACATCAGATGTTAATATTTGCTCGGCTTGTGCAGCCTTAACTACTTCTTCGTGTGTTACTGACATTTAGAATAATCCCCTTACTTGTGGTTGATTTATAGAAAACCTACCGCCAGTTGGTTGTTGTAATGCTGCTAAACTTTGTTCTAATTCAGCCAGTCTTGTGTCATACGCAGATAAGTCTGGCTGCTCATAAGTTGGCATATTAATTCCAGAGATAGCTTTATTAATATCTGCTTGAGTCACAAAACCAGATAAGTCTGGAGCTTGGTATGAAGGTATGTCTATACCAGCTATAGCTTTGTTAATATCATCTTGTGTCATAAAACCAGACAGGTCTTGCATTTTTTGTTCAGGTAAAGACATTAATATATCCTGCTTAAGTTCGTCTGGATTAAACGTAGGCAAATCTTCTATTCTTGCAAAACCAGATAAGTCTTGTTGTTCGTAAGTTGGTATAGACATTAATATGTCTTTTCTAAGTTCATCAGGATTGAATGTGGGTAAATCCTCTATTCTTGCAAAACCTGATAAGTCTGGCTCTTGATATACTGGTAAATCTTTTCTTAGAGCAAACTCGCTAAAATCTGGAAGATCAAACTGATCTATAGAAAAATCTCTACCATTAGGAACATCAGGTATTAATGATGGTAAGTCTTGTCTGGTTACAAACTGTGATAAATCAGGTTCTTGATAAACAGGCAAATCTTTTCTTAATGCAAACTCATTGAAGTCAGGAAGATCTAAATTTTCTATAGAAAAATCCCTAACATTAGGTAAATCATCTTTAGTTACAAATTGTGATAAGTCTGGTGCTTGTGGCAACCCAAACAAATTAGTAAAGTCTATTCCTGAATCAGCTATATCTTGACGAATCTGCTCTATATCAAACTCTTGTGGTGGTACTTGTATTGGTGGTATTGGTACTACTGAATCTTTATCTCTACCCCCACCTCCACCTACAACACCAAGCGCATCTCCAAAGATGTTTCTTAATGGAGGCATCTTATCTCTTCTGCCGCCAGGTATTGTTACGCCGCCGATACCAGTTCCAAAAAAGCTAGGATCATCAGGTTCTTGATATACAGGTGGAGGAGGTGGTGGGGTTATGCCAGCAGCTATATTTAAATCTGCTTGCGTATAACCACCTGGTTGTTCTGGAGAATAACTTACGCCTGGTGCAATAACTTGTGACATTGGTATACCGCCAGCTATAGAACGAGCATATTGTTGACCAGTAGAGTAAGTTGGATCAGACAGAGGTATTGTATAGCTGCCAAAATCATCTGGTCCTAGTTGGTTTTGTTGTTGAATAATATTTCTTGCTTGGTTAAATAAACCACCTCTTTCTGTAGTTTGATTCAAATTATCGACAACTTCCATGCCACCTATTTCATCTCTCATCAATGGAGTTAGGTTTCCTAGTGCTGCTATATATTCTTCTGGGTCAAATGTTATTGGCATATTACTGTGTTATTAATTTATCTATTTTAAGATCTAGTTTATCTATGCGCTCTATAACCCTATCCATATTCATTATCAATTCTTCTTTGGTAACAAATCGCATAGCAACTTCTTCTCTGGTCTTATTAAGTAGTATATCAACTCTTTTGATTTCTGTCGCGTTAGAACGAATACTATAAATAATAGGTCCAAATACCAAGGTCATTATAATATTCCACAATAAGATAGAAGTTATTTCCATTTAGTAGCTCCACACATGAGGGCGTGGCCTACCTTGTGCATCTTTTGATATGTCCAAATGTATAAATCTTGCATTGCCTTTTTGATTAATTCCTATTCCTGTAAATCCATAATCGGTTGCTTTTGATATTACTTCTAGTGCTTGCTCGCCTCTTAGAAATACGTCAGCAGCCAATCCTAATGCGTGTGTGCCTGGTTCAGATTTTACTTTCTCTATTGGATGATCTGCACATCTGTAACCGCTTGTAATTTTAAACGGAAAACCTACATCACTTCTTAGTAATTGTAACTTATCTATAAGCTCGTGTTCAATCTTATTTTCACCACAATGCTTGCAAGAGAACTCTTCTAAACTAAAATTTTCCCAACTCATCTTGTTAGTCCTTTTGTTTTCTCATAACTTCTCATACCACCTAATCCCAACATACCCATTAATACAGGTAACATAGTAGATGTATCTGCTTGTGGTACATCAATACCAAAAGGTGCTAGTAAAGGACTGATTAAAAAGTTGACTGCAAAGCCTGCAACACATACCCAAGCTGTTGCTGGCCTCCAAGATGATTGAAACCAACTGCCTTTGGCTTCTTCTTTGTTTACTTCTATCTGTGCTTTTGCAATCTCATGGATATGCTTTTGCGACATGGTTGCAAGTTCATGCGCAATCTGTTGTTTTGTATCTGCGTCTGGTATGAACTTATCAAGAATCTTCGTTACTGGTTGTATTAGTTTGTCTATCATTGTGTAGCCTTATAAAGTATTCAGCA
>Ga0208667_1001172_pt1 | contig 9948 bp, 15 predicted proteins | sample 11BtaG_FD_184085 | JGI IMG/M metagenome (GOLD analysis project Ga0208667, IMG submission 184085) | Marine viral communities from the Subarctic Pacific Ocean - 11B_ETSP_OMZ_AT15265_CsCl metaG (SPAdes) (version 2) | ecosystem: Environmental > Aquatic > Marine > Oceanic | place: Pacific Ocean... | reverse complement strand
CTCATTGCTACTGGTTGCTTTGGTGATTTTTCATAATGAAACTTGTAAGAAAACTCTTTGCCTTCTTCGTCATAGCCACGCACCTCCATTACACAACCATCGTTCCTGTGAAACATCACACATAAACCTGAGTCGATATGCTTGGATGGTTTGAAGCTAAGTTTTTTGCCTTGTGGTTCTGGCAAATCTTTAACTTTACAAACCTTAATATCCTTAGTTGTTTCTATTGCATTGAGTTGCGTGTGACGCATCTCAGCAGATAATCTAAAGGCATCCATTTTGGTTCTCCTTGTTGGCTACTCAGCCATTGTGCGGACAATGCCGCCGATGAAGGCGACACATATGCCGCCGATAAGACATGTGATCTGAAAGAAGAAGGCGCTGTTATCCATTGGCTCTGCCATAGATGTGCCAAAGATCAGAGCGAACATGCCGATTCCGATGAGAAAGTTTGATAGAAGTTTCATTTTTTCCTCGTTACTGCATACTTGCAGTATAGCAGTGATTTTGTTAGTTGCAACGCAGTTATATGGCCGTTCTAAGGCGGTGCTGCGGCTGCATACCGGTCAAAGAAAAAGCCCCGCAGCCGAAGCTGCGAGGCTGTGTCAGCCGGTTAAGCTGACTTGGAGAAGAACTCAATGCTAGATGCAATGCTCTTTGACTTGCTGTGTTCTTCGGGAAAGAGTGCCTGTGATTGAAGCTGAAGATACTGGAGAAGTTGTTCGACTGTATCTTGTTGGCTGTTGTGCCAGTGCCAGTTGTTCTCAAGCTTCACAAGGTCGTCTGCATTGAAGTGTGGTGAGCCTTCTGCTGACGTACCGTCTTTGTTTTTGATGATCTCTTGAGCCTCTGCGTGGATGTCAGCTTTCTTCAGCTCCTTCTGATTGATGTTGTATTTGCAATCATCAATGAACTTGTTGAGCATGTAGTTGATTGTTGAGTTTGTTGTACGGTCAGACATTGCGAAGATAGTGGTGATGTCTGTAGCGAGTGACTTGTTAGCTTTGTTAGCCATAGTGGTTCTCCTTGTAAGCGGCAGGAACAGCCCTGCCTATGCCAAACACGTATCACGGCCGGTCAGCTACGCCGCGAGGAAGCCCTGCTGGGCTACCGAAGCGTCCAAGTAAAGGACAGCCACGGTAAAAGAAAGAGAACCAGCTACGTACACCGTCGGCAGGGTGCGGCCTGCTCCTTTACTTGGATGACCGGTTGTGATTCGTAGGATTGGCAAGGACAGGGAGGTTGCTGCTGATTGCAAGGATGGTTCCTATGGCGTGGCAAGGGTAACAAGTCTGTGAGTGAAGGACATTACCGCTAGCTGAGCGGTGTCTGCCCCTGTTGTATGTGCATTAGTTGTATTTAATGGGTTGACATGGGGTTGACAGATCGGCCACTTTGGGGGGGAACACAAGGGGGGGCAACAGTCAGGTTTGAGTATGACAGTAGCTAAGACACTAACTGGTAAACAGATGGCTCTAGTTGATACGCTCGTGTCAGAAGGATGTAGCATCAAAGAGGCAGCTGGTAAGGCTGGATACGCTGAAGGAGAAAGCGGCAGAGTCACAGCCAGCAAGGCTTTGAAGCTGCCTCATGTGCAGCAGTATATGATGCAAGCGGTAACTGAAAGCTTGGGTGTTAATGCTACTTATGCTGCCAGCAAGTTGCTGAGACTAGCATCTGGCGCTAAGTCAGAGTACGTTCAGTTGGAAGCAAGCAAGGACATACTAGATCGTGCTGGGTTTAAGCCTGTAGATAAATCTATGCACTTGCATGCTGGGGAAATTAAGGTGAGCATAGACCTGACATAAGGGGGGTGCCCCCAAAAGTGTGGCTATGCCAGTGTGACGTGGTCCCACACAGACATTATAGGCAAAAAAGGCTCGATCATGTGTACAGGCGGAGATCCCGGCGGGGGAACATCAGAAAATTTAAATCCACCGAGGGTTCGTCTTGCTCCTGCTAGGGGAGTTAGTGGTCCTGCATCTGCCAAGCAGCGTGAGGTTGGTGTAAGTTACAAGCCTTCTAGTGGCATAAGTCCGGGTGCTGTTCGTGCGATTACTGGCAGTTATTCTAAAAGCAGCCCTCTTAGTGACGTAGCTGCGGCCAACATTGCTGGGCGTTCTGACATTACCAAGGAGCAGCTTGGTGATTTACAGACTAGGGCGACTGTAGGCACTAGGGGTTTGGGCAAGGTTGGCACTGTTGGTGGTATATTGAACACTATTGGCACTGCTTCTGCTGCTCGTTTGATGGACAAGATTAAGAGTGACACGCCTACTGTTGGCAAGCTGGGTGACAAGCCTAGCTACAGTGTGAGGCCTGTAACGACCAAGACTGGTTCTATTGTTGGTGTTACTGAGCCGGGGGCTTTTGGTGGCCGGGTTTATTCTGGGCGTCCTGACATGAATCCTATGGCTCCTAAGAAGCAAGAGGATGACACTCCTGCTCCTGCTCCTAAGCCCAAGGTTGAGGAGCCTGTTGAAGAGGTTGTTCAGATGGGTAGTGACCGCAGGGCCACAACAAAGAACAGGCGTGGCGGTGGCCGCAGGACTGCTTTTGGCACAAGGGCTAGTCTGATTAACTTGAGAAATGTTAGATGAGCAAGACTCCGGCATGGCAGCGCAAGGAAGGACAGAATCCTCAAGGTGGCCTCAACGCTGCCGGACGCGCATCATACAAGCGGGAAACCGGCGGCACACTCAAAGCCCCAGTAAAGGGCAAGGCGAAGACACCGCAGAGCAAGAGGCGGCAGGGCAGCTTCTTGGTAAGGATGGGCAGCGCCAAGGGGCCGCTGATGAAGGATGGGAAGAAGACACGATTGAAGCTCTCACTAGAGGCATGGGGGCATCGTGGTGACAAGGCTAGTGCTGTACGCAAGGGTCGTTCTTTGTTAGCCTCTTATCAGAAGTCTAAGGAAAGGGCTAAGACATGAAGGCAATAAAGACACCGAAAAAGACTTTGTTGAAGAAGACAGGCGGCTCCCGCGATGCGGCTGCTTCACCGTTTCCTCGCAGTCTTTACAAAGATAAGTTTGACAAGATGGTAAAAGGCGGCATGTCTGCTAGAGATGCTGCCACAGCAATTAAGCGCATGATGCAAAGTGATATGTCTCGTGAGCTTGCTGAGTATAACTCATAGGGAGTGATTCAATGCCTAACGTAATGGGAAAGAAGTTTGCTTATACACCTGCGGGAAAGAAGAAGGCAAAGAAGGCTGCCAAGTCTTTGCTGACTGCTGCACAGAAGAAGCTGCCGCAGGACTTGCAGGATAAGATTGCCAAGAGCAAGATGCGCAGTGCCTAAGTATCAGTTCAGAGACGGCACTCCGTATGATGGGCCGTATTTTATTATGCAGGACGGTAGGGTTCTGTCTGGTGCAACTTACACACGCAACTCAAAGCGTCTAGTGGAGATGGAAGATGGCGGTGAACGCAGCGGGAAATTACACGAAGCCAGCGTTGAGGAAGCGCCTATTCAACCGCGTAAAGCGCGAGGGAAAGGGCGGAAGCCCCGGTCAGTGGTCAGCAAGAAAAGCGCAAAGGCTAGCCCTGCTGTATAAAAAGGCTGGCGGTGGATACACGAATTAATATTCGAATATTCCACCCCTAAGCATAGGAATAATGGAATAATGGCACTAGCGGCTTCACAGAGATCCTTGAGAGCATGGACGCGACAGAAATGGCGCACCAAGTCAGGGAAGCCTAGCACTCAGGGCAGCAAGGCTACTGGTGAGCGGTATCTCCCTGCTGCCGCCATCTCTGCCCTGAGTGACGAAGAGTATCGGCGCACCAGCCGGAAGAAACGCGCTGCCGTAAGGCAAGGCAAGCAGTTCTCAAAGCAACCTAAAAGCATTGCTAAAAAGACTGCGAGTTACAGATGAGTTTCCTGCACACACTTAAACCAGAAGAGCGAGAGATCCTGCGCAGGGTGGTGAAGAAAGTCCACCTTGTTCACCACCCAAAAGAGTTTGTTACTGACCGCGAGGCCGACAAGGTTATCGCGGCTATTGGTCCAGAGGTGGTTGATCGGATGATTAAGTTCGGCAAGGATCAGAAGGTTGACCAACTTTAGCTACAAGCCTGACGGCAACACCCTCAAAGCATTTATGAAAGACAATACGTTCTTTCGTGGCATCAGGGGTCCGGTAGGCTCTGGCAAGTCAGTTGCTTGTTGCGTTGAGGTCTTTCGCCGTGCGCTAGAGCAGAAGCCAAACAAGGATGGTGTTCGGCGCAGTCGATGGGCAATCATCCGAAACACCAACCCACAGCTTAGAACAACGACAATCAAGACTTGGCTTGACTGGTTCCCAGAGGATCAGTGGGGCAAGTTTATGTGGTCGGTGCCATACACACACAACATCAGGCAAGCCGATCTGGAACTTGAGGTTATCTTCTTGGCCCTTGATCGCCCCGAAGATGTAAAGAAGCTGCTGTCATTGGAACTTACTGGCATCTGGATCAACGAGGCCAGAGAAGTGCCAAAGTCTATTATTGATGCGTGTACTATGCGTGTGGGTCGTTTCCCTTCTATGCGTGAAGGTGGGCCATCATGGTCAGGTGTGATTGCTGATACCAATGCACCAGAGGAAGATCACTGGTGGCCCATTATGTCTGGCGAGGTGCCTGTTCCTGACCACATTCCTCACGAGCAAGCGCGTATGCTGGTCAAGCCAGACAACTGGAACTTCTATGTGCAGCCGTCTGGTATGCGTGAGAAGATAGATAAGAACGGCAATGTTCTGGACTATGAGTCAAATAAAGGCGCTGAGAACGCCAAGAACATGCTTGAGAGTTATTACTCGAACCTTATTCGAGGCAAAACTAAAAGCTGGATTGATGTGTATGTAATGAACCGTCTTGGCACTATCCAAGAAGGTAAGCCTGTTTATCCGATGTTTAATGGCGAGACACACATTGCTAGTGAGGAAATACCTATTGCTGCTGGTATTCCATTGTACATTGGCATCGACTTTGGTTTAACGCCGGCTGCTGTGTTCGGGCAGAAGGTACGCGGTAGGTGGCTAATTCAAGCTGAAATTGTAGCCATTGACATGGGCATTGTGCGTTTTGCTGAGATGCTGCGCCAAGAGATTGCTACTCGTTTTGGTGATCTTGATGTGCATATCTTTGGTGATCCGGCTGGTGACTTCCGTGCGCAAACCGATGAAAGCACACCGTTCCAGATTCTGCGCGGTGCTGGTCTACGCGCACAGCCTACACACAGCAACTCGGTAGATCTGCGTCTTGAGTCAGTGTCTAGTAATCTGAATAAGATGGTTGATGGTAAGCCAGCGTTCTTGATTGATCGTCGCTGTCCTACGCTCATCAAGGGATTTGAGGGTGGCTATAGCTATAAGCGACTGCAAGTATCTGGTGAAAGGTTTGATGACAAGCCTGAGAAAAATATGTATTCGCACATACACGATGCTCTGCAATATCTGATGCTAGGTGCGGGTGAAGGGCGTCAGCTTATCTCTGGTCAGAAGCCAGCAAGAGCATTTAACGCTAAGAAAGAGTTTGATGTCTTTGCTAGAAAGCCAAAGCAACAAAAACGCAGTGGCTTGTGGGCAAGGATGTAAGATGATACAGGTTAGTAAAGGAGACTGACATGTGCATTGGTGGCGGCTATAGAGGCCCAGCAGTAGATCCAGAAGCAGAAGCTGAACAGGAGCGTAGAAAAGAAGCTGCGCTTTCTGAGAAGCGTGAGCGTAAGCAAGAGGCTCTTGCTGAATCTGTAGAGGCTACAAGCAGGGGTTCTGGTCGTCGGTCTTTAATTACTGGCTCTGGCGGTGGCATGGGCTATTTCAATGAGTATAACAGATGATTGTAAATACTGACGCCGGACAAGCCACATACAGCAACGATAAACTTGCTGGCATGTACATGAAGAAATACGAAAAGGCAAAGTCTCTACGAGAGAACTTTGTCGATTTGTTTGAAGAGTGTTACGAGTATGCGCTGCCACAGAGGGAGTCGTTTTACTATGAATCAGTTGGTCAACGTCGAGACGATAAAATCTTTGATGAAACAGCCGTTGTCGGTGTTCAAGAGTTTGCATCACGCTTGCAGCAGGGTTTGGTTCCGAACTTTGCACGATGGGCAGACTTTCGTGCGGGATCTGAAGTCCCGTCTGAAACACGCGAAAGCGTCGATAATGAACTTGATGAAGTAACTGAATACGTCTTTGAGGTAATTCAGAACAGCAACTTTGGTCAGGAAGTGCATGAGTCATTCCTTGATCTGGCAGTTGGTACTGGTGTGTTGTCTGTATCTGAGGGGGATGCAATCAATCCGATTGTTTTCTCTGCTGTACCACTTCCGCATGTAGTGCTGGATACTGGACCTGATGATCGCATCGATCATGTGTATCGTGAGCGTCAGGTACGCGCATCTGATGTGCCGTTGATGTACAAGCAAGCTAAGATTGGCAGCAAGCTACAGAACAAAATTAAGAACGCACCTGATGACAAGGTGAAGATTCTTGAGGTTGTGTGTAAGGATTACACAGTAAAGAACGATGAAGCCTATCTGTTTTACGCTATTGATTGCACAAACAAGGAAATAGTCAGAGAGGAGAAGTATCGTGGTGTGGGGTCAAATCCTTTTATTTGCTTCCGCTGGTCGAAGTGCAGCGGGGAAGTCTATGGACGCGGGCCTCTCATCAATGCGCTTAGCGCTATTAAGACTACTAATCTTACGATTGAGCTTATACTTGAGAATGCGCAAATGGCTATCTCAGGTATCTACCAAATGGAAGACGACGGAGTAGTAAACCCTGACACGATTAGTCTTGTGCCGGGCACTGTTATTCCAAAGGCTGCTGGCTCTCGTGGTCTTGAGCCTATTCGTGCAGCCGGTTCATTTGACGTAGCTAATCTTGTTCTATCTGATATGAGGCTGAATATTAAACGAGCCTTGTACAATGACATGCTTGGTAATCCTGATCGAACCCCAGCTTCTGCAACAGAAGTTGCAGAGCGTATGGCCGACCTGTCGCGTCGTATTGGTTCTGCTTTTGGGCGACTCCAAGCAGAGTTGGTACAACCTGTTCTTCAGCGTGTAGTTTACATCTTGAAGAAGCAGGGACGTATTGAACTGCCAACAATCAATGGCAGAGAAGTAAAGGTTCGTTCTGTATCGCCACTTGCACAGGCACAGGCAAACCAAGACATTACATCTGTGGCGCGTTGGCTTGAGTTGGTTCAAGCAACCTTTGGACCACAAGTTGTGCAGATACTTATTGATTCAGAAGAAACAGCAGCATACCTCGGTAAGAAGTTTGGTGTGCCAGATTCATTGATCCGCGACCTTGAGGAACGCAGACAGCTTGTGGCCTTGGCACAACAGTATGCACAGACTCAACAGGGAGCAATGGGTGGCGCAGAACAAATACCTCAGTCTTGATGGCTACCAGCGTGGTCGTCCAGATGATGAGAAGATAAGCATCAACATAGCTGCCTTGTTCAAAGATGAACTTGGCAAAGATGTGTTGAAGTATCTTAGATCAATCACAATAGAAGCAGTTAATGGCGCAGCAGTAACTGATGCGGAGTTGCGTCATATGGAGGGGCAGCGGTACATCGTGGGCCTAATAGAGTCGCGCATCCGGCATGGTCAAAAGGTGAAATCAAATGAATGAAGTAGAAGCAACAGCAGAAGACTCTGGTATTGTAACCGAGGGTGGCAATCCATTGATGGAGCCAGAAGCGGCACCCGATCCGCTTGCTGCGCTGCCTGAGAAGTTTAAGTCTATTGATGATCTGGTTGAGTCCTACTCTAATCTTGAGAGCAAGATTGGTGCTAAGGAAGAAACATTCCGCGATCAGTTTATGAAAGAGATGGAAGAGCAAGCCTATGCAAATAGGCCAGCTGATGTTGGTGACTATGTTCTTCCCGATAGCATTGATGACGAAATGGCAACAGACAATGATTTGTTGCAGTGGTGGGCAAAGACTGCATTTGAAAATGGCTACAGTCAGGATGAGTTTGCTGAAGGCATTGAGATGTATGCACAGGCAATCAATGCTGATGTGCCTGACTATGATGCAGAGGTTGCAAAGCTGGGCGATAATGCTAGCGCAAGGACTGAAGCGGCTAGTTTGTTTGCCAATCAGTTCTTTCCAGATGAAATGCTTGGTGCTGTAGAGCGTATGTGTGAGACGGCAGAAGGCATTATGGTGCTTGAGCATGTCATGGAAGCTATGCGTGAGGGTGGCCCATCAAACGGAGCGATTGAGGTTTCACGTGAAACAGAAGCTGATCTGCGCCAGAAGATGCTTGATCCACGGTACCACGATCCTGCGCGTAGAGATCCAACCTTTGTGAAAGAGGTTGATGATGGCTTCAAGCGTATATTCTCAAATGGCTAATGAGGTCATACGAGTTGGTAGGCTCTCGTTAATCAAAAGCCTACCCGAACATGCAGAGCGTGTTGCTGACAACATGCGCAAGGCTGATGTAAGGGAATGTTACATACACAATCTTACTCCACTTGAGGCTTTGACTGAGCCATTTGTTATTGATGGAGCAGTAACCTACACACTTAGGCTTGATGAAACGCCCATTGGTATGTGTGGGAATGTGCCAATAGATGATGTTCACGCTAGAATCTGGCTACTTGGCACTAATGGAATCAACTACAACTTTCGTCCGTTCTTGCGGGGCTGTCGCGCAACGATTGATTTGTTGCAGGGTAGCTTTGCAAGCGTTGAAAACTATGTGCCAGTGGATCATCACGACACGATTATGTGGCTAAGTTGGTGTGGGTTTACCTTCGATGAAACCATGTATGAAATAAACAGTCACACCTTTATGCGATTTGAGCGTTGCGCTGTAGATAAAAATGATGGTATTGGTGAATTAAGTCGGCCTGTAATGCACTGAGCGACCCGCAAGGACAATCGCGTTGAGGATGCCAAACAGATAACCGTCAATGTGTAAACAACCTTTGAGGACTGTAAAATGGCGAACACTATTGATGTCGCATTCATTAAGCAGTTTGAGTCTGAGGTACACATGGCTTATCAGCGTATGGGTTCCAAGCTGCGGAACACTGTGCGTATGGCAAACAATGTGACTGGCTCGACTGTTCGATTCCAAAAGATTGGTACTGGCACTGCTTCTACCAAATCACGCAACGGCAACGTAACCGCAATGGAACTGGCGCATACGCAAGTAGAAGCCACCATGGCTGACTTCTATGCTGCTGAGTACATTGACAAGCTGGATGAACTCAAGATCAACATCAATGAGCGTCAAGCTGTAGCACAATCTGCTGCTGCCGCACTTGGGCGTAAGACTGATGACATCCTGTACACAGCAATGGACGCTGGCGCTAACTCAACTCAGATCCACGACGCATCATCTGCTCTTGAAAAAGCTGATCTGCTGTCACTGTTTGAGACATTTGGCACAGCAAACATTCCAGAAGACGGTCAGCGTTATCTGGCAATGCACCCGAAGGGTTATGCTGATCTGTTCAACATTACTGAGTTTGCATCGTCAGACTTTGTTGGTGAGCAGAATCTTCCGTTTGCTGGTGGCATGACAATGAAAGAGTTTCTTGGTTTCAAGATCTTCTCAACGTCAGCGATCACTGCCGGTAAGAACATGGCGTATCACACTTCAGCCATTGGTTTGGGCATCAACGCTGATGTCACGACTGAGATCAACTATGTCGCAGAAAAAGTATCACACCTTGCAACCTCGATGATGTCGATGGGTGCAACTGTTATCGATGATAACGGTGTGTACGAAGTTCTGGACAACAACTAGGAGGGTTAGGAAATGGCTTTTGCTTCAAGCGGACTAACTCGTGTTGGTGGTGATTCAAACGGTAGCTTGTGGATGTACACATCTGCCGATGCGATTGCCACGGTAAATACCGCAGGGTATTTTAACAGTGCAGCAAACATGCTTGATGTTCGGGACTTGATTATCGTTCGCGATAC
>Ga0208667_1001168_pt1 | contig 9971 bp, 9 predicted proteins | sample 11BtaG_FD_184085 | JGI IMG/M metagenome (GOLD analysis project Ga0208667, IMG submission 184085) | Marine viral communities from the Subarctic Pacific Ocean - 11B_ETSP_OMZ_AT15265_CsCl metaG (SPAdes) (version 2) | ecosystem: Environmental > Aquatic > Marine > Oceanic | place: Pacific Ocean... | reverse complement strand
AGTTAATCCATTAGCTTCTAAAGTTGTAGTCCTTGTGTATCCTACTACATCTAGCTTCTGCTGAGGACTAGTCGTCCCTATACCTACGTTGCCGTTAGCGTTTATTCTTAATTTTTCAGATCCATCTACATGGAATATGTGTCTTGAATTACCAAATTCACTATTATAATCTGCTTCATACCGTAAATTTCCATCAATGTTTCTTATTCTACATTTATTTGGATTTGTTGTGTCTTCAAGTATAAATTCAGGGTTTGCGTCTGATATGTGAAGTATACTATCTGGACTCGTAGTCCCAATACCTACGTCGCCTGTTGATCTAATTCTTATAGCCTCATCTAATGTTTCGTCATTCTGTGTAACAAAAAGCCCTAAGCCTGTGCTTGAATTACTGTCACTTGATGACTCTCTAATAGCAGCTATACTAGCTCCGACTAAGCTATCCCCAGGTGTTGTTGAAGCATTACCTGCTATTCTAAACTTAATACCAACACCTTCGCCTCCCACTTGGTCTATAGAATTACCATCGTCTCTTGATGAAATAGTATATGGATAATCTATGGTAGATGCTGCTGATAATTGTTGGCTAATTTCTAATAGAGAATCAGGACTAGTAGTTCCAATACCTACGTTACCTGTTGATGTTATTTTTAATCTTGTGGTGTTTTTTTCTGTATGTGTAGAAGTGTATAGCTCCAAAGCATTATCTTGTAATACCGTACCTACTGATAAGCCTCTAATTCCCGCTCCGTAATCCCCTTGTTGAGTAACTGATCTTCTTGTTAAATGTAATCCTCCAGTATATAGCCCACCTGTACTACCATTTGAGCTAAGTACAATTTTGTTAGATGTATTGTAGTTGGCTAATGCATTAGTGCCTTTTATATTTACTAATCCGTAAAAACTGTTTCCTAAAAGATCTGCCTGTCCCTGAACGTCTAGTTTTACACTAGGACTAGTAGTCCCAATACCTACTTTGCCTGAGTCTGTTATCCTCATTCTTTCAGAGCCTCCATTAAATATCCTTACATTATTTGCACCAGATGAAACATTAGTAAAAATAGTATCTCCTCCGCTTGTTGAAATGCCAGTATAATCTGAGCCTTCAGATAACCTTATTTCTCCAACAACCTCTAACTTTGAGCCAGGACTAGTAGTGCCAATACCTACTTTATCGCCTGCAATACGCATCTGTTCGGCTACAGTGCCGTTGCTTGCTCCGGAAGTATTAGTATGTAAAGCTAAATACGTTTCAGTAGTTTGACTAGGATTTGTATAACTAGCTCTTAATAATGCTGTGTTATATATGTTTTTAAAACCTACTTCTTGCACGCTGGTTGCTGTAGTACCACTATGTATCTGTATATCCCCTCTTACGTCTAATTCTTTCTCTGGACTAGTAGTCCCTATACCTACGTTACCGCCACTTTTTAGAGTCATTCTTACACCTGTCGACCCGTGTTCTTTAATCTGTAAATCAGAATTCACCCCACTAGCAATAGGATTAAATGCCCAACCTCTGTTTGGGTATGAAGCATTTCTTACCCCTAAAAACAAAGACTCATCTCCGCTGTTAGCAAAAACACTTAACTCACCGTGAACATTTTGGTTTCCTTGTGATGCAACAGTATATTTATTTACCTGTAATTTGCCAAGTGGACTATTCGTCCCAATACCAACTAGTCCATTTCTTCTAATAGTTATACCACTAGCAGTTCCTCCTGATCCATCTCCGTGTATTTTAAGCAAATTATCTGCGCCTGCTCCTGCTCCATCGTGTTCTATAAAGAAACTTGCATCTCCAAGTATAGCTTCTGAAAATATAATTTTATTTTTTGTAGTTGCTGCGTTTACTGCTAAAAGCTCAATAGTACCATCTCCAGCTTCTGTTTCAATTGTTAATTTACTGCTAGGATTAGTTACTCCAATCCCAACGTTACCAGCAGATGTGATACGCATTCTTTCTGAACTATTAGTATCAAAACGCATGTAATTACTTGTGTTGTCATATAGTAATCTACCTTTGTGATCTGTACCTGACGTAGAAAAATCTATATATCCACCAGAAGGACCATTAAGCTGTATGTAACCATGAGAACTATTATAGAATCCCATTAATACACCATTGCCTGTAGGTGCATTGGTATTAAAAGCTCCTCCTACGTGCAAGGCAGCTTGAGGACTAGCAGTGCCAATTCCTACGTTAGCGTTAGCTATAAGATTACCTTCTATTGTTACGCCTGACGAAGTATCGTCGAAATCTACCGGTGAGTAAAATTTAATATCTCCCATTAATTGTATTTAATTGTTATGCGTATGCTACAGATCCAGCAGAAGCTCCTTTTACTGAAGTAATAATAACATCAACGTCGTTACCTGGAACAACACCGAAAGATATTTTTACTTTGCTAGTAGAAGCTGTATCAGCTTTATCTGTTCTTGCTACATCCGCATATACTGTTTGTTTTGTTGTTGCATCAAACAACTGCACTAGTACATCTTCTGTACCTAAGTTGTGAGTTATCTCAGCATATTTATTTGAAATAAAGTTTGCTTGACTTACATCAATTTGAGCAGTCACTGACTTGGCTGCAAGTCCGCTAGCAGTTATTGCTCTAGCTGTATCTGAACCAGTTTTTACTTCAGTGCTTGTAGCTATCTCTATAATACCTTTTGTAGTAGTGCTTGCATCAGGCTCATCACCAGTGTTAGATCCACTTAATGTTGTTATACCATCAAGTAAGTTTAATTCAGTTGTATTAGCCGTTATACCATCTAAAGTATTTAACTCAGCAGCTGTTGCCGTTATACTTAAATCTGATAATGTTTCTACTTTACTATTTAACTGTGTTTGTATATTTGAAGTTACACCATCAACATAGTTAAGTTCAGTTGCAGTAGCAGTTATTGTTGTAGTAGGTACTGCATCAAATATAGCTACATAACCTGTTAAATCTACCAACGTAGCTGTTCTATCACCTGTTAGTGTTCCGGCTAGCAATGTTAACTCGTTAGCATCAGCTACATCACCTTCAAACACGACACCGTTAGATGTAGATATAGTTTCTACATTGTTTGTAGTTACTGTGCCTGTAACTTGAAGATCTCCAGGTATTACTATATTAGTACTTGCAGCACCAATTGTTAATGTATTAGCTCCAACGCCATCAAATATTGTTTTATCACCAGCAGTTAAATCTATATCTGTTAAACCAGTTAGTGTTGTATCTGTGCCACCAAGTGATATCGTGCTATCTCCTATAGTTAAACTACTATTAGCTAGTTGACTATTAGAAACCCCACCAGACTTAATAGAAACGGCTCCAGATGATACAGAGAAGTCAGCCGAGCTAAATGATGCAATACCTTTGTTAGATGTTGTAGCATCCTCGCCAGATACAGTTAAAGTATCGCCTGACATTGCTGTATTTACTCCTTCTCCACCTGCTATAGTTAAAGTATCTCCTGGCGTAATGCCTGTAGAACCTGTGTCGCCAGCTACAGTAGTATTGCTAACTACAAAATCTAAAGAACTGCCAGCGTCATCATATGTAACAGTAATACCAGTTTCAGTATTACCGCTAACCATACCACCAACAATATCTTGTACTTGCTCGTTACTAAGTTGTGTATTAGTAGCAGCTATAGTTAATGTATCTGTACTAGCATTAGTAGTTATGGTTACGTTAGATCCAGCAGCAAATGTTAATGTGTCATTGCCACTATCTGAAACTATATTGCTTTGGCCTGACACAGCTATTGTGCTAAACTTATCACCGCCTAGAGCTACCCAGCTACTGCCGTTGTATAAGTATATTTGTTTATCACCAGCTGTGCTGTCATAATAAATTTGCCCTTCTGCGGGCGTTGATGGCGCTGAGCCTAATGGATGGATTACTGCGTTTTGTAGTTCGTTCTTATTAAGATCAATACTAGCGTAATATTCTAGAGACATAGTTTATATATTTTTTTAGTTTAAATGTGCTACTCCACTAAATGAAGCAGAAAATGTTATTGTTAATTGATTTTTGCTATTAAACTCTACAGCGCCAAATGCTTGGTTATCTGCCGAGTCAAACACCACTACGTTAGGGTATTTGTTTAAATTGTGGGTTATCACCCAAGTAGAACTTGCCGATGTCTGATTATGTTTAAAATCCTTGTCTTGAGCTCCTGAATATAATAATATTGAATAAAATTCGTTTGCTTGTATACTACCGTTACCGCTTTTATATGTTAATGTTAGATCGTAAAAATCTGTTTCTACAGAATCTTGCGTGACAGCTGTGCACGTGTAGACACCAAACTCGTTAGTATTATCATTACGCGCTATTATGATACCTTTATCTATAAAGCTATCAATTACTGAAATTATTTCATTAGTGTTTCCATAAGGAAACTTACTAACTTTTACGGTAGTTATTGCGCTAAAGCTAGTTGATGCATCACTTGTGTTAATGGTTGCTGATCCAGGTTGCCTAGATCCAGCACCACCAAAGCTATTATTGTGATATACATACGGTATTTGGCCAGCTATACCTGTAGCATTTGTATTGGCTTGAAACGCACTTATATCCTCTATACTAAAGTTTCTTGTAGCTCCATCTGCGTTAGAGCCCAGCAGCTTGTCGTTTTTTTGTACTGAAGTATCTGTAGAGTACGTGTTTATTCTAGCCATTTTTGCTTATTGATTTATATTTTTCTGCTCCTCTAGAACCGAAGTAAGCAACATACACGGTTATAAGAAGAGACTTTAAAAGATCAACCCAGCCTTTATCTACCGAGAAGTTTATTTCAAAGCTATCTAGAAGTATTAATATTACCATAGATATAGTTAAGAATATTAAAGTCATTGGCCTAGTGTTTTTAGACAACCACGAATCTGATTGCATATCACTAACCCAACGCTTAGATACTTCTTGCATTTCCACCATATCTTGCTCTAGTAGCTTTAACGCAGTCTCTTTATCTTGAGGTGGTAAAACTACCGGATCTTCTTTTTCTATTAGCTTTTTAACTAAACCTAGTACACCAGCATCAGGTAGCACATCGCCTACTGCTTCTACTATACTAGGTCCTTTTTGAGATAGAAACTTACCGACCTTAGTGTCTTTAAATTTCTTTTTATTACTCATAATTAGTTTCTATAAGTACTACCTTTTCCTCTAGTGCTTCTCTTGCAAATATTAGAAGCTCTTACGCCCGCCTTATGACCTTTAGTAGCTTTTCTCTTAGCTTTTCTAATAGCTTTTTTGGGATTACCTGGACCAGCAACACCTAAATCCATTTTAACTGGAGATCCACAGCTTTTCTTTTTAACTGGAGATTTTTTAGTTTTAACTATTTTAGGCATATTAGTGCCTACGTCGTATTTAGCAGTTGTTATTCCAGTCTTCTTGTCTGTAACTTTGCTTATAAGCTTAGGTTTTTTACCGTTGTCTTTATTTTTAGCTGGAGAAGCCTTTTCTGCCTTGCTAGCATGGACAGCTTTTCTTTGAGCATCGCTTACGTATTTCTTAGCCGGTGAAGACTCTACTGCATCTTTGAACTTAGGATTGCTGTCTAGCTTACCTTCAGCTGCAGCTTTCTTTAAACCTGCATTGAATTTGTAAGGGGATTTTTTTAAAGGAGATGCTACGCCTGGTAGTTGAGGTTTAGTGCTTTTTGCTTTAAGTCCTTGAGCTTTTAGCGTTTGATAAATGTTTGTTGCTTTCATTTTATTTTTTATATGTTTTTGTTCCAAACCCGTTCATTTTGAATGGGGCTTTGTTTTTATTAGATTTGTTGTAATTAGCGGCAGAACTACTTCTACTTCTTAGTGGCACCAACGCTGCTTCATCTTCATTAGCGCTAGCTGGTAGTTTCTTAGGTGTTTTTAATGTAGGCCCAATATCGCTAGGGAAAAGCCCAGTTTTTAAACCTTTGCCTTCGCTTGCGTTATCTAAAATAGTTAAACCTTCAGTACCAGGATCGCCTGGTTTAACTTCAACTACTGTAGGTTGTTTAGATAAAGTACCTCCGCTAACTACACCTACTTGCGAAGGATCAGTGCCAAATGATGTTTTTGATCTATATGCTCTATACTCTTCTGGTGTTTCAATTTTCTTACCTTTATCATCGTAAAGAGATCTTTCTTGTTTCTGATATCTTGCAAATCTTTTATCATCTCTTTGTCTTTTTCTTTGCGCTTGTTTTTGCTTTCTATTTTGTACTCTTTTTGACGCAGCTAAGTTGGCGGCTTCAAAATAACCCATTTGATATTTTCCTTCTTCACCAGGAGTACCAGGTTCTTTTCTTACTTCTGGTTTAAATGTTTTAGAAATTGATGTGCTACCAGGCACGGATTTAGTTGGTTTATAGAATTTTTTATTCCAAGCACCTATGTTTCCTTTATGTATAATACCTGCTTCGGCTAGTTGTTCGCCTGTTCTTTCTGTGTAAGGCACGTTATCTCTAGAAACACCTACCAAATCGCTCAACCTATAGCTTCCTTTTTTACCGCCTATTCTTCTAATTTTTCCGTCGGCACTTCTCTGCGATGGAGTAGTAATCTCAGTAGTTGTCTCAGTACCTACTTTACCACCTTTAATTCCTCTCTTCTTTGTTACGGTTGTTTTTGGTGGATCAATATCATTGCCCGCATAATCTTTTAAAAACTCTTTAGCAGCTATTGTGTTTTTCAATGCTGACGCCTTGTATGTTATAGGATTTGCTTTCATTTTTGTTGGAGTTGTTTCGTTTTCTTCTTTTTTATTTTTAGTAGCTTGTAACTGAGAAAAAGTAGGCATACCTTTTGAATAATCTTTGAATCTACTATGCACCTGCTTGTTATTAGCTACTAAGTCTGCATCAGACATCTTGGTAGGTGAATTTTTTTTATTCTTACTTATGTGCTCAGTTTTATTATACGCTTCTTTTTCCCAAGGCAAGTTTTTAGCACCTTCGTTCATAGATGATCTAGGATATGCTTTGCCTTTCCAGTAAACGTTATTATCGTCATAGTTTAAATCGCCACGCTTCATTTGGTCTAAATGAACTTTCTCGTGTGCAATAGCTTCTTTTTCAAGAGGTGAACCTTTTTTAACGCTTTTATCAACGTATATAGATCCATCATTATTTGCTTCAGCAATTACACCACCCTCTAGATCTTTTCTAATTACAGGTGTTTTGCCCATTTTTAATCTGTTATTTGTTAATCTTGCCATTATCGTGTTTTGTCTGTGATCATTCTATCAATGGCTGAGTTGAATACCTTGTCTGTGTAAGATTTGTTTTTAAAAAACACACTACGTTCAGAAGTAGGTAAGTCTTCTTCGGCCAGTAATATCCTATATATTCTGCTTATTAATTGTGAGCATTTGAATGATGTCTTAAAAATGCTGTATTTGATTGTAGTGCGGTTGCGGTGTCTCCATGTTTCTATCCAACCTTCTTTACGAAGCTTGTCCCACCGATGTTTGTTCCAAGACATTGTATATGTCCCTTCAATAAATTCTTGTCTAGTAAATCTACCGATGCAGTCTAAAGCTATTAGTAGCTCTAGCTCAGCATCAGTTAGACCATAAGTCTTACAGGCCCATTTTCTAACGAGCCTGTAATACTTAAATAATTGCATGTCTCTTAAGTCTGACGCAGTAATCTTCATTATTCTACGATTACTACATCTCTTACTTGTATTACATTGTATACTATGTTATTTTTTGTTATGCTGTGTCCAGCATGCTTATCATAGTATATTATATCGCCTTCATTAAGTACATCAGGCACAAGATCACCATTGCTTATGATCTCTCCTTTTAAGTACCTATTTTCACTATCTATGCTATCTGTTATGTCTAAGCCAGCTATAGTTCTTTTTTCTTTAATAGTCTTAACTATTATATAATAACTAACTGCTCGCATTTTCTATTCTAACGTTAGATATTACACAATCTGCAGAAATTATAGTAGATACAACACTTACTGCATTTTTAAGCGCTGTCTTTGTAACTAATAGTGGATCTACAATACCTGCCTTTATCATATCAGTGTGATCTCCTGTTATAACGTTACAGCCTACACCTTTATCAACTGGTTTTACTTTGTCAGTTATACCAGCATTATCTAAAATAGTTTGGTATGGTGCTTTTATAGCATTACAGAATATTTCAAATCCCGGGTTTTCGCTAGTTTCAAGACTGTGAGCTGCATTTTCCATATCAGATGCCGCGTCCATAAGAGCTACACCGCCACCAGGTACTATACCTTCTTGCAAAGCCGCCTTGACTGCATATATTGCATCCTCCACCCTGTCTTTTTTCTCTTTCAACTCAACTTTTGAGTTTGCTCCTACTCGAATAATACCAACAGATCCAGCTAGCATAGCTAACCTTTGCTCTAACTTGCGTTTTATAAAGCCGTTTTTTTCATTTTTAATCAACTTTTTAACGTCTTTTACTCTACTTGATAAACTTTCGTCAACTTGCAGCGTAGTTATAACTGTATGTTTACTATCTGTCACCGCAAACTTAGCTTTTCCAAGGCAATCTGGTTGTATTAGGTCTAAATCATCGCCTAATTCTTCATTTATAACCTCTGCGCCCGTTAAAATTGCTAAATCTTCTATAGTTTCTGCGCGAGTTGGCCCAAATCCTGGAGGATCTATAATATTGACCTTAATATTACCCTTTACTTTATTCATCAAAAGTGCTGATTTTACCTGTTGGTCAACTTCTGCCACTATAAGCAGCGATTTTTTGTTCTTTATAACGTACTCTAGTATGTTTTGAATCTTTCTAAGATTAGGTATAGGGCTTGAAACGATCAATATGACCGGATTTTCAAGTTCGCACTTGTTTTTGTCAGTATTTGTTGCTAAGTATGGAGATGTAAGCCCAGATTCTATTTGTACACCGTCAACTACGTCAACGTATGTTTCATCTGTTTGTGACTCTTCCATCAAAACCACACCATTTTTACCTACTTTCTTATAAGCGGTTGATATTATTTTGCCAAGCTCAGTGTCGTTATTACAACTGATAGAACTTACGTGATCTAGTGTGGAGTTCTTAACTTTAACACTCATCTTTTCAAGTATTGATGTTGCTTGACGAAGCCCAAGGTCGATGCCCTCTTTAATAGATCTTATCGAATGGCCTTCATATTGTGCTTTATTAACCTCTTTAATAAGTGATTCAGCAAGGACGATAGCCGTAGTGGTACCGTCACCTGCTTCTTTCACTGTGTTTTTAGAGGCTTCCTTAATAAGTGTGGCACCTATGTTTTCAACCGGGTCATGTAAGACTACGCTATCCGCAACGGTTACACCATCTTTTGTGATCACCGGTTTTCCCATGCCATCTTCATATATGACACATTTTCCTGAAGCGCCTAAAGTTGATTTAACTGCTTTCGCTAGTTTATCAACGCCACTTATAACTTTCGTTTTTGCGTCAGTGCCAAAATCTAAATTTTTGACTAGCTGACTTGGTAAATTATATTCCATTAAATTAAATTAAATTGTTTTGTTATTAATTACTTATCAAATGTTTTAACCACTTTCGGTCCTTTTAAATACTCGAGCTTCTTGGTGTAGTGGTCGATGCTACCATCAATAGCAGCTTCAGCACCGTCAAGTGTCTCTCGTCTCGTTACATCGCACCAGCTGTCGTCTAAGTGCTTGTACTCTGTTTGGTAGTACCCATTTGGTAATTGAACTATCCTCCAGTTTGATTTGTCGGATAATAACTTCCAGAAGCTAATTGTGTCTTCTGATACTTGTGGTTGACCACTCCACGTGTTGTTGGTCCTGTAATAAAAATACGTCATTGTATATAAGGTTGTTGGTTTGTCTAGGGTGCATTTGGTTCCACGGACCCTAGTTACGCGGATTTGTTAACTTCTCCCCTTGTGTGAGTAGCTCGGTTATAGGCTATAGAGGTTCTACGCAATGTTCCGTCGGGTGCATGGTGGATGTCGGAATCTGACCTTTG
>Ga0208667_1001167_pt1 | contig 9973 bp, 16 predicted proteins | sample 11BtaG_FD_184085 | JGI IMG/M metagenome (GOLD analysis project Ga0208667, IMG submission 184085) | Marine viral communities from the Subarctic Pacific Ocean - 11B_ETSP_OMZ_AT15265_CsCl metaG (SPAdes) (version 2) | ecosystem: Environmental > Aquatic > Marine > Oceanic | place: Pacific Ocean... | reverse complement strand
GTTCTGCAATGCCATCTAATTTAACTTCGACCTTAGTTAAACGATTGTCAAGTTGTTCGTAACGAACTGCACATAGATCTACATGTGCTTCGAGACTTTCTTTTTCTAATGATGTTGCTGCAAGGGTTGACATAAATTCTCCAGGGAAGTCGTTTTAAGCGTGTTGCCTTTAATAAAAATTTAATGCCTTGTTTAGTTGTATAATATTATTTATCTAATAATCGAAAATGTATATTCTTATACTTGCCTTTTGTTATAAAAAGATTGTTTTTTATCGAAGCTGTTTCAGTTAACTCTGTAGTTATTGGTGTACTATCAAAGTCAACAATCAACATTTCAACTGATAATGATTCTACTTGTTCGATACTAAACTCATAAGTCCAAACATTTTGGTCTCCATTATAGAAAGATCCAAAATTACCTTTCTTTTGTTCTACCGTTGGAAGGTGTTCAATAGTGATGTTAGTTCGCATACCTATTGTATTATTTACAGTTTCAAAGTTTTGTTGTTGTTTATATTTTTGCTGTCCATTACTGGGTCTGTACTCATTAGTGCAAGTAATATCTACCAACGTTTCTATCACAAATCTGTCCATGCTGTATTTAAGCCATAAAAAAAGAGCCACTTAAAAAGTGACTCTTTAGTGTGACGCCTGCCTTTCGGCCGATAATCACGGTTCCTAAGGTAAGGAATTATTTACGCTGCAAATGTTGCTACTAATGAAATACCAGATACTGCTTCTGCGCCGCCTGGTCCACCTTGTACTGCAATGTGGTTGCCGTCTGCTACACCTTCAACTGCTGCGATTGTTCCGCCATATGTTGTTGTGATTGAATCACATGCTGCTGCTACTGTGATTGTTCCAGTTGCTACTGCATAGATATATGTTGTTGGGCCTACGCCACTACCTGCAACTACTGCTGCGTTTGGGTTTGATACTACTGCCATTTTCTTCTCCTGTTATCTAAAATGGAAATTCACACTCTGTGAATTCTTCTACAAATGTATTTATCATCTTGACTTAAGATTGTGTGTTATAAGCCTTTTTTTGCTCGTTTATGTATGTTTCTTAGTTGTTGTATATAACTTGGTCCGGCTTTTACAATATCATCTATTATTTCCATTGCAGGAGCATATGCTTTTAATTGTTGCGATGTTGCTCCTCTGCCGCCTTTTACATTATCAATTAACTGTTTGGTTAAAACTAAGTTGCGTTGTCCGACAATATATCTATATCTTGCAAGTACTGCTGTGTCAGGTAATAAGTCCGGTGTACTTATTTTAGGTTCATTGTCTTTGACCGAAGCAGTTTCAAAGTCTCTGGATGCTACTAATGTTTCTAATTCACTGATAATATCGCTATTTCTTAATTTTGCTCTACAAGCAAGTAATATAACAGTAATGTTTTCTTTAACTTCATCTAAAGATAACCTTTGTATCGACTGTATATTTCTACGAGCAGTTTTATAACTTGTATTTGTAATTTTAAGAGAGTTTTCAAGTCTTAAAAATATTTGCATATCTTTGTTTTGAGAGCCTAATTTTATTTCACTTAGATATCTATTCAGTGCTAATGACGGAAGTTGTGTAGCAGCTCTTTGTTTTTTTGCTGCTCCTGGATTCTTAAGTTTATTAATAGCATCTTCATCGCCAGTAGCAAAATGTATCAAATTGTATAAGTCTGTGCCATGTATTCTAAAATGTTTATACGAATCATTTTTAACAGTCTTTTGTGCATACATCTTTGCAAAAGACTTACTGTTTGGAAACTGTCTTAGTATTTCTAAAACTAATAGATGTAGATATAATCTTTCACACACATCAGTAAAAGTCAATGCTCTTTGATCCGCTGAGTTGCGGGTCATTCTTGCTTCGTGTAAGTCTTTTATAAAATCCATATTAACCTAAGTATTTTTGCATAAACAATTTTGGCATTTCGTGATAGTCTTTGATATCAACAAAATCGTGTAACCCTGAACTCTTTTGAATGTCTTGAATAAAGCGTGTTCTTACATTTGGCTTTACTTTATCTGTAGTTGCAAACATACGCAACATTCTTGCTTGTTGTGCTGTTACATTTATTTCTTTACCATCGTCTGTCTTGACTGATGTTACTGGCTTTGGACTACTTTGTGAGTCTAAAATTTTACCCAGTTGATCAAACATTGCTGCTTGTTTAAATCCTGGGGCATCATTATCACTGTCAAGTTCTGATCCGTGACCTTTAAGACCAAAGTCGTCAAAGGTACCTTCTGTTAGTTCGTTAATTTTCATTTATCTCTCCACTGCTCTGTTTGCTTTTGAAAAATACTCTCTTGAGACAAGTTTAATGTCTCCTTCAGGATGAGCAAGCACATAGCCTTCCCCTCCGTCACCGTGTGCATTTGAATTAACCGGGCCGTGATCTCCAATTGATGCACGAACATCGGTGTCATGTTGGTCAAACTGTTTGATTATATCATTTTTGACTCTCATTATTGCTGAGACTGTGTCCCAGATAGCTTGCCAACCTTTTTTATGTTGTTGTACATACTCGGCTATACGTTTCTTTTTTGGTTCGCTCTCTTTTGTATTACCTAACCAAGCAAAAAAATCACTGCCAATATTTTCTAATCCTGTGTCAACTTTACTGTTAGTATAACTATACAAAATTTGTGGTAAGTTTTTAAGTTTAAGTTGAGTCAGTTGTGAAACATCAAGTAGGTCATCTATAGCTGCGCCATTTTTGGCTACTATTGATTTCAGTGTCGTTATTTCATCATTTTCTACTTGCGGTGCTTTTGTAACTGTTACGGGAGGAACTACAAACACTTCTTCGCCTTGGAAAAGATTCTTGACATCACTTGGTAACTTTGATGTCTTGCCTTGTTCGTCTTCCATATTGTGTACTACAACTGCTGTGATACTCTTTGAAATACGTTTACCAATCTCACTGTTAACATCTACTTTGTATGTTACAATGTTTGGAGTAAATGTATACGCTCCGTCAATTATTTCAGGCGTATTAAAATATAGTAAGTCGCCTTTAAAATATCCTCTAAAACTTTTTGGTACTGCCTTTTCGTACTTGTCAAAAATGTTCTTCATGTTTTTAACTAACACGCCGTAGCCTTCTGGATTCTTTGCATACCCAGGGCGATTCATAAACATCTGCGCCAAGGCGTCAGCACTTGTTGCTTTCCCGTCATAACCTTTAGCACCAAAGCCTGACTTGTCTGTAAGAACAAACTCTCCTGCTTCGTTACGTCCAAAAATAATTGCAGGTGACCCGTCCCACTTGATTGTAACATCAGTGTGGCCGCCTTGTTCTAATTTCTTTAGACTTTCAATAGCACGTACTGCACCTTTACTACCTTCCCAAAACACAAGGTCTTCGGCATGTTGAATTCGTGCTTCTGCTTCGTTAATAACAATTTTTGATTCTACTAATTTTAAGTCTGCATATCTCATTAGCAAATCATCCTTACACTATTCAATGACATGCCTGCAAGTTCTTGAATACGATCTAATTCTTCTGTTTTTAAATCATCAGGAACACCAATATCTTGTACTTGTCCGTTCTTTGCAAATCCGTCCAGTATTTTCTGTACCATTGCTGGTTCATAATTCTTTTCTATTGCTGCTTTTAAACTTTCGTAACTGTTTAAATCTTCTGCGCTATCTAATCCTAATGCTTTAGCTATTGCATCAGCAGTCTTAATTGGTTCTTGTACAATCTCGTTATTGTTTTTCTTTGTATATCCTTCGCCGTTCTTCTTTGCTACAGGAGTACGTTTGATTCGTACAAGGCCATCAGTAGGTGACCACATCCAGCGTTCGCTTTCAACTGGGCGGCCATCATCTATTGTTTCTTCTGAATCATTACGTTGATACACTGCACAAATTGTTGCAATCATAATATTACGGAATACACCTTTGTATTTTGATTCTGTGTCGCTGGGTGAATGATAGTAAGTTTTCATCCAACCTGGATCGCCTGGCATAAAGTCTATTTGTACATATCCTGTTCTTGGCTTTGATGTTGTCTTACTTTGATCAAAGTTTTCTATTTTAACTTTTGTCATTATAACAGAACTTTTAGCCATGTCAAGTATTTCAGGCATCATTTTTAATTTGTCTACAAATGCCGGAATGTCATCCGGCTTTATTTGAAGTGCAACATCAATGTCGCCACTGAATTCTTTTTTACCGACACTACCTAATACATTATTAATTAAGTCGATCTCTAACTTCTTTTCTAACACAGAAAGAGTTGGTTTGATCTCATCAATATGTATTGGCCCAACTCCGGGCATTGCACCGCCTTCAAATAATTTCATTTTTTACTCTCAATAATTCGTTCTATCGATCTTTTAAATTTTTTAGGATCGCCTGCTTTTATACTATTCAAAAATTTACGTTGGAGGTCTGCCGCAACATCAGGATCATAACTTTCTCCTATTTTCTCTAAGATGTTAATACATCCGATAATCAAATTATTACATTTAGATTCAATTAAATGATCATCAAAAGAGCTGTCTCGTTTCGTTAAATCAGTTAATTCTTCTAATAAACTTCTGGTTGCTTTTTTCATGGGTTACTCCGTATTGTATTTAGCGTTAGAATAAATATGCTTACATAGACGAGGGAGTTAAAATATGTCAATATCAGATATGAGTTTCAAAGAAAGATCCTTGTTGTTTGCTAAACTTGCTAAGATTTCTTATAGTAACAAAAAAGATGCAACAAGTCAAGCAAAAAAATTAGGATTTACAACAATAGAATTTTACGATAAAGAAGGCGCACAAGCATATCGTTTTATGAACAAGACAGATTTAGTTATTGCTTGTCGCGGCACTGAGCCAACTGAGTTTAACGATATCAAAGCAGATCTAAATGCTGTGCCTGTAATGGCAGAGACAGTGAGTAGAGTGCATAAAGGATTCAAAGCAGAAGTAGACGAACTTTGGCCAATGGTATTAGAAGACATTGATCGCAAAGTAAACAAAGGCAAAGCACTTTGGTTCTGTGGTCACAGTCTCGGAGCAGCCATGGCAACTATTATGGCAAGTCGTTGCCATTTATATCCAGAAGTTGAACCAGTACAAGAGCTTTATACATACGGTTCGCCAAGAGTAGGATGGAAGAGCTATTGTAAGAGTCTCGGAGTAACACATCATCGTTGGAGAAATAACAACGACATAGTAACTAAAGTGCCATTGGCATTAATGGGCTATAAACATGACGGTGAGCTACACTATATAACCAGTGATAATACAATAGGTAAACCAAGTTTTAAAGATTGGTGGAAAGGCACTTGGTCTGGTATCAAAGCAGGACGCTTTGACGGCATTGCTGATCATGACATTACTGCATACCACGACAACATTAATTCAGCTCTTACGGACTAAGTTATTATACCTTTGAGCTTCTTCTAAAAGTGTAATTGGGCTACCAGACAGTTTGGCAGAAGTAACAAGAGCTTTTACATCCTTAGGAAAACAGTGTCCGCCGTACCCTCTTTCTTCTGAAATTGTGGTATGGCTTGCTGTTATGCGAGGGTCGTCACCTACTACCTTTGCAACTGCTTCGTAGTCTAAGTTCTGCGAGTTACAATAATCATATACCTGATTAAAGAACGAAACTTTTAATGCTAAGAAGTTATTGCGTACTGACTTAGCTAATACTAATGCTTCAGGATTAACAATGTCTATGTCAATATTACCTAATGCTGTAATGAATATATCTGACCAGAAGCCTGTGTTCTTGCCTCCCAAGTAGATCTTATCTTGCAACTGTGCATCTGTTTCCCAATGCGCCGCACGTAGGAACTCAGGACTAAATGCAATGTCAGTAAGTGGAAATACATGCTGTAACATTTTCCAACCTTCTACTGAAATTGTGCTTTTAATTAGTATAGGCACATTTGGATTGTCTTCAATGATACAATATACATTGTCCATATGACATCCGCCATGCGATCCTTCTGGTGTACTGACACATACAATTATTGCATCTGCGTGGCGCATATCACCGTAGTGTCCTAATGCAGGATCGTATATAATTAAATCGTGATAATCTTTTAATATAAGTTCGTGTGCCTTGCCTACAAATCCGTACCCTGCTATTCCTATTTTCATTCTTTTCCCGATAACTTTAATAACTGATACTGTAATTATAACATCACTACTGCACAAGTCAAGAGAAAAGGCTGTGCCGTTAAACACAACCTTTAAATGTTAAAGTCCGTTTGGTACAATTATATAATGTATCATCAGCACCAGTGCAACACTTGTACCTAAGCCTACCATCATCTTACCAAAGTCTTTTGCAACTAATGGAAACACACTCTTGGTTTTCTTCTTGCCAAAGTATGTTGCCATAGCCAACTCACGTCCTGCTAACAAGCCTACGAACACCCATGTAGTTGACATAGGTATATCGTTCAGCTCTTTGAAGAAGTACAAGCATAACCAGTAGAACAAGTCAATCAGCGTTGCACTACGCACATATCTTGTGTTGTGCTTTTCTAATACAATCTGTTGTATCTTGCCGCCTCGTTCTCTAAACATAAAGAACAAGCCTCCTACAAATACAAAACTAATCAACACCATTAGGTCCACAGGAACTTCACGTGGTAGAAACACTGCGATGTTTGCAATGTCATGACTCAGCCAAGTCCACCACAAGCCTCCAGTTGCTACCCATTGTGCTACACGCCAGTAGTTTTTGTTGCTTTCGCTAACTGGCTTTGTTTCATCGTACCACTTGCCAAAGTATTTGTGTATTGCAAACCATACTACATATGCAAAGCCTGCCGCTACACCATAGCCCATGATTGATTTCATAAGCATCTTCTCAAGCACAAAGGTACTTGCAAATACACTTAATACTAAGAACGATGTGCTAACTGGCACACCTTTACGTGTAAGTAATACAAGTACTCCTGGTGCGGCTGCGTGATACCATTGCACTTCTTGCCAGGGTATCTTGTTGAGTCTGCCGTAACTGATGTCTCCGCCATTTACATGCCAGCCATACCATAACGTAGCAAGTAATACTGCGCTTGCGGCAAACCATAATGTTTTGTAAGTAAATCTCTCATTGTTTGATGCCATCCATGTACCGAGAGTCTGTACTGAATCGTTTGCTATAACTGCATAGGCAGCTAATAAGAAGCCAACAAGGCTCCATAAAGTGAGTGCGTCCATAATTTTCTCCTTTGCTTGACGGCTTTACCCCGTCGCTCACAAGTAACATTACGTTACACGAATACTTAGTAAAAGTCAATCAAAAAGTTTGTAACAGTTTTGTAAAATCATATAAATAAAACGGCCAGAAAAGAGAAGTTATTCACACCTTCGACCTGACAAACGTGAAAAGACACGTGGCGCTCGCCTTATAAAGCATCATTACATATTGGAGAAAACAATGAGAACTATAGCAGACATGCTTGGTAGTGTAATGACTGCGGTCAGACTACCAAGATCAACAACAGGATTGAAACGTATCAATCACAATCTTGAAACTTACGTTAAGACAGAATTTAACAAAGGTGATCAAGCATACGTCTTAGAATGTATGCGTAACGGCTTTCCATTAGACAGACGTAACATAGTTTAAGACTGTGCATAACCGCACACTTGCGCTGTACGCATAGCGTCTTTGCGGCATTTGCACTTGTAAAACGTCTCGTTACATGTTAAATATATGCATGTTGCGAGACAACATATACACATATACATATATAGAAGAGAGAAAAAAATGACTACATTGGTAGCAAACACATTCGAAATGGTTGGACTAAACAGCATCGCAGACTATTTCAAAAGATTAGGTGCTGAATTCAAAAGACGCAGAAACATTCGTCAAACAATTAAAGCACTGTCAAACTTATCAACTCGTGAACTAAACGACATCGGTCTTAGTCGCGGAGACATTTGGCATGTTGCACATTCATCTTATCCAAAAGCACTACGTGGTGAAGCTATAGAAGCAAACCGCAACTTGCAAGGATGGGTGTAATGGAAGCAGTAGGAAACACCCCCGTATCAACACCAAAGTTTATCAAAACACTTGGCAAATACCTTGTTGCATTTGCAATGGGCGTATGGGCAGTTGGTGAATCAGCAGGCAGAGCAAGAGCCGCAGAAGCACTTTGGAGAGAAGGCTTCCACGAAGAAGCAAAACGTTTAATGTTGGAGAACAAATAATGTTCAGACGTTTTATGAAAGCAATGGAATACAGAAGTTATTGCATGGCAATTAGAGAACTAAGAAACAGAGGCTACTATAGAAAAGCTGATGAAATCTCTGAGTTCAAACAAAAGATGTATCCGAGTTACTAATGTTAGATCCGGATCACACATATAACAAGCCCAAGGGCGAAAAGAAAAAGGGCGGCAAGTAAGGCTGCTACAATATAACACACTTAGCACGGGTTGACCTTTGGGGCAATTCGTGCTATATATTATACACGCTATAAATTTTAATAGCACACTACACATATACACATTAAGGAAAAGACATGAAAAATTTACTATCTACAGTAGCCGTCTTGGCTGCACTTACTGCTCCAGCATTTGCAGCAGACACAACAGTCGAAATGTTAAACAAACGTGATGATGGCGCCAAAATGGTGTACTCGGAAGATATCACACGCATTGACGTAGGCGACACAATTACTTGGGTACCAACAGCAAAAGGTCACAATGTAGAATTCATTGCAGGTCCAGATGGTTGGAAAGCACCACGTAAATCAAAACTCAACAAAGAAGTTGCGATTACATTTGACACACCAGGCGTCTATGTATATCAGTGTTCACCACACAAGTCAATGGGCATGATTGCCGTTGTAGTTGTAGGTGACGGAGACAATGATGTATCCAAAGCCAAAGTAAAAGGCAAGTCAAAGAAAAAACTAAAGGCTTTGTTAGCAGAGCTATAAGTTATGATTAAAACTTTAGTACATAGAATACCAGAGTTCTGTATGACTCATTGGCTGCTTCGTATTCCACTTATTGTTGTATTTTTTCAGCAAGGAATGAACAAGTGGCCAATCAACCTTGAAGACTCTCCAGTAGAACTTACACTATTAGTTTGGACGTTTGTTGTACTTGGAGAGCTTGGTGCTGCCGCAGGATTATTAGTTGGCGGTATGGCAGACTATATCAAACGCACAAAAGAGTTTGGCGATGTTATCACACGTTTTAGTGGTATTACTATTGCCAGTATTATGACAGGTGTCATATGGACAGGCGAACCCGAAAGTTTCTGGGACGTTATACTGTATGACAATCTTCATGTACTACTTTGGGTAGGCGGCATGTACTTTGCACTGCGAGGAAACAGAACATGACAGACGATGAAGTAAGAGCAGCCGCTCAAAAAGAAGCAGAAAAAACATTCGAAGGCTTTATACTATGGAGCAAGCGAACTACGTATGCCGCAATTGCGTTTTTATTAATCGTGGCATCGTGTAACTTTGGGGTAGAGGACGACACCTATCCTGGCTATAATGGCGAACAATACTCACCGAGTAATTTAAATTAGTCATTGACAACTACTAAATACTTTGCTATACTAATAGCACTACACACATACACACAAGGAGAAATATTATGTCAGTAGATACAAAATACGGCGAAGCCATCTTTAAACAAACACAAGAAGTTGCTGAAATGTTTAAAGCCGCAATGCCAAAAATCACAACAAATAAAAATGGATATGAGATTCGCACAAAGGTTTTGGAATTTGCACAAAACCAAGCATGGCAAGACTATCATGCTAAAATGGGTGCGTTTGAAACTACTGTTGCCAAAGACGGTGACGAAGTAGTAACCACAGTAACAATGCCAGATGTACCAGGTGTTGATGCTGTATTAGAAGCTGCGGACAAGTTCTATGAATTTGTAAACGGCAAGACAAATAAATAATATAACAACAATAAAGAACATTTGGGCATAGCCCTTTTTAACAAGTATAAATACAAGCA
>Ga0208667_1001166_pt1 | contig 9981 bp, 9 predicted proteins | sample 11BtaG_FD_184085 | JGI IMG/M metagenome (GOLD analysis project Ga0208667, IMG submission 184085) | Marine viral communities from the Subarctic Pacific Ocean - 11B_ETSP_OMZ_AT15265_CsCl metaG (SPAdes) (version 2) | ecosystem: Environmental > Aquatic > Marine > Oceanic | place: Pacific Ocean... | reverse complement strand
TGTGACATTTGCACAAGTTGTTGCTCTGGAAAATCCTCTAATTGATTTGATAGTTCTACTAAATTTGCCATTAGCTCATTCCTCTATATAAACCTAGTCCTTGTAATCCAGCTCCTACTGCGGTCTGAAATAATCCTGGTTGTTGTTGATAGGTACTTATTTGTTGTTGTGGTGTTACTGGCACACCTCTTAATAAACCAGCTAATTGACTTAACTGTTGATTAGAATAGTTTTGTTGTCTCAAGAAGTCTTGATATCCCATATCCATAGATGCTTGTTGCATTGCTCTATTACCTTGACCAATGCCTTGTAATGCAGCAATTCTTTGTCTTACATCATTTTGCATATCACCACCAACACCTCTAAGAGCATCTACAGAAGCTAGACCATAACGCTGTGACATATCATAAGCTGATTGTCCATACTTCTCTTGAGCTTGTCTAGCAGCTTCTCTGGCTTGATAAGCAGCAATGTCTTGTCTGCCTTGTTCTTGAAATGATTTCTCTGATGTAGCGTATGCACTTTGCATAAACTTTTCTTGAGCTTGTCTAGATGCTTCATTTTGCTGTGCTGCTGTAAGACCAAGTTTTGCTGCTTGTTGTTTTGCAGCTTCTCCAGCTTGATATCTTTTTAAATCTATATCCGCTTGTTTCTGATATGAAGCTTCTGTTAATTGGAAACCACTTTGTGAAAATTTTTCTTGGGCTTGACGTGCTGCTTCATTCTGTTGAGCAGCAGTTAATCCTAATTTAGAAGCTTGTTGTCTAGCTTGTTCTCCTGCCTGATATCTTTGTAAATCTAATTCTGCTTGACCTTTGAAAGATTGTTCAGTCATTTGGAATCCGCTTTGAGAGAATTTTTCTTGAGCCTGTCTAGCAGCTTCGTTTTGTTGAGCAGCATTTAAACCTAACTTAGCTGCTTCTTGTCTTGCTTGCTCACCTGCTTGATATGCAGATTGTCTAAATTTCTCTTGTGCTTGTCTTGATGATTCTGTTTGACTAAATGCAGATTGTCTAAACTGTTCTTCAGCTTGTCTTGCTGCTTGATTCTGTTGTCTAGCGTTCATACCCATTTCTGCTGCTTTTTGTCTAGCTGCTTCACTTACTTGGAAAGCTTGTTGTTGCATTTGTTCTTGTGCTTGTCTAGCTTGTTCACCAGCAGTAAATTGTTGTAAGCCAAATTTAGAAGCATCTAAACTTGATGCTCTTTCTGCTGCTAATTGTTGTTGTGCTGATTGGAAAGCTGCTTGACTGCCTTTAGCTTGTATATCACTTAGTTGTGTACCTAAATTACGCTCACGTTCTGCTTGCATAATAGCTTCACGATAGCCACCTAAACCACCAGACATAGCCGCAGCATCAGCAGTTTTATCACCCATCATTTCTGATTGTCGTGTTGCTTCTCTTTTTTGTATATCAGTGACAGCTTGCTGATATGGAGACATAAATCTACTTATGTTTTCTTCATATCCTAACTGTTGAAATTCTGGTCCTACTTGACCTGCTTGATAACCTGACTGTCTTGCATTTGGATTATATGTAGAAAAATTATCTTGTGCTTGATAACCAGATTGTAATCCTTGTGCACCAAAACCTAATCCTAAGTCACGAGCTTGATATCCAGAACCAACTAATCCAGCTTGATAGCCAGGCTGATATGATTGTGCATCGTAACCTTGACTAACTTGTCCTGCTTGGTAGCCAGAGCCAACCAATCCTGCTTGATAACCTGGTTGATAATCTTGTGCATCATAGCCTTCTCTTTGTTGTCCTGCTTGATATCCAGAGCCTACTAGTCCAGCTTGATAGCCTGAACCATATCCTTGTGCATCATATGTATCGCCTAAGTAATCAGCTTGATAACCAGACCCATATGGTCCACCTAGTTGTCCTGCTCTCTGTGAAGCTAATTGATATTCAAAAGGAGTGCCAGCTTGTGCATAACCTCTTGTCATACCCTGTGATGCTAATTCATCAGGAGAAAAATAAGCTAATCTTTCACCTTGATAAGGTGTGTATTGTTGATTAGATTCAGCTTCTCCTCTTTTAAGAAGTCGCTCAAAATACGGTTGAACGTATTCTGGTAAATCTGTTTGTGTTACTGTTGTTTCTGTTGGTGCTGATGAACCGCTTCTTCCGCCCATTAGTTATTCTCCTCAAATTCGTATTCAAAAAATACTGATGTTTTTTTCCAATTTTCTCTAGCTTTAATCCAGTTCCAAAATCCTTCTCTGCCAACACCTTCTATACCAGCACAGTCATTAGCTTTAGCCCAATCGTATATAACTTTAAGCCCTCTATCAGCCCAGTCATTCATTTTCTTACCAGTTACATGGTCAATATTTAACATTCTTTTGCCAGTAGGATATTGATTAATTTTTGTAATGGCACATCCAACGATGTCTAAACTATCTGTATTAAAGATAATCCATAATGAAGCTCTGTTATTAAGGCAATCATAAAATACATCTTTAGGTGTGCTTCTACCATTAGAGCGTTTGCAAGATTTTTCTAGAAATTTTTCACATTGTTCCCATACAAGAGTCATCTTATCGCTAGGCATTAACGATATTTCAAAATTTTCTTCTACTTCTATTTCTATTTTTTCTGCTACTTGATTCATGCTGGTAATACCTTTTGTGGATTAAGTGGTGGAGCTTGTGTTGTTCCTCCAGTTTTAGCTTGTCTAACTCTATCCATCATATTATATAACTGTTTAGAGCCTGCGTCTGAACTGCCATCTCCTAACATAGATACAACATCTGCTGGAACTATAAACTCATCTTGTGATACAGCTATCTTTTCTTTATTGCCTATAACACCTGGTAAGTCATCAGCCATTCCGCTATTGCCATCACCTTGTATTAAGCCTTCTGTTTGTGCATCTGGATTACCTGCTGCTTGTTTTAAGATTTTATCTCTTAAGAACATAAACTGTTCAGCACCATATTTCTCTACGAAAGCATTGATTGCATTTTCATTATCAGTCTCACCAAGAATAAACATAATTACATCTTGTGTTACTGGGTCTTGCATTATATCTGTTTGACCGCCTTCTTGATAACCCATTGCTTCTACAGCTTCTCTACCTTTTTCTGTTTTAGATAAAGCTTCTAAGCCTTCATTAGGTAAATCTGTATCTCCACCTGCTGCAAACATAGGTGCTCCAAAGATACCGCCTTGATTACCACCACCAATACCACCTACTGACATAGGCGATTTAGGTTGTTTCATTGTCTTATTAAAAGACTGATTAGGTATTGAAACTGCAGGTGCTTTCATAGGTTTAGGTGCTTTAAAACCTACATTTTGTGGAGGTGCTGCTGGTGTAGGTACTGCACTTATACCACCCATAGCTGGTCCTGTTGGTCCTTGTATAGCTCTTGGTGCAGGTGCAGTTGGAGCTGTTGGTCCTGAAGGTAAATTAGCTACAGGTAATATTCCACTACCTAATGGTCCACCGCCTGTTATTGGTATGCCGCCAGTTTGAGGAGGTTGTGGTTCTTGACCTATAGGCTGTGGTGTTGTTACTGATTGAACAGGAGGTGTTAATGGACGTCCTGCACCATTAGCTATTGCAGAGGCTTGTGCTTCTTCCATTGATACTTGTGGTCCATCTAAAATTACTTCAGGCATATAAGGTGCAAAAGATGGCTCACCAACTTTTTGACCAGGAGAAGGCATAACAGGAGGTGCTATAGGAGCTGTTGCTATAGGTTTAAATTCAGATAAAGGTTGTTCCATAGTTCCAGTCATAGGATTAAGAGTAGGTTCTGGTAAAGTTCCTTGTATATCTGTATTTATAGATGCTCTTAAATTTGGTTGTGCTATTGGATTAAACATACCTTTATTTCTTTCAGCTATTTCTTCTTCACTTAATAATGGATTTCTTTCATAGTAATTAGCTGATGCTTCTGGATTAGAATCTAAATATTCTTTTAATTTATTTCTATATCCTACATCTGTACTAGAGCCTTGTTTTCTCAATCCAGTTACTGGGTCTATATAGCTTCTTATATCCATAGTGCTCATTTGTGGACGCTGTGGTGCATCTGGGAACATATCAAAGAATGATTGTGTAGCTGGTGCTGATTCTGGTGCTGGTGCTTGTATAACAGATACTGGGTTTTTAATTGGTGCAGGACCTGTATTTTGCATTGGTGGTTCTATTTTTAAATCTGTCATACCACCGCCTGGTCCGCCTATTGACATAGGTGGCTCTGGTCTTTTTATAGGAGGTTCTATAACAGGAGGTGTTATAACAGGTGGCTGTACTATAGCAGGTGGTGCTACTGGTTCTGGTATAGGTTGTACTACTGGTTCTGGTACAGGAGGTTGAGGTCTACTATAGTCAGGTATTGTAACATCTGCTCCACCTTCAATAGGTATTGTTATTGTAGGAGGTGGTGTAACTATAGGAGGTGTTCCTGGTTTGCCACCAAAATCCATATCTCCAGGAGGTTGTATACCAGGTCTAGTATTATAAAAATCTTGCTCTCTTCCGCCTGGAATATTTACAGGAGGTGTTATTGGAGGCTCTGCTGGTCCACCTACAGGTGGATTAACAATAGGATTAACAAAATTATCTGGTGGTGCTATAGGGTCAGGATTTGTAACAGCTCCTTTACGTCCAAAACTAGTATCTCCAATAGCATCATATATACCAGGTATATCTATTGGTGGAAGCGTTCCTCCACTGCCTGTTCCACTACTATCATCAGGAGGTGTTCCGCCATCATCTGGAGGTGTTTCTACTGGAGGTACATATGGTTGATATGGTTGATATGGTACAGGCATTTGTGAAAATGATGCATATGGATTAATTGTTTGTTGCATTTGTGGTACACCATAGAATCCTTGATAGCTAGGTGATTGCATAAATGGATTACCATAACCTCCAAACATTTGAGGAGGTGGTGGTGGTGGAGTATATCCAGAACCACCTTCATTCATAAAACCGCCACTAGGAGGCATTGTTTGTATGCCACGACTACGACTATCTCTTTGAGATGTTCCTAATGGGTCATAACCTAATGCTGTAGCACTTGGATTTATGCCTTGAAAGTAAGAATACTCTGGCATAAAACCTGGCATAAAACCACGACCTATTGGTCTAGTTCTTCTTTGTCTAGGAGTGTTAAATACATTTCCCAAAGAATTAATTTGATATGGATTATTATATCCACCATAATTAAAATTATTACTAAATCTATCTATATATTCATCACGTTCTGCTGGATAATTATATCCAGTTTGACCGCCTGGTTTAAATCCTGTTCTACCGCCTGAAGCCATTGGTATTTGTTCAGGGTACATTTCATACATTTTTCTTTTACGTTCTTCTTCATCTAATCCCATTTGAGCCATTTGTCTTTCAAACTCTTCTTGTGATGCTATAATGCTCTGTGCTCCTATTGATGCACCTGCTGTCATTCCACTAGGAGTCATTGCTGCTCCTGCTAAATTTTTCATTCCTTCATCAAATCCACCACTAAACATAGTATTAAGAGATTGACCTGCACTTGTACCACCTGCTCCTGCTGCTTGTGCTGCTGCTTGCTGGCTTGCTAAAGTTGTAGCACCAGTATCTGCAACACCTGAAGCAACTTGAGATGTTGCTATTTCACTTGCTAAATCTGGATTAGCTACATTACTTAAAGCTTTAGTTCCCATACCTGCTGTAAGACCTGATAATAATGCTTTAGAACCAGAGCCACCTGTTTGTGCATATGTTGCTAAACCTGCTCCTATACCTGCCATAGCTCCTGCTGATAAACCTGTTCCTGCTAAAATAGTAGGAGCTAACATTGAGCCTAATACAGGTGCTAAGAAAGGTAAGAAAGCTTCAGGCTGTCCTGTTTCTGGATTTACAGTTAAAGGTACAGCAGATGCTAGTCCTTTTACTTCAGCAGGATTAACATGAAGAAGCATAGAATCGCCATAACGACCTTGTGCTGCTACATTTTTGGTTTGTTGTTTAATGTCCATTACCTATCTTCCTCTGTTGTTTCGCAACCAAAAAGACTAAAGCTTAAGTGTTCTGCACTTGCATACACTTTTACTACATCTGTTTGATTTAATGTTATACCAATTACATGAGCTTGTGTTGTATTTGATGTACTTGTTACATCATAAAACAAATACTCTTTATTACTTGTTGTAGCTCCTGCTACAGATACATTTATTCTATAACTATGATTACTATTATTTCTATTGCATATAACTATAGAACTTATAGTTGTTTGAGTCATATCAGGAACTGTATAAAGAACTGTTTCAGTTGTTGCAGCAGGTGCTGATTGTCCTAAGACTTTTAAATTATCAGACACTTTTGCCTCCCATTAATAAAAACTGATGTCTTTTAATACTTTTACTTACTACAACACTTTGCATTTTTTGTAACTTATCTATTTCTATGGCTAAATCTTGTACTGCTTGTTCTATAATTCTTCTTGTAACTGATTCATCTGTCGTATTATATTCTTGTTGTGCTAAAGGTAGTGCTATTGTTTTAGGATTTGCCATTATCTTTTACCATCTGGTCTTATATCTAATCTTAAATCACCTAATCTCCAACCATAATCAGCAGATGAATTAGATACTTTAATAGCACATTGCCTACTTCTTGCTCTTGTATTTGTAAATGTAGAGTCTGGAGTTACTGATACTGTTGATAAAGTAGACAAATCTTGTAATGGATAATCTCTACCTTTAATCGTTATTGTTACATCATCTGTATTAGATTGTTGGTCCCTAAATTCTATATCAGGTATTATTTTATTTACCGCCATATATTTTTCTCCATCTGGGTCTAAATCAAAATCACTTGATTCAATATATGCAGTAAAGTCACTACCATCATTACCATGTCCTACTTCATGTGCAAATAAATAGTTATTATTATTTGTACTACTATTTTTACTAGCTGCTATAGGATTATTTAATATATTAGCTTCATCCCATGCGGTTCTAACAAAATCATCTGTTGTAGTGCCAATAGACCAAACTTGTTCTAAATAGTTATACATTACATATTTATCTATTTCTAAACTATCTCCTGATGGATAAAACCACATAACTTCATTAGCAATATTATTAACTGCACCAAACACTTTAAATGCTTGACCTTGGTTTAAATCACTTAATACATAATCTAATACAGTACATGGTAATCTTTGAGCACTACCTGCATATGTATAAAATCCGCCATTATCCATAAAATAAACTTGGTTATTAGCATTAACTGCTGCATTAGGAGATATTAAAGATGGACCATTAGCAACTTCATTAAATGAAAATACAAATGGTGCTCCTACAAATCTCATAGAAACTATACCTACATCAGTCCATATAAGTATTTCTTGTCTTGTTCTTAAAGCTCCTATTATTGTAGAACCCATTGATAACTGTACTCCACCAGCTTGATTGGTTGCTGTTGGTGTCCAATCAGTAATACTTTCTGTATCTGAAAATCTAACTAATAAAGGGTCTAAATTAGAAGAACCTATAGGATTACAACCAAATGCTATAACATGCTTATCTACGTCTGAAAGCATAATTTGAAATGTTTTTACTGGTACGTCACTAGCACCACTTAAACTTGTAACATTTACTGCTCTATTATCAGCACCACCAGATTCATCCCAGTAATAGACACCACCAGCTCTAGGATTTAATATAGTATCATCACCAAAATTATCTATTGACCATAATCTTAACTGATTACTTGATGTTAAATTACTAGTAGAACCCCAGGTATTTGCACCCCATGTACCTGCACCCCAACCTGTAGATTGTACATATACATCTAATCCAGAGTTTAATTGATAAGCTCCATCTACACCAGAACCACCATTACCAGTATCACTAGAATTAGCTGTTGCTGTAGCTGTAAATGTATAAGTATTATTAGTAGGTACTGAATTTATTTGATATTCTTGATTTAAAACTGTAGCTGTTATATTACCGCCTAAACTAACTGCTTGACTAAATGTAACAAAATCTCCTGTAACTGCTCCATGAGAAGTATCAGTTGCTGTTATAGTAGTGCTGCCATCAGTAGCAGAAAAAGTAATAGCATTAGTTGCTGTTTCTCGTATGGGGGTAACATCATTGTAACTATTTCCTTCTAATATATAAAATTTTTGATGTGTTCCTAAAGTAATATAGTCTGTACCTGCAGCAGTTTTATATGGATATATTTTTCTACAAGTGCCTATAAAATTATTTGTGCTTTGTTTTTCCCATCCACCTATTCTTTCAGGTCTACCTTTTCTAAATCTAACTTTATCTGCATCAAACCAGCCACCTTCATTACTATAATTAGTACCTTCTTTATTTATACCTGGTTTAAATACATATTTTCTTAATGGCATTATTTATACCTCGTGCCATTCTTTACCTGCAAAAAGCAAAGCTTCTGCTTCTCTTCTTCTGATAAGTCCTTGTAAAACTTTACCACCTGCTTTATTCCAGCGTTTTATTTGAGCTGGAACATCATTATATTCTTTATTGTTTAATACTTTTAACATAGTAGAAGCTTTTAAGTTAGCTGGACCTAAATTAAATACCCAAGATACTAAAGCATCAAATTGATTTTGTTTTAAATCAACAGTTATTGCATCATTTATATAACCTTCATACTCTTTCATTTCATGTAAAAGCAAGTTATCTGCCTCTTCTTGAGTAATAGAATCGCCTTCTTTAACGCCTTTGGTAGAGCCATATCCTATTGTTAAAACTCCTGCTGCACATTTATATGCTTCTAACTCACAACCTTCAAATTTTTTAATAAGGGATAAACCTTCTTGTGATATGTTCATACTTTTATTCCTCTTTTGTTGTAGTAACTTTTCTATAATAGACGACAACTTCTTTAAGTTCATTTATATACCTCTTTAATTCCTGCATATTATATGCCATCAACTCATAATCAGAGACTGACATAGCAACAAATACTAACTGTCCTTGGTCTTTTTCTATTTGTACTAAAAATTCATCAATGTTTTTATTTGACACAACATACCAATAAGGGTCTTTTAAATCTATTTCCCTTGGCATTATAGGTTGCACTATAGTTTTCTCTATAGGTTTAGATATTACTTCAACCTGTTGTTTACTTGGTATCAGACTGCAACTGCAAGCCATCATCAAGACTGTCGATGTTACGACTATCTTCTTCAATGCTATCAAATACATCTTTAGTTCCTTTGTTAATACGAGGTTCAATAAGACCAGGTTTAGCTGATGCTAGTTTAGTTAAATTATGTCGTTTAAATATGTCAAGGTATCTTGACATTTCTTGTTCTATTTCTTGATTACGACTTTGAATTTGTAACAAACTATTTGTTTGCAAAGTAAAATCATTTTGCAATGATTCTATAGCTAATTTTTGTTCTTGATTTCTTAGTTCAAAAGCTTGATTAAGAGCAGATAGTTTAGAGTTTTCATTCCATAACAAATAGCTACTTAATACTAAAACTACTATTATTCCAATTAAAACTTTACTCATCATTTCCCCATGTGTATACCTGTAATGGTTTAGACTTGCCTTTAACCTCTATTGGTTCTAATAATTTTAACTTAAATTTAGACTTTTTGGCAGTTTCTTCGCCTATTAATGTTCCTACTCCTGCAACCTTAGTGCTTGATTCTAATCTTGCAGCAACATTACATGGGTCGCCTATAAGAGAAAATGCAAATCTATCAGTCGCTCCAAAGTTACCTGCAATACAAATACCGCTATTAACTCCAATACCTATTGCTATCTCAGGTATGCCTTCTTCTTTAAATTTAATATTTAACTGGTCTATGTTTTTTTCTATTTCTTGTGCTGCTTGCAAAGCTAAATTATGGTGGTCATCTTGTGGAATTATTGTATTCCAATGAAACATACCTGCATCACCAATAAATTTATCAGTACATCCAAAATATTTATTAGCTGCTTTTACTTGTACATCTAATACATTATTCATAATGTATG
>Ga0208667_1001159_pt1 | contig 10009 bp, 9 predicted proteins | sample 11BtaG_FD_184085 | JGI IMG/M metagenome (GOLD analysis project Ga0208667, IMG submission 184085) | Marine viral communities from the Subarctic Pacific Ocean - 11B_ETSP_OMZ_AT15265_CsCl metaG (SPAdes) (version 2) | ecosystem: Environmental > Aquatic > Marine > Oceanic | place: Pacific Ocean... | reverse complement strand
GTGTGGCGAGTGGATGTGGAAGAACCGAAATAGCTTTAATGGTATCTCAGTATTGCCATATGATGGTGGTACTTACATTCAAGCACCTTTCGAAGACATCACAGAAGAACGCTTCAAGTTGTTAGAGGGTAGTCTCAATAACATTGACCTAACCAAAGTTGTCGAAACTCAAGACAACACAGACTTAGCTGGTGAAGCCGCTTGTGCTGGTGGAGCTTGTGAATTGTAGTAAAACCTAGTTTCTCCCCTTCTAGGTAACTTAAAGCCCCCTTGGATTGCTCCTTGGGGGCTTCTTTTTTACTTAAGTCTTTCTAAGTATTTAGCTACTGTACCTTTCCCTGCTGACGTATTGTAGTTATCTTTCCAATAAGCAGCTCTTCCTTCTAGGGTATCAGGTATCTCTTTCTCTAGGTTACTTAAGAACAAACGAGCACCTATGACGCTATGTAAAGGGTCACGTAAGTCTTCCCAGCTAGTATCAGCCCATTTAATACCAAACTCTTCCTCAATGGCTTTATGTTTTTGTTTTAGCTTAGGATGTGATTTTAAATCTTTAGTTGCTTCATAGCCAACCTTGTCGATTTGCATCACGCCTCCATGGTATCCTTTACGATAAGTATTTTTATCTTCACCTAAACGGGATTCAACCTTAGCTATTTCCTTAAGAATGCCTTTAGACGGAAAAACAGCCTCTACCTTATCTATTGCTTTTTCAGGAGTCAAAGGAGCTTCTGCTGCTTCTTCTTCTTGCTTAGGCTGTTCCTCAGCTTGCTTAGGCTGTTCCTCAGCCACAGCTTCCAAAGTCTCAACTACTGGCTCTCCTGTCACAGAGTCAGTCATTAAGTCCATTTCAGGCTCAATATACCGATCTAAAAAAGTATTGTCAGGCCTGTCTTCAACATACCTTTCCTTACCATAGAGCTGCCGAGCGTCACTAACTAAGTCTTGTACGTACTCAAAGCTGCTTTTGTCAGCTTGTCGTATGTAGTCCATTAATCCTGCCATTAGTAATCCTCTTTGAATAATTAATTCTGAGCGTTCTTGTAAGGAACTTTTTGATCTTCCTGTGTAGGAGTCTGCAACAAAGAAATAAGAATAAGCCTATCAGCTTTCAACTGCTCAACCATTTCAACAGATTTACTTTTCTTAATCGCATCATTGGTTAATCGCAGTAAACTTCCTATTTGTTTTTTAAAAGCAGGAGAAGCTAACCCTTTTATGGATAAAGCTCCTACGCCAGCCGCAGCTCCTGCTGCACCTATTGGGAGTAATACGCCACCTGCTAAGAAACCAGTACCAGCAGAGGCTGTGGCAGCTATAGCTAAAGGAGTCGTTGGTAGCTTTGTACCTGAAGCTATCTGAATATTCCTATAAGTCCTTAAAATACCATTAGTAGCTTCATCTAAAGCCCTATCAGATAAATTATCCCAAGCATTGTACATTAAATACTGCTTCCTTAACTTTGATTTTACATCAACATCGGGGACGCTTTTATCTACGTATTGGTTTAGTTTATCCCTAACTAACTTCAATGCACTTCTTTTCGAGTTTAAGTAGTCAGCATCTAAACTTACCTGTTTACTATTTAAAAACTCGTCTAAGTTTTTCCTAGCTTGAAGCACACCAATAGCAGTACCATCAGATTCGGAAATAAAACTCATGGCCTTCTGTACAAAAGCCTTAGCCATTTTTGGGTTGCCGCCTTCAATTATAAAGTCTTCTGACTTTAATAGGGATTCCAAGCTGCTTTGTAAGTCAATAAGTAAGGCATCCTTATCAACAGAAGGATTCCCTGCTTTCTTTAAATCATCAACCAAAGAAACAGCGCTTTTATCTATAGCTTCTTTAAGAGCCTTAGAATTGTCAGTAAAAGTAGCCCCTGCTTTAACAGTAGGAACTTTAGCCACTACTTCAATTATTTCTTTCTCAAACTCACTAGGAGTCACTATAAAAGTACGGAAAAACCCTTTAGTCTCAGTCCTTTGTATTTCACTTTTGTCTTTCTTTAAAGGAGATATTATGTTATAAACAAATTTTTCCCTTCTTTCTTTTACTTGCTTTACTCCTGCGGCTGTAGCAGCATCAGCGGCTCTATCCATTCCTTCAGTAAAAGGTTTTACTTTTGTAGGAGGAAGACCCAAAGTAGCCACATTAAAGTAGTCTTCTACCCTTGAGGCAGCTTCTGGTTCATTTTCAGAAAATTCATTCCAATGCTCAATTCCTTTTTTAGCAGCTGCTACTCCCTTTCGGAAAGAAGGACTTTCTTTTATCTCAAAAGCTATTCCTTTAGCTTGCTCTGCGACCCATTCCTCTAAAGGGTCATATGTGATTAAAGATAGCCCTTGTCCTACTGTTTTTGCCGCAGCTTCAAAAGCAGAGCCAACGACAGGAGCAGCCTTAGCTACCCCTCTCAATACTGCCTCTTTTGGAGTACGATATTGACCAGATAAGGCCTCATCACCAAACTCTTGTGCCTGTTCAAAAAAAGATTGTTTACCAGACTCATAAGTAGAAGCAAGTTGTTCAGGAACGTCAGCCATAGTAGTTGGCTTATATTCTGAAAACGCTTCTTTTTCTTTCTTTCTCTGATAATTATAAACTTCAGCTAAGGAGTTTACTGCCTCTATATTTCCTTCTTTATAGGCAAGTTTAATAGCTCCTTCTATTTGTTCTAAACTATAGTCAGACATTTAAACTACTCCGATGGGTTTAGAGGGTTTGGGTTTAGTACGTCAAACTTTCTAAGAGCTTCAATAGCATCTTGGTTAAAGGTAGGTACGGCTTCCTGAGTAGTCTCAGATTTTTTATCTGGATTAATTATTTTATCATCCAACTGTAGCACATTATTCTTTTCCCACTCACTGGCAAACTTTTTAACTTCATCTCGTCTTGGTATAGCACCTTTATCACGTTGTTCTCCATACCAAGAATTAATAGCATTAGCTCTTCTCTTTTCCCATAAAGCAACTCTTTTTGCTGTTTCTAAGATAAATCTGTTACCCTCAGGTGTTTTTCTTAAATCTATACCAGCTTCTTCAAACTTCTTCATTTCAGCATCAGAAATAGCACCTTTAGTTTGCGAGATTCTCTGCATAACCATATCCATTGCGTTAGCTCTGAACTGATCTACGTTAGCTGCTGTAATCACAGTATCTTCATCAGCAAGTCCCACAGCAATAGAAAGCCTACGAACTGTCTGCAAAGCCTCAGCTCCAAAACCTGTGTACAACCCTGCGTCTAACATAGCTAATGTTTGATTGTAACTAGATATTCTTTTTGTAGAACCAGAAGCAGAAGTAGAAACTTCTGTTAAATACTTACTTACATCCTGAGCGTCTTGACGAGAAGTAGCATCTACATTAGGGTCAATGGCTATATTCAATGCAGATTTAATAGCATGAAGTTCAACTCTAGCGTCAGCATTAGTGAATGTAGGGTCTTCTTCGACTCTTTTTTCTATCTCTAATTTCCGCTCTTCGTATCTAGCTAAGTTTTTAATTTGAGCTGTGTCCCCACTGCCACCCTTAGCTTTATCAGGAGTTAAAAGTTTCATTGCGGTTTTAACAGCTTCAGGATTTCCTGCTTCTACTTGATCTGCAATGTTAGGATAATCTTTACGTATAGACGTAGCTAATTGAAAGTTTGATTCAACTTCCATGCTTGCTTCTAGCTCTTCGTCTGCTTTTTTCTGAGCTGCCGCTTCCCGATCTGCTTCTGCTTGTTTATTCAACTGAGCTTGTTGGAACAACTGAGTCCCTTCTTGTGTGTATCCTTTTTGGATTAATTCATTAGCAAGAGCAAGTTGTTCATCGGCTTTACCTTGTGTTAGAGCAGCAGCAAAGTCTTTTTGTAAACCTTGGATACCTTCCTGCTCTTCTTTCATTTTATCAAGCTCAGGGTCTGGCATAGCACCAGCTAAACCTCGGCCTATAGCAGAACCTAAGAAGGAAGCCAGACGAGCCTTATCGGGACGAGCAGCGCCTTGAGCTGCCGCTTTCATCATCTGATTCTGTAAGTCTTGAGCACGTATCCTACGTTTCTCTAGTATATCCGCAACAGGGTCTCCTGCGGTAAATAAACCTTTTGCCATTAGTGTGTCTCCTGTTGTGGTTATCCTAGTTTAAAGTTGCCGAATAAGTTACCTAACCAATTAGAGCCTGCGCTTGTACCTAAGAAAGCACTACCTAATGATGTCAAGCCAGTACTTAAGGAACTAGGTTGATAACGTGCATTCGCTGCCTGCGCTTTAGTCAAGTCAATATTAGCAAGTAGTTGATCTAACTGCGCTGGGAACATTTGTCCACCCTGAGCAACTTCTTGCTGTCCTAGGTCTAGTGCTAGTTGTGCCTGTGCTAACTGATAAGGCAACTGTTGCTGTTGTGCTAACATGCCTAGCTTAGATTGATCTATGCCTGCTGCTTGTGCCGCTAGTTCATAAGGAAGCTGTTGATCTTGTAAACCAAATTGTTGACGCATCTGAGCAGCCTGTAGAGCAGGAGCAATGCCCTGTGCTTCTAGTCCTGCTAACTGGCCAAACTGACCAAACATGCCCTGCTGGGCTGCTTGAGCTAGTCCAATCTCTTGTGCTCTTTCAGCCATTGCTTGTTGGTCAGCAGAAGCCGCTAGTTGAGCCTCAGCAGTCTGGCGACCCAAAGCTTCTTCTAAACGCTCAGGGTTTACCATGCCACCTTCACGACCAAAAGTCTCTGCTGATAGACCTAAACCACCACGACCAGTAGCAGCTAAGGATTCTTCCATGGCAGCTTGGCGCATAAGTTGTTGTGGTTCTAACAAAGCAAGTTGTCTATTATATATTTCCTGAGCACGGCCTGCTACGCCTTGGTCAAACAAAGACTGTTGACGTTGGCCAAAGTCCATAGCTCCTGTAGCTGCCTGTTGTTGTAAGTCAGCAGCAGAACCTGTGAGACCAGTAGTAACACCTTCAGGACTAAAAGCAGCCTGACTAGCACTAGAAGTGACTGTTACAGGACGGAATGTTCCTGCGTCTTGAACAGGCCCAATCTCAGGTGCAAATGTTGGTTCAATTTGTGGCACATCGGGCAGTGCACCTTGGAACATACCTGTGAAGCCTTCACTTGTACCAACCTGAGGGTAGGTAACTTGAGGCATAGGTACTACTTCTTGGTTAGACAATGTATTTCCCCTATTAGAGTTATTACGCTTAGGCCTAGAAACAGGATTAGGTAGCTGTGCGCCCATTTGAGGCTCACGTGCTAACTGCACACGTTCAGCTTCTGACATATCCATAAAGCCTTTATTCTCTGCGGCTAATCTGTTATATTCACTAGCAGCTTGTTCATTCATTCCATATCTTAATTGATTAACAAAAGAAGATGCTGGTTTAGCTGCTGGCCCTAAAGCTACTGTAGTGGCAAGACTAGGTTTAACAGCATCACGACCTGAAGGGTAAAAAGCACCCGTAGAGCTAGTAGTTAAATTTCCGCTAGATTTTCCACGCCCTGTAGGGATACGATCATCAACTACAGGTTTTGGCTTAAAAAACCCTGCGGTCTTTTCTAAGATATTACCAAATAATGACATTTTTTTATACCTGTGTTAAAGTAAATCCATTAGGATTATAATATGCTTGTCCAGCAACACCGCCAGCGCCTCCTGACCTTCTAGTCGTGCCTTGTACAGCAGTGCTGCCTGAAGAACCAGCTTGGCCTACTGCACCGCCAGATCCGCCATCGCCACCTTCTGCGTTTCCGTTACTAAACGCTGAACCTTCATCATCAAAGCCGCCAGTACCACCAGCACTAGAATTTTCAAAGTCACCAAATCCACCAGTAGTGGCTTGTACGCCTGAGCCTGAGCCTTTGTTACCACCGAAGCCGAATGGAGCACCACCGCCACCACCGCCACCTCCAGCGTATTCATCACCAGAGCTAGAGTCGTAGTCGTGTGCCCCACCGCCTCCACCACCGCCACCGCCTCCACCGAGGACAGTGCCGCTGTTTTCAACAGTTAAGTCACATTCTAGTAGTATAGCATTACCGCCATCAATGCCATTATCGCCATCATAAGCAGTTGAGCTATTGGAGTCGCCTCCATCACCACCAGAACCACCACGGCCATAAATCTTTCCGTGGTTTTCAATAATTAATTTACCACCATACCCTGTACCAGTTTTTATAGCAGGAGTAGACGTATTGGTAGCAACTACTTGAGCGTTAGAAGGAACAATAAATCTTACATTATGGAATTTATCAAGAGCATAGTCGTCTAAATCTATACTATCATGAGCACCAGAAGCTAGGGTATAAACGTATTCGTACTCATAGGTCTTCTGCCAAGTTCCATTAACTTTATTGTGAACAGTTCGTACTTGTTGCCACCCATTGTTTTTAACGTGAACTTTATGAGCGTTTTGCCAAGTACCATTTACTTTAGCTTTAATACTCAAACCAAACGTCTCCATCACTGCCGCCCGAAGGGCCGCTATTGTTTATATAAGCTGTTTTATTATAGACAGCAGAGCCTCCATCAATTACAACGCTACTATAACCTGAAGGAGCACTGCTTATAGCGTTAGTAACATAAGCTGTAGTAGCTATTTGGGTATTATTAGTAGCAGAAGATGCTGTTGGCGCTGTGGGCGTACCTGTGAAAGCAGGCGACACTTTAGCGTCTGATACTTCTGTGTCTGTGTAGTTATTTGCTGCTGTAGTTGTCGCTGTCTTTGCTGTCTCTACGTAAGCTGTAGTCGCTATTTGAGTAGTGTTAGTACCAGCAGAAGCTGTAGGCGCTGTAGGTGTACCAGTTAGCGCAGTGGATACTTTCCCATTTGCAACAGCAGTAGTAACAAAGGCCGTATTAGAAGCCTGAGTAGTGTTAGTCCCTGCGGAAGCCGTAGGAACAGTTGGAGTACCAGTAAGAGCTGGCGAGTTAATGTCAGCCTTAACGTCAACAACGGTTTTGACCTGAGCAAATTCATCCTCAATCTCAGTACCCTTGACTCGTTTAGCTGCTGAACCTGAGGCTAAACCATCTTTAGTCTCAAAGTTTGTCAATCGTGTGAAAGTAGTGTTAGCCATTAGTAAGACCTACCTTGTTTTACGTAAATATCAAGTTTCTGTATTGAGAGGGGGTCGCCATTCACTTCAGCTTCAAAGCCTAATTGAACTACAGAGCCTTGGCCTCCTATAGCGAGTTTAATTTTTTCTGTGAAACCATAGCCGCCATATTCAGCAGCAGTATACACATCAGTTGTTATCTTGTCGGGGTTAGCGTCACTTGTAATGTCATAAGTATCAGGGTCATTGTATTCAACATTAGTGTTGTATTCAGAAACTGTACTTTGCTGCACTGAACCAGTATATGTTCTATATACGTCATTGTAATCAACAGCAGTTTTTATTTTAAACTCTTGTCCGCTACCACCTATTAAAGTCACACCTATGTGCTTCATCAGTTTAGTAATAGTTGGTTGTCCAAAGTCAAAATAATTAGTAAAGTAAGTAACGTAATAAGAAGCATTATTATCTAAATAACCTTGATATACTCCGATTCCGTTAGTAAACCCTAAGTAAAGTTTATTAGTGTTAGCCTGAGCGCCACAACGAGCACCCATCTTAGACCAAGTTGTTACTCGGAATGAACCATCCTCTAGTCTTCCCCTTGTGTCAAAACAGTAAACTAAATCATTAACAGGAAGAATCAAAAGGTACATAGAGTCAAAAGGACTGTAGATACCTGTAACTTTATTTAAGTTTTCTGACTTAACTTGTTTGTTTAAATCATCACGTACATTACTAGAAACGTCAGCAATAGGGTTAGATTTTTCTTGGATTACTCGGTTTAATGAACGAACACCACTAGTTGACAAAAACAGGATGTCAGTTCCTATGTTCTGTATAGAACCAGCAGCAATACAACCTACGTTCTCTAGTACTTCAATAACACGTATTTCTACGGAAGTTAAAGTCAAATCACCATTGTTGTTATCGCCAAGTATAACGATACAGTTTTTACAAAAAACAATAATGTATCCGTTAAATCCACTGATTTGAACTATCTCGTCACCACCATTAGTCCATATGTTACGTAAGTCCATCTCACCAGCCCCAGAGTGGCCTTGGAAGTCGTCTCGACCTATAGCAGTGAAATATACTGTATGTTTATCAGTGGACGTTCTAGCGGCCCATAGGCGACCATACGCAGCGTTGACTGTACCAAAGTTCTGTGCGCCCTGTGACGACAAGTTAGATATAGTCAGGTTAGAGTCAATAACTTTTACAGGGTATCCATCTTGAGCTAAATAACAATTACCAATAAAGTTAGTAGCTTTCCACTCACTAGCTCCGTGACCAGTTTCTAGGGTAGATAGAGTAGAAGTTCCTTTATAGATACTTCCGTTGCCCCAGCTAATGTGGTCTACGTAACCTGTGTTGCCTACATACTCATGAATACCATCTAAGTTTACACCAGTAGAACCTTGAGTTAAATAGGTGTAGCCTTTACGAGCACCTAGTCTACCTGATTCGTCAATGACACAGTTGTTAGCTTCAATAGCAAAACCAGCTTCTAAAGTAGTCCCTGATTCTTGTGTATTTACTCCAAAAAACCCTGGGGCTGCTATGGAAGAAGATAGTAATTGTTTTGGCATTATACTGCTCCCCAGACTAGTTCCTCAGGGTGTTTGCCAGCATCAAGGGCAATAGCATCAGAAAGTAAACGATTAGCCAACACATAAGCATTAGTACTGGACATGCCTCCGTCTTCTCCACGCTCTTCTACAGCTAAGGCATAGGCCATGGCAACTACAGGAGCATGAGGAATAGTCATTACATCAGCATTGTCCTCAAGCTCTACAGTTCTTTTTACCACGTTAAATCGTAGTTCGTATGTTCCATCAGGGATAGGCCATACGTCTACCTGTGTGTCACCATTGGCATCAATACCATTGAAGCTATAGTCACAAGGAGCGCTCTTAGCAGGGTCGTCAGTGTTAAAGTATTTATTAAACTGGCTAGCTGTTTTATAAGTCATAAACTTATTTTGAGTGTCATTAATAACGTCAAGCACTGTGATTCGATTCTGAGAACCAGTAAGAACATAGTTAAAAACGTCCTCACTAGTAGTAGCAGACAAAGTAGTACGTAACGCTGACCACTCCCAAGAGTTTTCTACAATCTCTCTAGCTTGGTTGACAAACACACCAATAAGCTTTGAGTAGTCGTTAGCATTTACAGAAGTAACTTGACGCTCTCTAAGGCGTAAAAGTATCTCATTGACGAGTTCTAAATATGTTTTCATGTTAATCCTGTTTCCATGTTTTTACAGTTTTTTCTACAGAACGTCCCACTACGTATCCACCTAGACCTATTTGTATCAGAGTCCATAGGTTTTCGTGATCTTGTGGTGTCATATTAGGCGCATCAAAACCTAAGTATCTAGCTACGACTAAACCAGTAAAGGTCAACATAACTATAGGTCGCCAGCTAGAGGCAATCCAGTTAGAACTTTGTGCTTCTGAGTTAATAATTTTAGCTTGGTTTTCAAATAGAGACTGATGGTATTCAGTAGCTTTGTCTACAGCAGCAGCTTGAAGTTCTAACAAACGTAACTTGTTGGTTAAACGCTCTTCTTCTGATGTATGTAATTCATCCACTAGCTCTGCGGCTGGCTTAAAAATACCTGTAATCATATCAACTACTGAAAATAACTTCATTTCAACCTCTCAATAAGTAAGCAACAGTACCTACCATGCTTGCTATTAGTATTCTAATAAACCACTCGTTAGTTCCTGAAGTCTTTGCCATTCTGGTCGTATCAACAAATAACTCGTCTAGCGCATCACTGTGTTTATTTAAACGCCTGTCATGGTGATCTAAGCGTTGTTGGACGGCTACGTGTTTCTCTTCAATACGAGCCAAAGCGGTCACAACTTCTGACATTTGATCTACCTTACTAGTTAGTCTATCAAGACTGTTTTCTAGTCTATCAAAGCGTTGTTCGGACATTAGCGATTTCCCTATTAAATGCT
>Ga0208667_1001155_pt1 | contig 10042 bp, 17 predicted proteins | sample 11BtaG_FD_184085 | JGI IMG/M metagenome (GOLD analysis project Ga0208667, IMG submission 184085) | Marine viral communities from the Subarctic Pacific Ocean - 11B_ETSP_OMZ_AT15265_CsCl metaG (SPAdes) (version 2) | ecosystem: Environmental > Aquatic > Marine > Oceanic | place: Pacific Ocean... | reverse complement strand
CTACAGCCGCTGGTGTCTCTATGTCACTAGGCGCTATCATCAAGCGACACAAGCGTACCCTAATTAACTTCCAAGACTCTTTCCTAATTCCATTCGTACAGAAGGCTGCTTACCGTTACATGCAGTTTGAGCCTGAGCTATACCCAGTAGCTGATTACAAGTTCCACACCTCTAGCTCGCTAGGTATCATTGCCCGTGAGTACGAAGTTACACAGCTTGTGCAGTTGCTACAAACCATGTCACCTGATCAGCCTATGTATCCTAAGTTGGTAACATCTATCATTGACAACATGAACCTGTCTAATCGTGAAGAGTTGATTGCTACGCTTGAGCAAGCTAACCAGCCTAACCCAGAAGCACAGCAGGCAGCACAGGCAGCACAGCAAGCTCAGTTGCAGTTCCAACAGTCACAGACTGCTGCACTACAAGGACAGGCGCAAGAGTCACAAGCTAGGGCGCAGAAGCTGGTTGTTGAAGCACAGGCAATACCAGAGGAGCTTCAGATTGACCGCATCAAGGCAGCCACTACTAACATTAAAGCTGGTGACGCAGATGACAAAGAGTTTGAGAAGCGTCTAAAGATTTCAGAGCAGTTACTGAAAGAAAGAGAAGTAGCAGTAAAAGAGGGCAATGTTGCTAGTCAGGCAACTCCTCCACAACCACAAGGACTACAGTAATGGTAAGCACTAGGGATTTAGAGAACGTAGTAGCTCAGATAAATGTAAAGTTTGAGCAACTAAACAATGAAATTGTACAGTTAAAGAAACAAATAGCTGATAATACAGGAGCTAAAAATGCCAGTAAAAAAAGACCCAAGACTAGCTAGGGCTGGTGTAAGTGGTTATAACAAACCCAAGCGTACCCCTAACCATCCAAAGAAAAGCCATGTTGTTGTGGCGAAGGAAGGTGACAAAGTTAAGACTATACGCTATGGACAGCAAGGTGTATCAGGGGCTGGTAGTAGCCCTAAGACAGCTTCAGAGAAAGCAAGACGTAAATCTTTTAAAGCACGACACGCAAAGAATATAGCCAAAGGCAAAATGTCTGCGGCATATTGGGCAAATAAATCAAAATGGTAAGGAGAAAGTTATGCCATACGGTAAAGGTACATACGGTAGTAAAGTAGGTCGTCCACCTAAGAAGAAGAAGGCAGCACCTAAGAAGAAGCCAGTTAAAAAAGGTAAGTAATATGCCAGCCAAGAAATCTACAGTAAACAAAGCAGGGAACTACACTAAGCCCACTATGCGGAAGAACTTGTTTAACAAGATCAAAGCAGGCACTAAAGGTGGTAACGCTGGTCAATGGTCTGCTAGGAAAGCTCAGATGTTAGCCAAGGAGTACAAGGCAAAAGGCGGAGGCTATAAGTAATGGCACTAAAAGAATCACAGAAGAGCCTAAAGAAGTGGACTAAGCAGAAGTGGCGTACACCCTCTGGTAAGCCTAGCGGGAAGACTGGAGAGGTCTACGCACCTTCTAAGACAATCAGCAAGATGAAGTCCACAGCAGCAGGGAAGAAGAAACTAGCGGCTGCTAACAAAAAGAAACGAGAGGCTACTGCCAAGGGTAAGCAACACGCCAAACATGGCCTACATAAGGGTAAGAAACGATGAAGGGCCAGACCCACGGTGGCAAAGGAAGCTCCCAGCGCAAGACAGACTCAAAGAAGTTTGCAGCTAACTGGGATGCCATATACAACAAAACTACTAAGAAGTCAAGTAAAAATACAAATAAAGCTTGACTTTCTTATACTTTTATGTTATACTAACTGTGTAACTATAACTAATTCAACTGTCCTTATAGGAGAAACAGTGTGATTGACCCTAAACTAGAACTATATTACCGCAACATGAAAGATTTATTCCGTTCAGAAGGATGGAAACAGTTGCTAGACGACTTATCCTCTAATGCGGTAATGATTAACTCAGTAGAAGTAACTAAAGACTTAGAAGACCTGCACTTCCGTAAAGGCCAACTCTCAGTCATAGCAAACATACTAAATTTAGAAGCTCAGATTGACACAGCAGAACAGCAACAACTAGAAGACGCAGAAGAAGCAGCATAATGCGTATCATGGTTGAGTTTAAGTGTGAGGACGGACACATTAACGAAAGACTTGTTGATTCCGAATGTACACATATACCCTGTTTAGACTGTGGCAAGATAGCTAACAGAATTGTAAGCGCAGTGCGTTCCAAGTTAGACCCCATCTCTGGCGATTTTATGGGTGCTACCAGACAATGGGAAAGGAACAGGGCACAAAAGCTACAACAAGAGCGCAAGGCCAACTCCTAACCGAAGCCCTGCATAATACACCTCCATAATGAGAATACTCACGGAGTTTAATAATGGCAACACTTATAGACGAGCGTCAAGAAGACGAAGTAGAAATCAACGAACAAGAAGAAGTAGTAAGTCAAGTGACTGAGGAACCTCAAGTAGAGGAGACTCCTCAAGAAGATGACATCCCTGACAAGTACAAAGGAAAGTCAACGGCTGAGATTGTACGGATGCACCAGGAGGCTGAGAAGTTACTGGGCCGACAGAGCAGTGAAGTAGGGGAACTACGGCAAGTTGTTGATAGCTACATTCAGACACAACTCGACACAACACCAGCAACCCAAGAACCTGAAGAAGAAATAGACTTTTTCTCTGATCCCGACAAGGCTGTCGAAAGAGCGATTAAGAATCATCCTTCAATCAAAGCTGCTGAACAACAAACACAGCAGTACAAGCAACAGACAGCGCAGGCTCAATTGCAGCAACGTCATCCCGACATGCAAGAGATTCTGCAAGATGGTAAGTTTGTTGATTGGATTAAAGGATCAAAGATTCGTACTCAACTCTTTGCACAAGCGGATACGCAGTATGACTATGAAGCTGCTGACGAGCTTTTCACTAATTGGAAGGAACGTCAAGGTGTAGTAGCCCAGACTGTAGCTAACGAGAAAGCAAGCAGGAAAGAAGCTGTCAAGACTGCCTCAACAGGCGGTGCAAAAGGAAGTGGCGAGACAGCAACTAAGAAAGTCTATAGACGCTCAGACATTATTAAACTAATGCAAACTGACCCTGATAGGTATTTAGCTTTATCTCCAGAAATTGAGAGGGCTTATGCTGAAAAGAGGGTTAGATAACTAATCTCTTATAGGAAGTATTATCATGGCTACATCAGTATATCCCAACATGGGCGGAGCAGTAGACAACACTAGCGCAGCTACTTTTATCCCAGAAATCTGGAGTGACGAAGTAATTGCAGCATACAAGAGCAATCTTGTAATGGCTAACCTCGTTAAGAAAATGAGCATGACTGGTAAGAAAGGTGACACCATTCACGTTCCTAAGCCTTCTCGTGGCGCAGCTACTGCTAAAGCAGCTAACACTGCCGTAACTATCCAGAACTCTGTTGAGTCAGAAGTTCTGATTAACATCAACAAGCACTTTGAATTCTCTCGTCTTATCGAAGACATCACCGAAGTACAGGCTCTCGCTTCACTGCGTCAGTTCTACACTGGTGACGCTGGCTACGGTCTGGCTAAGCAGGTTGACAACGATCTGTTTGAACTGGCTAAGTCTTTCGGTGACGGTGATGGTTCTAGCTATGTAAACTCTGGTTCTTTCCAGATCAACACTACCACTGGTGCTTTGGAAGCCTATGACGCTGACGGTACTGCTGACATTGGCGCTTTCTCTGACGCTGCGTTCCGTGCGCTGATTCAGAAGCAAGACGATGCAGACGTTCCTATGGACGGTCGTAGCTTCATCGTTCCACCTTCCCTGCGTAACGCTATCATGGGTATCGATCGCTACACTTCTACTGACTTTGTTAATGGCAAAGGCGTAGAGACTGGCAAGATTGGTAACCTGTACGGCGTAGACGTATTCGTTTCTACTAACGTACCTACTCTTGAGTCAGGCGTTCGTGGCGCTCAGTTGATCCACAAGGACACCAATGTTCTTGCAGAGCAGCAGGCTGTACGTTCTCAGACTCAGTACAAGCAGGAGTTCCTGGGTACTCTATACACTGCTGATACGCTTTACGGTTGTCAAGTAATGCGTCCTGAAGCAGGATTCGTACTGGCTGTTCTGTAAGCTAGTACAACTAAGGGGATTCTTCGGAGTCCCCTTTCCCTTTTCTTTTTCTCTCTTGTTTTCGTAGGAGCTACAATGGCTATATTTAGAGGTGATGGCGGTGCAGGCGATTCCAATACGGACGCTACCATATCTGCTGTTACAGCCCAAGCTAACATAGCTACTACGAAAGCAAGTGATGCAGCCGCTAGTGCTGTAGAGGCAGCTAACTCTGCAACCACTGCTGCAACTAAAGCAACTCAAGCGGCTACTTCTGCAACTGATGCGGCTAACAGCGCCACAGGTGTTGCAGCCTACGCAACAGCAGCACAGAACTCAGCTACTGCCGCAGCAACCTCAGAGACTAATGCAGCCACTAGTGCTACAGGTGCTGCTACAAGTGCTACAGCAGCCAGTGCCTCTGAGACAGCCTCAGGAGCCTCTGAGACGGCTTCCGCTGCTAGTGCTACCACTGCTACTACTAAAGCCTCAGAAGCCGCTACAAGCGCAACCAGTGCGTCTAACAGTGCTTCTACGGCAACGACTAAAGCATCAGAGGCTTCGACTAGCGCCAGCAATGCCTCAACCTCCGAAAGCAATGCTGCTACATCGGCCTCTAATGCTTCCTCTTCAGCCTCTGCTGCATCTAGCTCTGCCACTGCGGCGGCTGGTTCAGCTACAGGTGCAGCCACTTCAGCTACCAATGCTGCTGCAAGTGCTACTGCTGCGGCTGCTTCAGAGTCCTCTGTATCTGCGGATGCTAGTGCAGCGGCTACCTCAGCAACCAACGCAGCAGCCAGTGCAACCACAGCCACTACAAAGGCTAGTGAAGCAGCTACGTCAGCTACCAATGCAGCTACTAGCGCATCTACAGCTACGACTAAGGCTAGTGAGGCAGCTACCAGCGCTACTGATGCAGCAAGCTCTGCTACCAGTGCAGCCTCTAGCGCCACTACAGCAACAACTAAAGCGTCTGAGGCTAGTACCTCTGCAAGCAATGCAGCAACCTCTGCAAGCACTGCAACTACTAAGGCATCAGAGGCAAGCACCAGCGCGACCAACGCAGCCACTAGCGAGACTAATGCAGCATCAAGCGCCACAGCGGCAGCAGGGTCAGCTACAACGGCTACCACTAAAGCGTCTGAGGCAGCTACTTCCGCTACTAACGCAGCCTCTAGTGCTACTACAGCGTCTACACAGGCTACCAACGCAGCTACTAGCGCCACAGCAGCACAGACGGCTGAGACTAATGCAGAGACTGCGGAGACTAACGCTGAGACTGCTGAGACTAATGCAGCAGCCAGTGCTACAGCAGCAGCCTCTAGTGCCACAGCAGCGGCAAGCAGTGCAACCTCAGCAGCCAACAGTGCTACAGCGGCAGCAGCGGAGTTGTCTACAGCAGCTCTAAAGGCTAACAACCTGTCCGATCTGGCTAGTGCATCTACTGCTAGAACTAACCTAGGACTAGGCACAGCAGCTACTACAGCGGCTACGGACTATGCTACGGCAGCACAGGGTACTAAGGCTGACACAGCTTTACAATCTAACTCAACACTTAATGCAGACAACATGACTACTGGTACGCTGAACGGCGGCACATACTAAGGGTATATAACTATGGCAACAAAAATTGTAACAAAGAACAGCTCTACTGCTTCTGCCGTTCCAACAGCAAGTGATCTTGTACAGGGTGAACTGGCAGTCAACGTAGCTGACAAACGACTATTTACTGAAGATAACGCAGGTGCTATTGTAGAGCTGGGTACTAACCCATACAACTTTACAGCTAATCACGATGGTTCAGCCAAACTAGCCACCACCTCCACAGGCATAGACGTTACTGGCACAGCCACGATGGATTCGCTTACTGTAGATGGTACTGGTGACGGCGTAAAAGCGACTATTGGAAAAACTGGCGGTACAAATCTAAACATCTACGCTGATACAAACACAGTTTATTTGGCAGGTAGTTCTGCTTTAAGTACTGCATATATTATTGACCAGACTAATAACAATATGCAGTTCAAGGTCAACGCCGCAGAACGCATGCGCATAGACTCAGCAGGCAATGTGGGTATTGGTACTAGTTCGCCCGCATCACTTATGCATTTAGCAGCCACTGCACCAGTTTTATCTTTCACTGATACAAACAGTTTTACTGATGTTAACGATAGATTCATTGTCAGAGCCACTAGCGACAAAGGAAATATACAGTGGTACGACGACTCTGCATCCACAACATCTGAGTTAATGACCTTTTTGCCATCAGGCAATGTGGGTATTGGTACTAGCTCGCCTAGCTATAAGGCTGACATACTTGCTACAAACCAATATGCACTGCGGTTAAACACAACTGATGCTGACGGTTGTTTTTTAGCTCTACAAACTAACGGAACAGCTAAAGGATATTTAGGAAGTTCGCATCACCTAGTAGTGGGTACTCCTTCTGAAGACGACATAACATTAAGAGCGGAAAACAACCTTCAGTTTACTACTGGTGGCGGCTCAGAACGCATGCGCATAGACTCATCAGGGAATGTGGGTATTGGGACGAGTTCGCCTAGTAGTTTTCACTCTAATGCGGATAACTTAGTTGTTGGAAGCACATCTGGTGCTAACGGGATTACAATTGCAGGAGGTACAGATACTCAATTATTCTTTGCTGATGGTACATCAGGGGATGAGGCATATCGTGGCATTTTAAGATATAACCATTCTGATGACGCCTTTTCGTTTTTTACAGCAGGTGCAAATGAACGCATGCGCATAGACGCATCAGGCAACCTGTTGGTGGGTAAGACTTCTACAGGCGACAGCATTGTTGGAGTTGAGCTTCAACCTTCGGGGGCGCTTGTATCTTGCAGAAATAGTTCAATAGCAGCTTTATTTAATCGGTTAAGTAGTAATGGAGAAGTAGTAAGATTTAATAGGCAGGGAGTAGATGTTGGTTCTATTGATGTTACCACCACAGCCACGAGCTACACCACATCATCAGACCAACGCCTCAAGGAAAACATTGCAGACGCTGATGACGCAGGTAGCAAGATAGACGCTATCCAAGTACGCAAGTATGACTGGAAAGCTGATGGCTCTCACCAAGACTACGGAATGATTGCACAGGAGCTGCTTGAGGTAGCGCCAGAGGCTGTATCACAAGGTGAAACAGAAGAAGAGATGATGGGTGTGGACTACTCAAAACTAGTCCCAATGTTAATCAAAGAAATACAATCATTACGCAACCGTGTTGCACAATTAGAGGAATAAAACAATGGCAGTAACTTGGACAATCTCAACCCTAGAACGCAACACTGATGACGGTGTAGTTGTAGCACACTGGCGCGCATCAGACGTAGATGGCGACCACTCAGGCAGCTCATACGGCACTTGTGGCTTTACTCCTGACAGCTCTGCTTCTGGCTACACAGCCTATGCAGACATTACAGAAGCTCAGGCTATTGGCTGGTGTAAGGACAGCATGGGTGAGGAAGCAGTAACAGCTCTGGAAGACTCTATCGCTGCACAGATTGCTGACAGCAAAGCTCCTGCGATTACTACTGGAACTCCTTGGTAATGATCGCAGAAATCTCAGCAGTTGTAGGTATTCTCAAGGCTCTTAACGATGGCATTGCTACCGTTAAAGAGTCTGGGGATCACTTGTCAGGTCTGTCGGGATTATTCACCAGCCTCACTGATAGCAAGGTAGCTGTCGAAAGTATTGAAGAGGCTACCAAGGCAGGCGATCATGTACTAACACAAGAAGAGGCTCTGGAACTTGCGTGGGCTAAGAACGAGATACGCGAGAAGGAGAAGGAGCTGAAGAAGATAACGCCTAAGAACGTCTGGCGTGACATGCTGGCTATACAGCACAAGTCTTTGATGGATCACAAACATAAAATTGAGAAGGCTAGGCTGGCTAAACTGAAGAAGCAGAGAGAGATAGGAGATGCAGTTAAGAACATTGCCGCTACTGTGGTAGTCCTTGCTGCATTCTTTGGCACTTACTGGTTATTTAACACAGGAATACTTTAATGGAATACTTACTTGACATGTACGTGCTTGCTACTTCACTGGTTACTATAGCCAGTGTTATATGTAACTACACAGAGACTCCCAAAGATGACGAGTTTGTTGCTAAGGCTTACAAGGTCTTAGAGCAGTTTGCTTTCTTAGGCAATAAAGCTAAACAATAAACAAGGACGTTATCATGGTAATGGAAGAGTCTACTAAAGACATGCTAGACGTTGCTGCTGCATCTACAGCGGTAATGTCACTAGCAGCTTGGCTACCACCTACAGCGTCACTGCTGACTATTGTATGGCTAGGTATTAGGATATATGAGTCAGATACTGTGCAGGGTATCCTAGGCAAGAACAAACCGCTTGACAAATAACTAAAAATAGTGTATAATAATATGACTATCTTAACTTCATTGATAGGCCCAGTCACAGGACTTTTAGATAAGTTCATAGAGGATAAAGACAAAAAGAACGCTATAGCCTTTGAACTATCTACTATGGCTGAGAAGCATGCTCAAGAGTTAGCTAAGGGTCAGATAGAGGTCAACAAGACTGAGGCTGCACACAAGAGTTTATTTGTCGCAGGCTGGAGACCAGCTATTGGATGGGTTTGTGTCTTAGGTATGGCAGGGAACTTTATTACTATACCAATCACTAACATGATCTTAGAGCTGATGGGTTCAGGCGTTACTGTACCTTTGATCCCTACAGCAGAAATGATGCCTATACTTATGGGCATGTTAGGACTAGGCGCTATGCGTACAGTGGAAAAGACTAAGAACGTACAGAGAGAACGATAATGGCATTAAACCCTAGAAGCATGTCTCCGCTAAGTCTAGCTCAATCTGGTAGATTGCTTACTGGCATGGTACAACCTCAGACTCCAAGAGCTGTCACTGCTCGTCCTACACCTGCACCTGCTCTTACTCTAGGAGAAGCACCTACTCTAGGTTCTACAGAGGAAGCTGTTTCTGGTTTTGAAAACTTCTTAACTAGTCAACAAGGTACTTCAAACGCTCAAGCTCGTGCAGCTATTGAGTCTGGAGATTACAGAGGTTTTAAAGACGTAGATATAAATAGAATCAGTAGAGACCCTGTACGTGAAATTACTCAAGCTAGTCAACAACAAGTAGACGACCATCTTGTAGACTATGTAGAGCAGAATGAGATTGCTCCCTTCAAAGAAGTTGATGGTACAAAAGTATATTTCAATACAGGAACTGAAGGCTCTGTTGCTCGTTTAGGTCAAGAAGGATCAGACGGTCGTTACTACTCCTTTGGCCCTCCCGGTACATACTCTACAGTTTTTATTGATGACCCTAGTACATTAGCTCAAGCACTAAACACACCTCCTTTTCAAATCTTATCAGCTCTTGATCCTACAGGTGCTGGTGCTTTTTTAACAGGCGTTAAAGGTTTAGGTGGAGAAACATTACATGCTAGTGATTGGTTAACTCTCGCTCGTGGTGGTTTAGAGTATTTAGAACAAGCAGCTCAAACAGCTCAAAACCAACTTCCTGATATATTTGACGATATTCCCGGAACTGGTAGAAACGCATTAGAGCAAGCAATTGATCTTGGTTTAGGAGCAGACGATTTAGTTAACATAAGTATAGGCGGTCAGCCCGAAGTATCAGACCCATTTTCTTTAGACTATGAAGAACTTCTTGGAGATGTTTTAAGAGATACTGGTGAAATAGATCCACGTGTTTACTTTGGTACACCTACAGATGATGATCCTTACGGTAACGGACGCATTGGCCCTACTGATCTTTATGAAACTATAGGACAGCTAGGTGATGTAGCAGGTCTTGATTTTAACCAAGAGCAAGATAGAATAAACAGAATCTTAGACGCACTACGCAATCAACCTGTTCCTGTTGACGGCACTGACGGCACTGACGGCATAGATGGAAGAGACGGTGTAGACGGACGTGACGGAGTAGACGGTGCTGCCGGT
>Ga0208667_1001147_pt1 | contig 10120 bp, 8 predicted proteins | sample 11BtaG_FD_184085 | JGI IMG/M metagenome (GOLD analysis project Ga0208667, IMG submission 184085) | Marine viral communities from the Subarctic Pacific Ocean - 11B_ETSP_OMZ_AT15265_CsCl metaG (SPAdes) (version 2) | ecosystem: Environmental > Aquatic > Marine > Oceanic | place: Pacific Ocean... | reverse complement strand
AGAGGTGTTTTTGGTGGTGGTATGTCTGGTGGTGCTGAAATCACACAGGATGTAATAGAGTACGTAACTATAGCCAGTACAGGAAATGCTACAGATTTTGGGAATTTGTCTGTAGCAAGAAAATTCCTTGCCAGTTGTTCAAACAATACAAGAGGATTGTTTGCTGGTGGTATGGATAGTTCTAATTTTGATGTCATAGATTATATAACTATAGCTTCAACTGGAAACGCTACAGACTTTGGTAATTTATCCTCTAATCGTAGATTTTTAGCGGCTTGTGCTGATGCAACTAGAGGTGTTTTTGGTGCAGGTTACAATACCGCTTATGAAAATACTATTGAGTATGTGACTATAAGTACCGCAGGTAACGTTACTGACTTCGGTAATTTAACTACTTCAAGGGCGTATGTATCTTCTCTTTCAGATACTACTAGGGGTGTTTTTGCAGGTGGGACTTCTCCTACTTCAAACAAAATAGATTATATTACAATACAAACTACAGGTAATGCCACTGATTTTGGCGACTTAACAACGGCTCGTTACAGTCTTGCTGCCTGTTCAAATGGTACTAGAGGTGTTTTTGGTGGTGGTTACGTAAGCGGGCGTGTTGATGTACTAGATTATATTACAATACAAACTACAGGTAATGCTACTGACTTTGGTGATTTGACTGTCTCTAGAAACTTTTTGGCTTCATGTTCAGGAACATAATATGTCACTAACAATTAATCATCAGACAGACGATATAAGCAACCTAACAGGGGCTACGACTTTTAATGGTGTAGCTGTTGGCGGTGATAATAGTCCTAAATGGTATGGTGGTAGGGGTTTATTTGCTGGCGGTGGCGGGCTAGACAATACTATTGATTACATAACAATAGGCACCACAGGAAATGCTACTGACTTTGGAGATTTAACAGCAGCTACCAGACAGCTTGCTGGTTGTTCAAATGGAGTTATAGGTGTTTTTGGAGGGGGTAATAGTGGTGGTAATACTAATGTTATAGAATATGTAACTATTGCTACTACAGGTAATGCTACTGACTTTGGTGATTTAACTTTAGCAAGAGTTGCGCTTGCTGCATGTTCTAATGGCACAAGAGGTGTATTTGGTGGGGGGTATGTTATTGATTATATAACTATAGCGACTACAGGTAATGCTACTGACTTCGGTGATTTTACTGTAGATAGAGCATTTCTTGCTGCATGTTCTAATGGCACAAGAGGTATCTTTGGGGGTGGTTTGGCTAGCACCACTAACAGCAATGTTATTGATTATATAACTATAGAGACTACAGGTAACGCAATAGACTTTGGAGATTTAACAGCAGGACGCAAAGACCTTGCTTCCTGTTCTAGTCTTACTAGAGGTATCTTTGGCGGTGGTTGGATTAGCGCTAATAGCAATATTATTGATTATATAACAATATCCACTACGGGTAATGCTACTGACTTTGGAGATTTAAGTGTTGCAAGGTCTGCTCATACATCATGTTCTGATAGCACAAGAGGTGTATTTGGTGGAGGCTACGCTGCTGATACTTCCAATATAATAGACTATGTAACAATAGACACTACGGGAAATGCTACAGATTTTGGTGATCTTACGGTAGCACGTTATTATTTAACTGCATGTTCAGGAACATAATATGAAACAAGAAATAATAAAAAAAGATAACATAGCATTTAGTCTTCCAGCAGTAGCGGCAGGTAAAATAAACGTAGCTGCTGTAGCAAAGGTAAATGAGTTTCTTCCAGAGATAGAAGAAAAGACTAGGGCTTTTGATCGTAACAACAGCCAGACTACACTAGGCTTAATGACACTGACTATGTTAAACGGTCAGTCACCTATGCGTATGATGCGTCAGATCATGGCTGAGATTGAGAAACGTAAGATGGCTTTAGCAGAAGCACAGGTAAGCCACGCTAAGACTATCAAAGAGATGCAAGACCTAGAGGGTAGCATTGATCCAGTAGAAGAAGCTGAGTATCGTCAGAAGGTTGTAGCATTGTCTACAATGGAAAACAAAATCAATGGTTCATTCAAAGATATTGCTACATTAATTGATCAGTACAATAACATCAAAGCTGCACACGATATTGATGAGTGGGATGAGGAAGCCTTTGAAGCTGAAGAGAAACGTCACCATGTACGTAGAGGCTTTGAGCTTATGTACCGTAACCTACTTGATGGTGGTAGAGCACAGACAGCTACAATAGAATACTTACAGCAACACGGTGTACACCCACAGGTAGCACTAACAGAGACATCAGGTTATGTACAACACTCAGCAGAACAGATTAAGAACGGTGTGTTGCTACACTCTAATGACTTAGAAGAGTTCTTAGATCAAATGGCAGACAAGTACTGTGCTAATGTAGACAAGACAGCAGAACGTTTGTTTGGTAAGAGTGACTTTGTAAATACAGACTATATGCTGAAACTGGAGGCAAAATGATTATTGAATACAAACTAGACGCAGGGCCACAGGGCATGACTATACCTACATGGGTAAAAGATGGTGGATACTATCGTGACCCAGATAACTTCACTATGGTAGGCTGGACTAATGATGCACCTCGTGAGTTTAAAGTACCAGAGACAGTGACTGTGTTAGACAAGGCTGCTCTTACTACTCGTGTACTTAATATACATGGGCGATATGCTATGCAAAAAGAAGACAGTGAAGGTAGCTTAATTAATATGACTACTGATGAAGTTACTGCAGAAGTATCTACATGGTATGATCGCTGGTGATGGAAACTGATAGCTGGCACTTAAACAAGTCTGTACCAATTACACTGATCTTTGGACTAATTGTTCAGGGTGCAGCTATCGTATGGACAGTCTCTATGATGATGTCTGACATTGAAGATAATTCAGAAGAGATACTATCACTAGAAGAACGTATGGGCAGGTTAGAAACATCTGTACACAATCAAGCAGTATCACTTGCCCGTATTGACGAAAACATAAAAGCAATAAGATCATCAGTAGAAAAGATGGCGAACAATGATTAATAAAAAGGTTTGCCATAATGATAGAAGTATTAGCTTTAGCGAGTGCAGTTAGCCAGATAAGCGGTGCTATCTCTAGTGCTATTACTGCAGGTAAAGATGTAAGTAGTCTCATGCCTAAGTTTGGTGAACTAGCCAAGCTAGAGAGTGAGATACAATTAGCTGAAAATGGAAAGCACAAAGGTCCACTGGGTAGACTAAGCTCATCTGAAGAAGAGGGCTTCGCCATAGCTCAAGCTAAGATGAAACACAAAGAAGCGATGGATGAGCTAAGGCAGACTTGTAGATTGTTTGGACCACCAGGAATGTGGGATTTAGTTGTAAAAGAGCAAGCAGCGGCTAGACAAAGACATAAAGATGCGTTAGAATTACAAGCGAAGAAAAGAGATCAGTTGTTCTGGGGTTTATCTTTAGCGGTTGGTGTAATAATATTCTTAGGCGGTACAGGCGTAATGATCTGGGGTCTTCACGAAGTAGTGAATGGATAATTAATGGGAATTAAACAATGTCAATAGTCATGTCACCAGAAGAGTTTGAATACTTTAAAAAGCAGGACACTTTTTCTAACTATAAAATCGAAGAGCAAAAAAATCCGGCATCTGGTGCTCTGGAATATAAAGCTATTCCTACTACTCCTGTTGTTAAAGCAGATGGAAGTTTTTCTACTCCTGAAGACGATATATCTAAAACGTCAAGTGCAAATACATCTGGAGAAACTCAAACAGGTGATACTACAAATATTCCCAGTCTAGTTCTTTCTCAAGGCACAGCTACTCCTGAGGTAACTGAGGCTGCTACTGCTTTAGATACTGCACAGAAAGAATACTCTGCTTCTATGTCTGTACTAACAGAGGCGCAGAAAGCAATCAGTGGTGTTTCTGAAGATGATGCCAGATACGAGTTACTTATAAAGGCTGTAGAAGATGCTGAGCTAGATGCTACAAATAAACAAGCTACACTAGCCACTAAGCAAAAACAGTTTGAGACTACAGATGTACCCTCTACAGGTGAGGCTTTAGGTAAAGCTATTACTGCCCCTAGTAGTATTCTATCAAAGCCTACCGTCTACGGGCTTGACATTAAGGATGGTCAACTTATTGATGCCACTACAGGTCAGGTGGCTGATCAGAAAGCTTTAGTAACAGAGTTAGCCAATATTGCTCCACCAATTGAGGTGCCGGGTAAACCTGAAATCATGACCCCAGAGGATCACGCAAAAAAAGCGCTTCGTATGGCAGTAGGCTTAGATGAAGTAGATCTTCGTTATGATGCAGATGGTGATGGTATTGTCTCAGCAATGGATGCATTTAGTGTATTAAAACAAGAGTTCATAGTCCCGCCTATAGGCACACTTGATCCTGCACTTTATAACGCTGTAACATCACAAACTAAAGTAAAGACAGCCTTAGAAAACTTATCTGCAGCTACAGGTACACCATCAGATAAAGCTCTAATGGCTGCTGAAACTATGCTACCTGAAGACTTAGCTCAGTTAGATCTTGACGCAGAAACTCTAGATGTAATACGTCAGATACCTGAACTTAAGAGATCTCTTGATCTTGGTGAGATACCAAAGGCTGCACTTTTTACTGAGTACACTGAGTCAGAGGCTGCAAGGTTTAAGGGTGACATACCTGAAGCAGATGCTGCCAAGTTTGAAGCTGACGCACCTGAAGTAAGACCTGAAACAGACTATGCTTTAGGGGATCTTCAGTCAGTAGATCGTACCGTTTCAGATGATGAACTAGCTAAGGCTATGGGTGATGATTTAAACCCAGAACAGGCTCGTGCTGCTAAGGTAGCATATGAGGCTAGACTTGCTTTTGCTAAAGGAGAAATAACAGAAGATCAATTAGGTAATGCTATTACCGATTATGTTGATGTTAAAACTCAGCAAGCTTCTCGTGATGTAGATCAAAGAGAGATAGCTAAAGCTCAAGGTCTAGGCTTAACAGCAGAGCAAGCACAGAATGTAACCACAAACTTTCAACCTGATATTAATGCTGCAACAGATGAAGTAGCAAAGGAAGAGATTGCTACCGCACAAACAGACTACAATCTAGGCACACCTGAATATGCTGGTATGGAGCCTACTGATGTAGAAGATGCCGCTAAAGCAGAGGAAGTGCCTAAAGCTGAAGATAAAGAGACAGTATACCAATCTGTTATTAATGCCGCTTCAGGTGATGTAGATACGCAAAATGAAATTATAAATGCAGACTCCGTTGTTGTAGCTGAAACTATTAGTGTTGTTGCAGCAACTATGTCAGAGTTAAATGATGGAGCTAAAACGCAGGTAATAGAGGGTAATTTCTCTCAGGCTTTAGAGGCTACTGCAGCAACTGGTACTGTTAGCGCCCTGTCTACTATTCAGGGTCAGATGTCTAGCTTGATGGATCAGTTTAATGACGGCACACCTGTATGGGCTGCAGGAGCTATGCGAGCAGCTAACGCTACAATGGCTGCTCGTGGTTTAAGTGGTAGTTCTATGGCAGGTGCAGCTATTATACAGGCTGCAATGGAGTCAGCTTATCCTATAGCGCAAGCGGATGCCGCTGTGTTTGCTAACATGGATATGCAGAATGTATCTAACAGACAGCAGGTAGCCCTAACTAATGCTGCTGCAAAAAACAACATGGCTTTAAGCAATCTAAACAATGCTCAGCAGAGAGCGTTGCAGGATAGCTCTAATGCATTTTCATTACAGTCACAGAGTTTAACTAACATGCAAGCGGCTGTTATGGCTGAAGCACAATTTAAGTATGGCTTACAAGAAAAGACCATAGACGTTAACATGCAAACCTCTCTAGCTAATGCAGCTAGATATGCAGAGGTTAACAATCTTAACTTAACTAATAGTCAGCAAGCTTTATTGCAGATGTCTAGTGAAAACTTAACAGTTGAGATGACTAACTTATCAAATGTACAACAGACTGCTCTATCCAATCTGCAGGTACGTGCAGCTATTGCAGGACAGGAGTTAACTAACTCTCAACAAGTTGCTATGTTATCAAGCACACAGATGTTTGAGGCTGCAAAATTTGACGCTAACTCTAAACAGCAAGCATTCATTCAGGACTTTCAGGCTCGTGCTGCACTAGAAGGCCAAGTACTGAGCAACCTGCAGCAGACACAACTGTTTAACGCTTCTCGCTACGCAGACTTAAATGACATAAACCTAAGCAATGAACAACAAGTAGCGCTACAAAAGTCTGTACAGTTTCTTGAAGTTGACATAGCTAACTTATCTAACCGTCAACAAACGGAGCTTACTAATGCACAGATGCGCTCTGCGCTACAAGGTAAGGTTTTAGATAACAAGCAACAAGCTGAAGTATTACGTGCATCTCGTTATGCAGAGGTAAACAACATTAACCTTAGCAATAAGCAACAGTCCTTTGTCCAAGATGCAATGATCAAAGCTACCTCAGAAGGTAAAGTCTTAGATAATAGACAGCAAGCTATGTTGTTCACTGCAGCACGTTATGCAGATGTCCACGACTTGACTTTAAACAATGAACAACAAGGTTTAATACTACAATCAACACAACTTTCAGATGTTGCTATAGAAGATGCTTCTAGCTTTCAACAGACTGAGCTTGCTAATGCACAACTACGTGCTGCCTTACAAGGCAAGGTGTTGGATAATGCACAACAAGCAGAGTTTATGAGAGCTACCGCTTATGCAGAAGCTAACAATATAACTGTTAGTAATAAGCAAATGTCTGTTGTTCAGGAGTATGTATCTAACGCTACTATGCAAGGCAAGGTTCTAGACAATAGACAACAGGCTGCTATCTTTAATATCTCCGCTATACTAGAAGAGCGTCAGATTGAGCTTAGTAATGTACAGCAGACTGCGCTGTTTAACACAACTAACAAGATGACTGTAGGCATTGAAGAGATGTCAAACCGTCAAAATACTGCACTAGCTAATGCTCAGATTGAAGCTGCTATGAAAGGTCAAGAGCTAACTAACTTGCAAATGATTCAAACAGTCAAAGCAGAACGTATTGCTGAGATAGCTAACATGAACTTCACAGCAGAGCAGTCTCGTGCTTTACAGAATGCTCAACTAGCTCAGACGGTAGACTTATCTAACTTGTCTAACAAGCAAGCTAAGCTGATGGCTGATGTAGCATCTATGTCACAGGTAGACATGGCTAACTTAGATAATCGTCAACAGGCTGCAGCACAGCAAGCCTCTGCATTCCTACAGATGGATATGGCTAACTTAGATAATGAACAACAAGCTGTAATGTTTGAGGCTCAGTCTCTTGTGCAGAGCATCTTCTCAGATCAGTCTGCAGAGAATGCACAGCTACAGTTCAACGCTGAGAGTATCAACCAAGTTAATCAGTTCTATGAAAGTATGGCTACGCAAGTACAGCAATTTAATAATGCACAGGCCAACGCTATTGAGCAATTCAATGCAGGTGAAGAGAACACAATGACTAAGTTCCAAGCAGAGCTTGGTAATCAGCGTGACATATTCAATGCACAAAATGATCTCGTTATAGCACAAGCTAACACAGTGTGGCGTCAGAGTGTAGCCACTGCCAATACTGCTGCACTTAATGAGGCTAACATGCAAGAAGTAATGGCTGCTAATAACTTGACTATGCGTGGTCTTAATGAGCTATGGCAGCAAGAGCGTGACTTAATGGACTGGGCATGGAGAACATCAGATAATGCTCTAGATAGATCCGCAAGTATAGCAGTAGCTGAAATTGCTAAAGAAGGTAAGTCTAGTAGCGGTAGCGACTGGGGTAGTATGCTATCCTCTTCAGCAGGTAGTATCTTAGTTAAAGGTGTAACTAATATTATGGGCTGGACATAACTCTATGAAAGCCTGTGCTACTACTACTCATACTAACCCTGATCAACTTTGAAGGTATAATAAAAATGTCAGAGATAGAAAACATCCTACTTAGAGATCTCTATAAAGATTTACCTGAAGCACCTGTAGTAGAACGACAGGGCTTAGGTGCTATGACAGGGCGTGGTACTGTAACTACACAGCAAGACACACAGCAGAGAGATATTAGTCCTGCACAGAGTAGTGTAGCTGAGTACATGAAGAAGATAATCCAGAAGCAAATACAGGATGGTGCATCTATTTCAGCAGCAGCACAAGACGTACCCTTTGATCCCGCCATAGATAACATGGAAACTCTGAGCGCTAGAGGTTACGACAGTGATGACGTGCTTAGATCTAGTGTAGCTACAGGTGCTGTGTCAGCTACTAAGCAGAAGAACGTCAGGCGTGACGTGATGGAACAAGCTGAGCGTATGATACAAGAGATGCAACAAGAGCGCACCCCTGTCAGGAAGCAAGAAATACAAGACTATCTTACAGGTGTTGACATTGATAAAGCACAAGGCAACCTAGAGGACTCTGTGCTAGAAACTATATCAGGGATACTGGGTGTACCTGTGCCACCTAAGGATACAACTACAGAAGATGATAGCGTCACTATTGAAGATGCACCTGATGCTGACATTGTGTTGGATGAGCCTACGCCTGTTAAGACAGAGGGTCTAGGTAGTAGACCTGTAGCGGAAGAAGAACCTCTTACAGATGGTGATATGGGTTTACCAGATAGTAGATCTACAGAAGAACAGTCTGTAGCTGCAGAGCAATACTTAAACGAAAACTTATATAGTGCTGATGCACCGATAAATGTTTCTAATATGCAAATCTCAGGTACTAACTTCTCAGATAGAACTAATGCTATTGATGAAGTAGCAAGAGGGCTTTCTAATACATACACTGATGAAGAAGTTGCAGCTTTAAAAGCTACTATATCAAGAGAGTCAGGTACTTCATTAGTTGAAAGAGGTTATACTAAAGAACAGGCAATAGAAAAATTTCCTAACTACGCTACAGAGTTAGCAAGACTGCCTGATGATGCTTCTGGTGATGCTATATTTGATGTAGTTTACGGCAGAGAGAATATGGGTAATACGGAAGCTGGGGATGGTAGTAAGTATAAAGGCAGAGGTTTAATTCAAATTACTGGAAAAAATAATTACAGAGATATATCTGAACGGTTGGGTCTAGGAGATTTACTTGTAACTAATCCAGAATTAGTAGCCACAGATCCTGCTATTATGGTAGCAGCTACTAAAGCTTACTTAGATATGAAAGGGTTTGGTTCAAATGCCCTCAGTGCTAATAGTCTTAAAGATACAATAGGTCACGGTGGTGGTGCAACTGAGGCTGAGACTAGATGGGAAATCACAATAGAAGATCTTAGAGCACAAGGAAAAGATGATCTTGCTGACGAATTATCATTGAATAATGAGTTTTCTGCACAAAGAAAAGCCGGTACAGTTGTCGATGGTGATATAGGTCCAAACTCAAGGGGTGCTTTTGAGAGATGGCTTACGGATGCAGGTATTTCATTCTCAGATGATGCAAGCAATTTAGATCTTGTACGTCTAGTGAACAGTAACTAACATGTTCGGCTTACCCTTAGAACTCATAACGATGCTCTTCTCTACGGTGCTAGGTGGAGTCATGTCTGTCATTGGGCAGAACCAGAAGAACAAGATAGAGCAACAGAAGATGATGCTCCAGACTGCAAGCTTCAGGGCAGACCAAGTTAACGAAGCTAGGAATGCTGGCAAGACTGACAAGCACTTCGCATGGACACGTAGACTTATAGCATTATCTGCAGTATTTAGCATTATTGTCTTGCCAAAGCTAGTAGCAGTGTGGTATCCTGAGGTTGGCGTTATCGTAGGTTACACTGAAGCTACAGGTGGTTTCTGGAACTGGCTATTCGGTCCAGCAGAAACAGTGCAGTGGCGTACAGCGCAGGGCTTTGTAATCACACCATTAGATACGCACATAGTATCAGCAATCATAGGTCTGTACTTCGGTGCAGGTTTCACTAAGTAGGATAAACACAATGGCAGTATCTATTCTTTCAGCACCTATTGCAGGTCAGTCTTTAACGACACAACCTAAGAATAACCCGTGGGAGAACCCACCACAGTTAGATACAGTAGAAGAGACATTGATGTTTTACACTAAGCATCTATCTAAGCCTGACGTAGTAGATGATCTGATGGTTATGCTTGAGGTAGGCTTCCC
>Ga0208667_1001134_pt1 | contig 10199 bp, 12 predicted proteins | sample 11BtaG_FD_184085 | JGI IMG/M metagenome (GOLD analysis project Ga0208667, IMG submission 184085) | Marine viral communities from the Subarctic Pacific Ocean - 11B_ETSP_OMZ_AT15265_CsCl metaG (SPAdes) (version 2) | ecosystem: Environmental > Aquatic > Marine > Oceanic | place: Pacific Ocean... | reverse complement strand
GTCAATTCGGCTCCTTGGGTGTAGTCAACTCGGACGGTGTCCTGTGGGGCCTCTTGAATCAAACCCGAACTATCTATGAATGTCGCCACTGATGAGCGGGTCGCTGTGATTACGTCAAGTGATTCCTGTTTTGTGGGGTCGAGATCCAAGGTTGGATTCTCGAGGGTGCCAATCATGGAGCTTTCCGCGTCAAAAAGAAGATATGGATTTAGGTCTAAAGGGTTGAAGATAGCCCCATTGCGATCGAATTCATAAACTCCACACTGACCATAAAGACCGGCACTACTTTGGAGTCCTGATGGTGTTAGTGTGTCGCTCATTTTGCCTCTGTGACGGTATAAAAAATCCCGGCCGCACCTGGTGTAACTTTTAGCTTATTTGCGCCGCCTTCATAGCGACGACGGTCGCCATCTAAAAGTGTGCCCTCGGTTTTTGTCACGTCTCCAGCAACCGGGTCGGCAACGATTGATTCAACCAGAAGCGTCCCATCGTCTGTCGTAATAAAATAAGTTTTCCCAGGACTGCAATTTATGATTTTGGGGTCTGTGCTTGTAGACAGTGGCATTTTCTTTTTTAGGGTTTGATTTTATTTTTTAAAGTTGAGTCGTCGCCAGCGTTCCATTGTTTTGAACTTGGACCCGGTATCGGTTTCCGTTAGGGCTTTTTAAAATTAAGCCGTTGTCCGAGCCGGTCGTTTCTAGGTCGCCCGGGACTGTCAATATTGAGCTTTCGAGAAGATTGGTAATGACCTGGGTTTTTTGCGCCGCGGTAAAGTTGGTTGGTGTCGTCGTAACTAAATCCTGCTTCTCAATCGTTCTCCCATCCGCTCCACCAGTTAGATTTCCAGCCGCATCAGACGACGAAACCGCTGCTAAAAGATAGCTGATAGAGTTCCCGGCAGCCCCTGCGAGCTTGGCCGTAAAATCCAAAAGGATGGTTGAACTTACGATTGTTTTGGTTGCAATTACTTGAGTCGACGCTGCCCTGGTTCCAACAAGTGTAAAACCTGTTTGAGTCACCCCCCCGGTGTTTATCAATTCTGCCAAGGCCGTCAGCCACTCATCCCAATCACCGCTCCCAGAATACCTCAAATAAGGAACCGCGGGAGCTGAACCGGTCGACCCGTCCCAAAGATTGACAGACCAGGTTCCGACGGTTAGGGCTCCCGCGGAAATTGAAATGGTTTGGGTGCCTGCAAATTGAGAAATCGCCGAAGCCTTGACCGCGGGAACTTCCGATGGGATTTGGGCAAGCACCCCGACCGTCGTTTTCACCACGTCGTTATAAATTTTTCCCTTTAAAGTGTCGGTTGAAGACCATCCGCCACCAGGAGTTCGCCAGGAAACTTCGAACATCGCGTTAATAAATTCGATGTCGTTTGTCGAATCACCATCTTGATTGAGAAGGGTATTCAGAGCCGTCAGGTCATACATCAACGTGCCAACGTGAGCCCCCCCGGCCGACGCGGCATTTGCAAAATTCGAGCACTCAATCAACGGACAAGACTCATATTTACCATCCTGCTTACCCTGGAAAATTATCAGCGAATCATCCGGTAGAGAAACAAGGGTTGTCGACTGGCAAAATTGAAGAGTAACCGTCCCACTATCTCCGCGCTTGTGATCGATGCTAGTGGTTTGCCCACCAAAACCAGGAGCTCCGACAAAGCGGCCCTGATCTAGATCTACATAAAGCACCATAGGACGCAAAGCAACGTCAACTGATTAGCCGCCGCCGCCTGATCCCGAGCTTGATCCACACGATGGAACTTGAATCGTTACGTCTCCAGCGTCACCCGCATCTTTTAATAAACCATCTTCAAACTCTAAAGTCACTAAGCCATTTGAGTTGCAATCCTGGAAAATAATTTTTTTGTCGACGTTGTTTCCTTGTATTCTGATCACATCATTGTCTTCCTCGACTTCGATTTGTTGCCGATTGGTTAGGGCTCCCTGCGTAATCCTACGGAACTGAGCTTTATCGGCGCAAGTGCTGTCGGGTTCGTCTTCATCGTAGTCGACGTAGACATCTGCTATAAAATTTGATGCGCTGTAACCAATATTTTCAGCCTCAAAATCAAGTTTGATTGAGTTGCTATCAAGAGCCCCCTTAAGCCCATAACAGGGGTTGACCCGGTAGAAATTGTAGACGCCATTTCCCTCATCGTGTTCTTTAAAAACGTCGACGCCAGTCCCCACGTTGTCGCCAGTCCAAAGATAAGGCTCGAGGTCTATGTCTGATCGCCGCCAGACTTTGATTTCCACCTCATCATTGACTACGTCGAAATCCAAAATACGACGGTATTGATAAATTTCTTCGGTGCCTGAGTTTCCTGGGTCCGCCGGAAAATAATGTGCACTTTCTTCATCTCTTGCTTCGGCGACTATTAAAACCGGGCCAACAATTACGCCGTCGGATTGCCGTCGTATCCTTGCGTAGACAGTTTGCCCGGTGTCGATATCAAATTTTGGGAAATCTCCGTCACCATCTTTTTGATCCATTGCAGTGCCATTGATTTCTGGGACTAGATAATCAATTCCGTCGTCTCCGTCCGCCGCCGCAACTGGGTTAGCCGAAGAAACTCGGCCAGGTTCAAGCTGTAATTGATAGTTCCCAGCTTCCGTCTTTGCAACTTCAATCACCGAAAACGGTGGATTGATTCGCGGTCGAAATTCTTTGTTTTGTTTGATCCTAAGAGTCGTCCCGCTTTTGTTAATCGTTCGAAGGTAACCGGTTCCCGGCTGAATGATCGAACGTCGAAGAGCAGCCAAGAGCTTGTTATAATCTTCCGCTTTTACTGGGTCGCCTTTTTTTACGTCGGCGGGTAAATCAATCACGTTGCTCATGGCTTAACTGTAGTAACGTGCTAACCATCCCCCTCTGCCCGACAATTCCCAGGTTATCTCATTCTCATAAACCTTCCCTCGCTCACGCGAACGAATCCCAATGTTTAACCAATTTCGCCCGGCCGCAGCTTGTGGTGGGTCGCCATCTGGGTCGACGATTTTCCCAATATCATTCAAACCGGTTGGCTTTTGCTTTGAAATAAACCGTTTTGACCAGGTCACCCTTGGCTCGCGGTAGGCTTCAATTCCTTTTTTAGTGTCATTGTAAAGCTCAAGCTTTTCAACTGCCCACCCTGTTTTATCGGGCTCTTTGACTGTTTTGCCATCCTCACCCCTAGGCGGATTAGTTGCGAGCTCGACCGCTTCAAGAATGTCCTGCTCATCGAGCACATCATAGCGATGGTGAGTCGAAATCGGTTCCTCGCTTGTCGAGATTTCTAGATTGTATTCTTCCTCCGGCTCCTCCGAACCATCAAACCCAAACGACGCTCCAGCATAACTCGCCGTAATCTTGGCAAGCCCTTCCTGGAAGATTTCAAATGAAACCGTTTCCAGGGCTAAGTAAGGAAACTTTGGATGCGGGCTCCCCTGTCGTGGCATTAGATTCAAAAGCTCAGATTCTTTGCAGTGATACATTTGCGTTCCCGTCCAAAGTCCCGCGTTATCTTTTGAAGCCTTAAAACCTGGCATCGCAACCAGGCTACCAGGATGATAAATTTTGTTCGCCATAAAAATGATTTGGGTTGTCAATTATACATAGACCGCGGTTTGCCCGTTCCCGGTATTAAAAGCGATGTCTTTTAAGAGCTTGTTGCGCTCCTTATCCATGCGGAAGATGACGGTTTGGCCTCGATTACCATCACCGCCAATTCTTCCCAGGCTAGAAACAATCGGTTTTAAAACCTTAAAGCTAAAACTATCTTCTTCTTTTTTGTTTGGTTCAGTTTTAGGATCGTCTGCCGAAGAAGGATGATGAAAAGGATCATCAAAGGGATCCTTAAAGGTATCTTTTTTATTTCCGTTTAGTTCATCAGCCGCATCGTTCAAATCTTTGATAATATCATCAATCAATTTTTTGTTTTTTGCCGCTCCTAAGATATCCGATCCGTCCAAAAGGCGACCCATTGCCGCAACATTGTCTCTCACGGTTTGCATAACATCAGAAAATCGATCGCTCATCCTGTCTCCGAATCCAGAAAGATGTTCTGCACCGTTGGCCGCCCCTTGCTCCAGAGAATCTTCGATGTCATCAATATTTTCGTCGCCTACAATTTTTAACCCCCCGGACAACATTGGAAACATACCAGTGTCAGCAACAAATTTACCACCCTTAAACACATTCAACGCCGCTTGATTTCCGACGGCCTTCAAATTTTCAAAAGAAAATATTTCGTTCAGCATTGCTCCCACTGCTTTCACTGACTCCATTAAAACGACTCCTGCCATTGCAAAGCCTTCAATCACAAAATTCACTAAGCTTTTACCGGCAAAAAGGAGCGACTGCTTAACCAGCTCGCCGAAGGTTTCAGTTTTGAAAGCGGTAACAATAATTGTGACGACTTTGGCAATATTCTCACCAAGTTGCTTGGCTCCGTCACTGCTTTTATCGACAAAATCAACAAGCTCCTCAAGGACCGGTTTAAGCGATTCCATTAAACCTTTTCCAACATCCATGAGCAATCCATCAAGCTTACCCGTCAAAGTCGAAAAAACTCCTGAGAACGTCTTTGATTGTTTGTTTAGCATCCCAGCAAATTTCCCACCACTTGATGACATATTTGTGAAAGCTTTTTCTAGCTCAGGAAAACCGACTTTTCCTTCGGAAACTAATTGCTTAATGCTTGAGGTGGAGACCCCCAAGACTTTCGCTAGCTCTTCTTGGATTGGAATTCCTCGCCCGGCCAGTTGGTTAATGTCCTCGCCAAACAATCGGCCGCTCACCTGGGCTTTACCGTAGATCTCGGCAATTTCTCCAAGGGGTGCTCCAATTCCTGCCGCGACGTTTCCCACTTTTTTAAGAACGTCGACGACCTCGTCGGCTTCGGTTCCGAAAGCAATCAAGGCACGCCCGGCCGAAACAACTTCGTCCGGTTTTAATGGAGTTGAGTTGGAAAACTCCATAAGGGCCTCGATTGCTCGATTCCCCTTTTCGGCGCTACCGGTCATCACTTCCATAGCGACCGCCACTTGCTCCATATCAGCCGCCAGTTTGACACCTCGGAAAGCTGCTCCAATCGCAGCCACCGAACCCGTGACTGCTCCACCGATTGCAAGATTTTTTGCGGCACTTCCTAAACCCGAAAGCATCCCTTTTGCCTTTGAGACTGCTCGGCCTAAACCAGTGGTATCTCCTCCGACTTTAAACGTTAGTGCCGCCATACTTTAGCCCCTGGTTGTCAATCTTTAAAACCGTGCCGGGCTTTAAGGTCTTGGAATCCATCAAAAAGAGAATCTCTCTTTACCTGATCCCCTTCCTCGAGCTCCATTGTCGTCCCGTTTGCGACCGCCACCGCGTGAAGGTATCGAAGCCCTCGAGCGTAGGGCAAATGCCACAAAACAAAATCATCATCCCGCCCGGTCACCGGGACCAGGGCGGAAACATAGGTTGCCCACCAGGGAGCTTCGTCACCTGGCGGGTTGATTAGGCTTTCGAAGCCCGACGGGCTCTCTTTTTTTTTGGCACTGCTCGAGCGGCAGAAATGGCTTTTCGCTCGGCTTCGACAACGTCCCAAAACTCTATCAGTGTTTGATCCTCGAGGTCAAACCCGAATGCCCTGGTTGCAATTTTCCATTCTTCATCGCTGAGAATTGAAAGCTCCGCAAGCTGTTCACCGCTTGAGACCGAAACCATAAAAGCTTCAAAAACGTCGAACGAGTCGACCGAGTCGCCTTCTTTCAAACTACCAGCAAAAAGCTTGTTTCCTTTGTCCTCGAGGAAAGCGATTCGCCCAGCCGTCAGAGGGTAGAGCGTATGGTCGCCTACCTTTGGACGCTTCGAGAAAAGCGTGAGCACCAAGTTTTTGTTTTTCGCCTTACTCATTTCGACATCCTTCCTAAAATGATTTCCTCAGTCTCGCTTGATGCGTCCAGGGGAAGCATTGCAAAGCTTTTGCCTCGGCTGACCCATCCATAGGGAACCTTTTTGTTTATGAAATCTAAAAGCCCCCGGTAGTTTTTGACCGCCGCGATAGCATAGGCAAAAGGATGATTTGGATTCTTCTCAACCCACTCATTTCCCTGGGCCCAATATTTAAGGAGCTCTCGAGTCCGAAACTTTCCGCAGTTTGAGAGGGGCTTAAAATAAAATTGATACGTTGACCCGCTTAAGTGTTCGCGAGTGATTATCCTGCATGGCTCCGCGTCGACCGGTTCGACTCCTAAGGCCATGAGAGCTCCGGCAAGAAGTGAATCCCTAGTGTCGAAGTTCGCTTCGTCGCTGTTGCCGCCCATTGAGACAACCGGGCCTCCCCGTTTTAGATTTTGTTCTGTCATCGATGAGGTTTAACCTGTCAACCGGGGCACAAAAGAGCGGCCGCCGGGAGATGAAAAACACACACAGAACCCCGGTCGACCGCTCATTGTCGATGAGAAAATTAAGTTTGCAATGTTCCCATAAATGGCTTGAAAACGCCGCCAACGTCAAAGGATTTGAAGGCTTTGTTTCCGTAACCAAGCTTTACGCTGGTTGTGATGGTTTCACCAGCGTCGTCGTCCGAAGCACCAGTGACAAAGCTGGAGGCATCGATTGAGTTAGCAACTGCGAGCGACGCTCCTAGGGTGGAAGAAAATGCGCTTCCGCCAGTATTTACAAAACCGGTCATTGAAATAGAAGCTCCGGCATTTGTGAAAGCACCCGCGACGTCTTCGCCGGATTCGTCCGGGAGGAAAGTTTCGTCAATGCTGTAATCCACCGAAAGGTCTTGGGCATACATCCCAGCCTCCGCGGTAATTCCAAAAACACCCGTGCCGTAAATCTTCGCGCTCATACCCCGCGGAATGCCGTCAACCTTTAGGCCGGGTCCAAGCCAACAATCACCGCCGAGAATCCCACTCGGCCCAGGAGAAACTTATCTTCCTGCTCGAAAGCTCCGTCGTTCGTTCGAAGGTCAAACACTTTGAGCTCATTACTTCCTAGGCCGCGAGCGTTGGTTACGTCGTTAATCCAATCAATCGCCCGAGCTCGAAGCGCGTCGTTAACCTGAGAAAGCTCGCTCCTTTGGGTGGCGTCCGCGACGTCGCGGTTTCGAAACTTTAAAATGACTTCACCGTCTAGCTCATAGACTCCGTCTAAAACTTCGTGCTCAACTGGATCTTCCGCATCGATAATCAAAGTCTTGGCCGCCTTTGTGCCGCCATAGTCCCGAAGCCTGGGAGTTAGGTTTAAAGACAGGTCTTGATTCAAAAACTCGCCCAGGGCGACTAGAAGCCGATCAGATACCACCATGCAGAGAACCCGGCTCGTCAATCGTCAGCGGTTGATTTTGCGCTCGGCCTTTTTAAGCTCGGCCTTCACTTTTCTTTTTAAGACATTTCTCAAAACGCGATCTTTTGACCTCATCACTCTTTTGATTCCCCGCTCTCCCATGACACGGTCACTGGCAACGTGAGCAGGCTCGGCCTTGAATGTCCAAATCGCTCCAAAAATGCTTTTTTTGCGCCGCGAAGAACCAGATGATTTCCATCGCTTAACCCAGGCGGAAAATCTTCCTTTTAATTCAGTTGGATCGCCACCCATCACAGATCCTTTTGCGGTCCCCACAAGCTTCAAGACCTGGTCTTGATACATTCTATAGATGCTTCCTAAAATCATTGCCTCACGCCCTTTCCTAGTTCGGCCTCGACTCCCTCGCCTAGATTGATGAAACCTCCGGGCTTCGGCGACCGAGGAAATGACTCCACGCGATCCTCGAGCGGATTCCGGCATTACTCGAAAGATGTTTCTGAGATCTTTTTTGATTGCTCCCTCACCTTTTTTTAAAGCTTTGTTACCTATTCCAAATGGCTGGACGTTTCGGATTACCGTATCCCGAACCGCTTTAGCCGCCTGGTTCGCAAATTCACCAGCGGAAAGTCCGAGCTTCTTTCGTAACTTTTCGGTTTCTCTGGCGAGCTCGCGAGCTCCCTGGACTTTGACCTTGAGCCTCATTTTTTGGCGTTCTTGCCATACTTAAATGAATCCCAGTTGGAGCCCCGGTCTTCATTGGCCTCGAGCCATTTGTCACAAGCCTCCCGGACCTCATCGAGGAGCCTAAGCGCCTTAAACTCGACCCCGCAAAACCTTTCCATTCCAGCCTTGTAACCAGTGCCGCGTCCCCGCTTTTTGTAAGCCACTCCTTTTTGATTTCTGCTCATTGTTTAGACTGTTTCAAGTTCGACACTCCAAGCCACATCGCCAGGCTCAAGCAAACATTCCTCGACGCGATACTCGACCGAATTTAACACAACCGCGGTTTCCCTGGGAAGCCCAGCGGCCGGAAGGTTTTGGACTCTCACCCGGACCATCACGCGGCCCTCGTTTTCGAACCCGCCGGGCTCGGCTCCCTGGACGACCTCGAGCCCCGACCTAGAGCAAGCAAAGGTCGATCCATTGTACACCATAGTACCAGGGAAGACGCTTTCCAGTGATTCTTGGGCCTTCTCTAAGAACGCAATCCTAGACGTAGCTAAACTCATAAAGTGACGCATCTCGTCAATCTACCAGGGCACAAAAAAAGCGCGGAAAGCCCCCAGCCCTCCGCGCTTGCAATGGTTGTTTTAAATTCTAGGTTCCATCCGTAATCAAGGCCCCACTTGTTGCGTCACCGACAGCCGCACCAAGCATGACGCTGATGTTCATGTAGCGAGTGCGAGTTCCAAGATCGGTGAAGCTTGAAAGGTAAGCGGTCAGCCCTCCAGGTAACTGGACTGCCTCATACAGACTAAGGAGGTCAGCAATTTCATCGTCCATAATCGGCTCGCCGGAAGCGACCGCTAGAGAATCAGATGAGCCAACAAACCCAATCACCTTGGATTCGGCCCCGGACCAAAGGTTCCCCATTGAAATCGAGTCAAAACCGTAAGCGGAGCCGCCGAGAGAAAATGAATCGGCGTTCGTTGGGAGAAGTTTTGAATAATATGAGCCATCTAAAAGGAGGTGACGGGTTGGGAAATCTTTGCACTCACCCCAAATTGTTTGGAGGTCGCTAGCGTCAAAATTTGCTGCCGTCGAATCAAGAACGGCTGCACCGTAGTTTGATGCCGTGAGTGGAGCAAAGATTGCGTTTCGGCAAGCGGTTCCAATAACTTGAAGATTTTTACGGAGAAGGGCACGCAACCGGTGACCGCTATTAAGCTCCGCTTGTGTGACTTTGAACGAAATAGAATGCTGGTCTACTGATACCGTTCTAGCGATCTTTGTGGAGTCACTTTGAGAGGTGTAGGAAGTTGGGTTCGTTTGAGCCGTTGCCCCCTGAGAGACCACTTCCACAACCACGTTATTTCCGGGAGCGATCGGGCTGAGTGACACGTCTAGTGAGAAATTATCAATTAGCCCGAGGACGGGGCCAAGGGTCGTGATTGATTCTTCAGCGAGTGTATCCACTGCCAAAGCTGATGCGAATGAGTTAGCCATTTTTTTAGATAGTTAAGTTTTTTTAGTTTTAGTTTTTGTCGCCCTTACTCTGATTGAAGTCTTTCGATTTCTTTGCGGTTTTTTGCAAGGAATTCTCTTCTTTCCTGACCTGGCTGCATTGCCAGATAGGTTTCGAGGACGTTTCCGATTTTGTTCTGGTTTGGAGCCGGAAGGTCGGCCGCCTCTGCAAAGTCAAAACCACACTCAATCAAGCGGGATTCGACCGTAAGCGCGCAGCTTTCCAGTTCCTTGTTTTCGGCTCTTAAAATCTCAAGTTCATCCTGGATTTTTTCGAGCTCATTAACCCGGCCGGATAGTTCCGCCTCGAGTTTTTCAGCACGTTGGAGAGCAGCTTTCGCGCTCGATCCTTCGTCGTTCCCGGCGCTCTTATCACCCGATAGAGCGGCCAAAATTCTTGCCCAGGTCGAAAGCTCGGCTTTTGCCTCCACTTCGTCCTGCAATTCTTTTTCGATTTCCTCCTGGTCGGCCTCGATCTCGGCCGCTTCCTGGTCGTCAGATTCTTGGACCTGGTCTTCCTCGAGTGCCTCAACCTCCTCGACCTGGTCTTCCTCAAGGGCGGGCTCTTCAGCTTGGAGCTCGAGGACTGCCTCCGGGACATTATCAAACTTTGAAACGAGCGTCTCGAGGTCGGCACAAGCGGCCGCCTTGACTGGTTCTAGGACGCGAGTTGCAAAACCATGCTCGACAGCGTCTTCACCATTCATCCAAGTTTCCGCCGCCAT
>Ga0208667_1001130_pt1 | contig 10219 bp, 6 predicted proteins | sample 11BtaG_FD_184085 | JGI IMG/M metagenome (GOLD analysis project Ga0208667, IMG submission 184085) | Marine viral communities from the Subarctic Pacific Ocean - 11B_ETSP_OMZ_AT15265_CsCl metaG (SPAdes) (version 2) | ecosystem: Environmental > Aquatic > Marine > Oceanic | place: Pacific Ocean... | reverse complement strand
GCCATTAAGTCTTCGTATAGTATTCTAAATTCTTCTAGTTGCATAAAGCCTAAGTCCTTTTCTATCTGATGTATTCTGTAGACTTTATAAGCCTTTTCAAGTTGTTCCTCGGTGTAAAGTATCATTGAATATTTCTATATTGAAAAGCTAACTTTGTTCCTTCTTCTATATCACTTTCTTGTAAATTTTGATGCCCTTCAAAACGAGCAACACTTCGTACATATTCTTTCATTACTTCTGGGTCTTGTAAATTTATTTCTTGGTCAGGCTTAACACCTAAATTTTTAGATACCATATTTATAAAATTAAGTTGATTAGGATTTTCAAGTTTACCTTTTACAATATCTCCTTCTAATGGAGCATGAGATTTAATTAATTGCTCTACTGTTTTTTTACCTCTTCCATAATGTGTTAAAGTATTTAGTACACCTGCTCTTACACCGTAAGTATTATTTTTAAATCTTTCAAATGTTTTTTCAATAGTAGGGTCATGTTCTAGTTTACCTTCCCAATTAATATTTCCAGCTCCTATAGCAGGTCCATAAACTATATTAAAAGGATTATTATTTTTTGTTGCTTTATTAAGTTTAACTTTTGAACCTTCAGCTAACCCCAGTCTAGCCATTTGGTCAGAGTAAGGACTACCAGTGAAAGGGTCAACTCTATCTGAAGGGTCTTCTTTTGTGTACGGTACGTCTACTTCACCACCTTTAAACTTATCAAGTCTTCCATAAAAAGGATAATATTTTTTAATATAATCAGTTTGAGTTTCTTTGGATTCAGCAACACTAATTTTTTCTGTTAATAAATCATACTCTGCACTTATTTTTATTATTTCTTCCGTATTATTTTTTTCTATTTTTTCATACTCTTCAAAAGATATTTTTTGACTTGTCCAATCTATATAAGCTTTATTTATTTCACTGTTTAATTGATTATACTGTCTGTTAAACTCATTTGCTTTTGCAGCTTTATTAATTTCTTTATCTTGAGGATTTAATTTAATACCTAAACCTTGAGCAATAGCTACCCAAGGAGACATTTGTGGAGAGTATGGAGATGGTGCAGTACCAAACTGTTCACCATACTGATATATTAATTTATTAGTTAAAGATGTAGTCTCTGCTCTAGAAGCTTTTTTTATTTTTTCAGTAGCAAAAGTATCTCCTACATAAGGAATAGATAAGAAAGGAATATTAGGCGGTTGTCTTTTTAAAAAATGAGTTAATGTATTTCCTTCAATTTTTTTACCAGTAAAAGGGTCTATCTTATTATAAAAGTTTGTCCAAGCATCTACATAGAGACCACCGGGCTGTAAGGGTTGAGGAAGAAAAGGTAATTGAGAACCTTCTCCACTTTTTTGCTCAAAAATATCTCCTCCCGGAACCCATCTTGCCATATTAATATACATAGCTTGACCTCTTTCATCGTTAAAAGGTAATCTTATATTTGTACTTGGCATGAAAGGTAAGCCAAACATTTTCTGGTTATTATATTTTTGCATAGTTAATTTATTAACTTCACCAGTATCATCTGTTGCTTCTTTACCTATCTCATCTGCAGCCCAAGCTATACCAGCCCACTTAGCATATTTAATAGGATTTTTTACAGCAGCCTCTGCTAATATAGGAACTATTCTATACGTATAACTAATAAACGGAACTGCTGTATTTTTTAAACCTTTAATTAATGGAGCATTTATATCATAATCAACAAATAATTTCCTAGCGTCTAATGTAGCATCTACTCTTGAAGCTCCTTTATCAAGTCTGTCCATATAAACAGCCATTCTAAATACCGAATCTTCAAGACTGTAAAGTTTTTCTGCCCTTTCTGCAGTTTGTTTTTTAACATATTTAAGGGCGTTCTTAGTATAACCCCATATTCCAGATTCTACATGTCCTAAATTTCCTTGAAGCTCTACTAAGTTTCTTTCAATTTGAGAACCATATTCGTTCAATTCTTTAGATACTAAATTACTATCCATAAAACCATCAACTTTAGCCTGTCTATAAATTTTAGAATCGTTACCTTTCCTCATTTCTTTTATGGCTTTTATAACGTATTTAAAATCTGTACCTGCTGCAACATCTAATAACATTATGTTAGACATTGTATTAGCTACGTGAGTACCGGGATTGTAAGAAGTTTTCATCTTCTTCCAAAGTTGTTGTAATTGTATAGCTTGTTTTATACCTTGTTGTCTATAAAAATCTTCTTGAGTTCCTATTTTAAAAATATGTTCTACATCTTTAAAAACACTTTTATCTACATATTTACCAGATATTTTACCAAACTTTTGAACATCAGTATCTTTTATAGTATCTTTTGAAACTATTGTAAATTTCTTTTTTTCTTTGTTTGAAAGTTTTGAATAATCTTCAGAAGATAATACATACCTACTGTCTTTTGACAAATCATCAAAAAATCTCATAGTGGCTATATCGTTAGCAAACAACCTACCTGTTTCTGCTATTGCATAAGCAGCATCCTCAATCTCTTCAAGGTCTATTCGTTCTTCTTTTGTTAAATCTCTACGTACTTTAAATTTACCATTTGATAATGTATCAACTTTTTCCCATCCTTCTTGTTGCCAGACTCCATTTTTTTTATTAAAGTCTTTAGGACTTACTTCATCAAAAATTCCACGAGGTTTAAACTCATCTCCTATAACACGTATATCTTTATTAATTTCATAAATTCTAGTATCAGTATCTTTAAGTTTACTTTGTTTTAAATAAGACCTTCTTAAATAAGTATTAATATTTTTTTTAAATACTTCTGGGTCTAACATTCCCGCATCTCTAAACTCTTTAGCATACTTATTAATTAAATCTCTACCTTCTTTATTAAAAGATTCTATTTGTTTTTTAACAGGAAGGTCAAGACTTTTATCTAAAGTTTTTATTTCTCCTGTCATTAAACCGTATAATAATTTTCTTTGTTCTACATCTAAATCATTAGCCACTCTACTTGTTAAGTCTCCAAACTCATCAGCTATTGAATTTTTAGTTATTGTAAAATCTTGTCTTGCTGCAATTCTTTCAGCACTTAACCCATAATCATTAATTACCAATCTACCTACTGTTTCTCTTATAGCATCGTTTTGTTTTAAAGCATAAGGTACACCAGCACCTAAAGCTGCAAACAAAGCTGTTCTAGTAAGTCTTTGTTTTTGTGTAGCTTCTAAATCTACAGTTCTTGTCTCTTCATCTATAACAGAGCCTGAAGTACCGTATCCTATAATAGCACCTGTAGAACCACCTAAAAACTCTGCAGGATTTGCTTGAATAGCTTTCCAAGCAGGTTCTCCTACATATTTTTGATAGTTAGTGTTTAAATCTTGTAAAATTTTTGGAGTTCTTTTTTCAGGGTTTTCAAAGTTGTTTTTAATTTTTTGACCTGAAGTTGTTTTAGCACCTGTTTCTTTTGACCAGAAAGAACTTACTGGAAAAGGTACTTCATTACCTACAACTTTAGCAAAAATATTAGAAGCTGTCCCTAATGTACCAGTTAAAGCACCACCAGCAACAGTACTAAGACCTACTTGCTCTGCTTTCTTTTTTAAAAAACCATCATCGGCTTCAGTTATTAATCCGGGTATATCTTCTGAAGTATAAGATATGCCTCCTAAAATAGCACTACTTTTAGCACCATACTTTGTAAACTCTCCAAGTGTTTTAATGTCTTTAGCTTTTTTTGCCCATCCTGCAACAGGAACATAACTAACTGGGTCTAAAGCAATAGCACTACCTAAAAAAGCGGCAAAGGCTTTCCCACCATATTCTTCATTTTGAAATATAGCATGTAACTTTTTATCTTTCTTTTTTAAATTTTTATCAAGGCTATCCCACCCTGTAGCTTTTGCAAATATTTGACCTAATCCTCTTATAGAATCAGTAGAACCCATAGCAGTAACGTAATCCATTGCTTCTTTCTGGTCCATTCCTAATGTTGGATTATTATATTTTTCTCTTAACTTTCTTAATTTTTTTAATCTTTCTTTTTCTTCTTCTTTTTGTTTATTATATTCAGCAGTAGCTTCTAAATCCATAGGACTAGGAGCTTCTTTAGGTTTAAATCCAAAAACTGTTGACATATTTATTTCCTATTATTTATTAGTATAATATTGTTTAGTATTTATATCATAATATAATTGTACATCAATATCAAAAGGACTAGAATTAGTCTCATCAAAATCATTAAAGTTAATTAAACCTAAATTAATTCTTGTTTTACTAGGGTCTGCAGCTATAGAATCTTCTATTACTTTTGAAACGTGTTCCCCTAATAAAGTATCAGGAGATAATATATTATTAATATAATCTCTTTTACTTTTATCTTTTACAAAATCATTTATAGGTTGTTGTTTTAAATCATTTAACATAAATGTATTAGTACTGTCACCATAAGCTGCATTTACTTCGTTTCCGTATAGCTCAAAATCTTTCATTAAACTTTCGTTATCTAAACCTTGTTCCTTTGCAATATCTGCAAACCTACCGGGTCTTATAATAAAGTTACCACTTCTAGGAGGACTTTCTAGTGATAAAGAAGCTCCATTCTTGTCTTCAGCAAACTGTATTCTTCTGTTTCTATATCTTTCAAAAGCTTCTTCTTTATTTTTAGCATCTTGAAAATCAGGTTTAGTCCATAAAGGATTTTCTGCTATTAATTTAAAAGCTTCTGCATAGTTTGCTCTTGTAGGAACATTTCCATCTTTAAATAATATTTTACTAATTTCTACTTGAGGATTAATTAGTTCACCGTTAGAGTTTCTAAAACTAGCCCTTAAATCTTCTGTTAAGTTTTCAATATTTCCAATAGGAACAATGCTATCTTTATCAGTTACTGTTTCAGTAGAAACATTTATTCTATTTTGAGGTCTAACAAGTAAATTTCCAGTTTCTGTGTCTACTTCAGGTACTATTAAAAAATCTTCAGTTACAAGTTTACCATCTTTTACAGTTATATCTCTGTCTATCTTAGCATTTTTTAAATCTAAAGTATTTTTCCATTTACCATCTTTTTTAGCTTGGTCAACAATAGTTTGTAATACACCGCCTCTACCTGTAGCTATATCATAAGCTTCAATAGCACTTCCAAAATCTCCATACTTAGAATAAAATTGTGTGCCATATAAATTATCTTTAGCTTTTTTATTTTTAAATTCTATTGTTTCATCTGTTTCTCTTTTAAACATGTTAGATACACGTTTAGTTATAACTCCAGTTAAAGTTGTTGGAGCAGAGCCATATCTTCTATAAAATTTATCAAAACTTGTTTCTCCATTAGCATCTACTTCTGAACTAAAAGTTGGTAACTCTAAAGCTGCTTTTAAAGCTGTTTTATATTCATCTACCCCACTAGCTGCTAATGTCTCTGCTTGTGAGTCAATATAACCATTTAAAAGATTATAGTTAATATCTGGTCCATATTTTTTTTCTAATTGTGTTCTTATTTGACCAGAGTATAACTGTTTTAAATATTCTTCTTCAGTCATTTTATTAGCTATTCTTTGTGCTTCGTATCCTCTTATTTGTTCTCCTCTGGTATTCCAATTACTATATTGTGCTTTTTGAGGAATTTGTTGGTCATGTAATCGCATAGCTGCATTATTAATTCTGGTGTTAATGCCAGTCATCACACTTTTACCTATAGCTCCTAAAGCTTGTTCACCAAGTTTTCTTTTAAGTTTTTCTCTGTATATAGCTTTACCAGTTTTTTTACCACGTTCTCTAGCTTCATCAAACTGTTGTTCAGCAAATGTTATATCGCTTTCAAAATCATATCTTGACATTTTTTATCCTCTACTTAATAAACTTTGTTCTTCTTTAACTTCTTCTTCAGTCCCTTCTTGACTTATAGGTTCTTCAGCTTTAGCTAATAAACTTTCAGGAACTTCTGCCTCTTCAATCTTTTGAAGTATTTCTTGATTAATTAAACCTGATGGGCTTTTATTACTATTTTGTAATTTTTCTTTAGCAACGTCAGCAATGTTTTTAGCTCTTTCTTCAAACAATGTATCATCATCTTCGTCATCATCTTCACTATCTATTCTATATTCTATTCCTGCTTTTTCTGCTAAACTCATTAAAACAAATATTAATGGTTCAACTAACATTAACATTAAATCAGGATTCCACTTACCTTCTCTGAAACCTACATAGGTAATTTGCATTACTAAATCTAAAATAGGTACATTATCTCCAACAGCACCCATAAGAGAAAGATAAGCTTCTGGTTCTAGTAATTCAACTACTGTGTAATCTAAAGCTTTTTTAAAGTTTGTAAACTCTGGAGTACCTTCAAACGGTCTTGGTTCATCTGGATTAGATGTAAGAGACTGTCCGGGTATAGGTCTACCGGTATTAGCAAATGCATCTACAGCTTCTTGATTATATTCTTCTTGTATCATTTATATCTCCTAAATGTTGTATCCTGCAGATTGAGCAATTCCTCTTTGCATTGGCGTGTACTGATTCATAGCAAATTGATTCATATAAGAATCATAAGCTAAACTTCCATCACCAAATAAATTATTCATGTGTGTAGAACTTTGAAAATTACTACTCATCCATGAGTTACCTGTTTTTGCTAAAGTTAAATCTATTTGATTAAACACACCACTACGATTAACAGAAGCCATATCATACATTGCAGGAATATTAACGTGTGTACTTTCATCAACATAATCAGGAGTTGTATCTACTCCAGCAACTTCCATTCCTTTATTATAAATAATAGAGTCTACAGTCTGTGTTGCTGCTTTACTTGGGTCATAACTTTTTATACCTTCTACAAAATCACTAGGAGCTGATTTAACTTTGTCAACAATAGCACCGGGAATATTTTTTACACTGTCCATAAAACTAACAGAAGGCTGTGTTAGTTCAGAAACACTGGGAATATTAGTAGCTAACGATTCTTTCATAGAAGAAGTAAATTCAGACATGTCTATTTTAGAAGGGTCGTATCTTAAATCTACAGTTTTAGGACTAAGAATACTTTCTGGTAATGTTGTTTCAGGAGAAACTAAAGGTTTATTTATAATATTTTGTAAATCTGCTTCTACTTTTGCATTTACTTGAGACGTTAAATCTTTAGTTATTTTATTATCTATTTGTTTTGTTAAATCTTTACTAACACCTTCAGTTAAATTAACACCTTTACCTGCAACACTTGTAGTTTCAGGAAGCTGATATCCTTCAGTAGAAAGTATAGACCTTTCGTTACCTTTTGCAAATATAGAAGTCTTACCTTCACTCAGTGTAAAGCCTTTACCTTTTGCAAAGTTGGTAGTTCTGTCCAAAGCATTACCAATAGTATCTGTGACTGTAGTATATACTTTACCAGCAAAAGTACCTGCCTTATGTATTACATTTAATGTGTGACCTAAAGCTTTAGCACCTATTCCAGATTTACTTAGTAAGTTTGCAGACCACTTTCCAACTGTTCCAAGTGCCGAACCTGCAAAACTAGATAAAGCTCCCGTAGCATATGGCATAAGGAACATCATTCCTATCTGACCAACTACTCCTAATTTACCTATCGCTGCTCCTATTTTTTTAAATACTTTTTTTACGCTTTTTCCAATTTTTTTAACTTTTTTTCTAAGCCATCCCATATTATTCTCCTATTATCCAAATATTCTATTTATAGTATTTGAAGCGTTTGTAAAATTACTTGACCAATTTTTAGCAGCATCACCTTCTGCACTCGCAGCAGCTATCATAGCTTGTAGTTTTCTATTTGCAGAATTATCTGCAGCTCTAAAATCATAATCTGCTTGGTCTCTTAGTTCCTGCCATAGAAATGACAAAGCTGATGAAGTTAATCCAAAAGCATTCTGTACATTTTGTTGATTAACAGCATTCTGTGCTGCTGTGTTTGCTGTATTTGATTGTCTTCTCCATGTAATATTAGAATTTATTATAGCTTGTTGATTGGCTGAATTCCATTGTTGTCTATTAAAATCCATTTGAGCATTAAACTGACTTACTTGATTTAAAATAGCAGCATTAGCTTTATTTATATCAGCAGTTCTATTAGCATCTCTAGCAAAAGCAGCATTTTGAGATTGAGTATTAATCTGTTCTGCAGCATTCATTTGAGTTACATTAAACTGTTCAACTTGAGTACTTAAACTAGCCATAAACTGTTGAGTTTGATTTTCACTAGCAGAATTAAATTGTCTAGCAGCATTTTCTGATGCTTGATTACTTAATAATCTTTGTTGTTCTTGTTGAGCTTTTAATACATTAGACTGTTGCTCATTTGTTAAGTTTTGCATGTCCATCTGTAAAAAAGCTTGAGCATTTTGAATCTGTGCTTGTTGGTTGAAACCTGCTTCAGTTAAATTAGCTTGTGACATTAACATAGCATTTTGTATAGTAGCTTGTTGATTATTACTAGCTTCTGTTAAACCTACAGTCTGTAAAAATCTGCTATTAGATAAAGCTATTTGTTGGTCAGAATTAAACTGAGCCATGTCCATATTAAATACGTTTTGTGCATTTGTTAAAGCTGTTTGTTGTAACCTTTGTGCATTTGCTTCACTTTCTTTAAACTCGATATCTCTTTGTTGAGCTACACTATTTTGTATAGCTTGTGCATTGCTTTGAGCAATAGGCATAGCTGATTGAATAATAGTATTTAACAGTGCATCTCTACCTACTGTAGAAGCTGACATACCTCTTTTAGCTAACATCTGTTCTACTTGTGCTACCGCAGGTCTAGCCCATACAGGTATCTCACCGTTTTCTATACCTTCTAACAAACCATTTATCTGTGTAGATACTAAAGCTTCTTCAGGTAATCCTTCAATAATTCCTCTTTGTTCTTCACTAAAGTCTGCTAATCTATCTTCTAAAGCTTCAGGGTCGTTACCTATTTCTGCAATGTCTTCGTCAGATAATCCAGCTCTACTTAATTGTTTTTTAGCTCTTGTAATTCTTGATAAGCTTGTACCGGCATTTATAGCTGCTGTAGCTTTAGCACCTTCACTAATTGTACCTACAACTCTTTCAGTCAAAGCACCTTCTGGTATTTCTACTTCAACACCTTCTATAGGCTCAACTCTATCAACTTTAGCAGCCTTTGCAAGTGCATCTTCTACTACCTCTCCTTTAGTAACTTCTATTTCAGGTGTCTTAGAAATTTGTTCTGCTTCCATTTGAGCAGCTTGTAATTCTTCTGGAGTTTGTGCAGCTACTGCTTCCATAGCAGCCACTTGTTCAGGTGTTTGTTGAGCTAAAGTTTCTGCAGTTACTTGTTCAGTTGGTTTAAATTCAACAGCTTCTGCTTCAGTTCCTTCCATAGAAATCTTTTCAGCTTCTGAAGTTGGTACTGTTCCTTCTGGTATTTGTCCAGCAGCTATCTGTTCTGCAGTTCTGCCAGTTTGTATAACTCTCTTACCCCTTTCTTCTTCTAACTGTGCTGGAGTTCCTGTTATAGGTGCTTTACCCGGAGGAGTTACAGGAGGAGTTACAGTACCATTTCCACTACCCGGTATGTCTCCTATTACTATAGGCTCATCTTCATTTATTATTGAGGTTGCAGGTTGAACATCGCCACCACCGATACCTCCTATAGATATAGGTTGTTCTCTACGTTCATCTTCTATTGGTCTAGAAATTCCACCTACAGCTTTTTGAACTCTACCGCCTTGACGATAGTCTTGTCTTTCAGACTTGTAAGACTGTTTATACTTTTTATTTCTTTTCTTTTTATTTTTCATAGTATTCTATACCTATTTTACTTGACTTCGAACAGTTTGTCAAGTTTTTCTCCAATTTTTTCTATTCTATCCATGAGCCTTTCCATGTCATCTTTTAATTCGTTCTTTGTTACATACTCTCTTGCTATCTCTTCACGAGTTTTATTTAAAAGTATGTCAAGTCTTTTAGCTTCCGAAGTATTACTACGTATAGCATAAAGCACTGGTGCTAACACCAAAGTTATAAAGATGTTCCAAAATAAATAAGGTGTTAGTTCCATGTGTTAAGCTCCGATTGTTTTCGTAACGCTTGTTGGTGTAATAATCTCAGCTATTTTTCCATCTAGTGATGTCTTTAAGTTTGTTACTTCATCATCACCTAAAGCTGTTTCAACCCAACCTTGAACATCAGCAACTTCTAAATCTGCAAAAGCTGTAAAAGTTCCTAAGTCTGAAACATCTAAAGAACATGTCCCATAGACAGATGATGTTAGATTATTA
>Ga0208667_1001129_pt1 | contig 10233 bp, 11 predicted proteins | sample 11BtaG_FD_184085 | JGI IMG/M metagenome (GOLD analysis project Ga0208667, IMG submission 184085) | Marine viral communities from the Subarctic Pacific Ocean - 11B_ETSP_OMZ_AT15265_CsCl metaG (SPAdes) (version 2) | ecosystem: Environmental > Aquatic > Marine > Oceanic | place: Pacific Ocean... | reverse complement strand
TCATCGGAAACGCCCTGTTCTCTAAGTTTTGACAACTCTTGGGTCATAATACCTATAGGAGACTGTTCGTAACCCCCGTATAAACTTTCTAAAGGAGGAGCTGATTGTTGCCCTGGAACATTTATTTGACCTTGAACATTAAAACCTTCTTGCGCAATATTTCCAGGAGCGCCTGTCTGATCCATTATTTCATTATAATTTGAAAGCATTTGTTGTCCAGCTAGTTCTTGCATCCCAGCCATCTTTTGCTGATTTTCCATTGCTTGAGTGAAAGCTGGATTAGGCATACGATTTGGGTTATATTTACCATCTCTAGGCATTATCCTGTCAGCAATGTTCTCACTAATTCCAAGAGCATTGTCTAAGGCAGTGCCTATTTGGTAAGAAGTTAAAGCAGTCGCTGGAACAAGAACAGATGGGTTAGCTCCCAAAACCTTTACCTTTGGAATAACTTTTTTAAGAAATTCCTTACTTTGACCTAATAGATTGGGTTTAACTTGTGGTGGTTTTGTTCCTTTATTAGGATTAAAATAGTTGTCGCTGTAATTATATTCCATATCTAATATCTTGGTTAAGGTATTATAACATATATAATTAGCCGTAGCTATTATAAATAGGCCCAATAGTTCTTACTTCTATTGAACCATTAAATTCATAAGGATATGAACCCGTTTCAACACTTCTCTCCGTGTACTTAACTAAGCAAGCAGAGTCAGCTACTTGCCTAAGAACACTTCCAGTATGCGTAAGGTTACCCGAAGTGTAATTTCCAACAAAGTCATCTGCATACAGAATAGCATACATAGGTACGTTATCTATCTGAATAGGATAAGCTTGAAACTGACTTGAGTGCTGAGGATCAGAGGTAGAATTGTAAATCATATCATTAACACCTCCTACAAATTGTATACCTATACGAGGACAACTGACTGGGGATCCATAGTTATTATTGTACCTTAACCCAAATAAACCACCCCCACTTGTTGCATCTCGTATATTTGGCTGAGTCGGTACAAATAGGTTCCTTTGTCCGTTTCCAGGAGTTATATCTGATCCTTCGTGAAAATAAACAGCACCTCTACCTTCTATTTCTTGCCTAGAACTGTCTCCAAATTGATTTTGTAGAATGTGTTGCGTAGAACCCGCTGAGTTCCAGGCGTACCTAATAAACGGGTCAGTTTGATCGTCCCCAAAGGCGCTAACCTTATAACTTCCAGTAACCCAAGGTGCCGAATAAGTTATCTCTGGAAATCCGTCATATAGGGTCGGGCCTTCTTTAGTTATCGTACCTCCATTACCTTCAGTATCCGACCATGACATTTTTACTGACCAATCTATACCTCTCAAGTTGTAATACATATTAGAGAAGTCCTCCATTTGTTCCACAGACTTACCGTCCCGCAAATTCTCAGTTATTGTTCCAGTAGAACCGCCAGCGGTATTATAGAAACCGTAGGCGTTAAAGTAATTAAATTGATTAGACGGACTAAGTGCTGTAAAAGGTCTTGCCATTCTGCTTTAAATAATTACAGGTCGCTCATGACTATGTGCCTCTGATGAGCAACTCCATTAACTATATAAGCGGTCGCACGACTGTATGCGTATTCAAGAGGATTGTATGAATTGGCATCAACTATTTTACTAATACTTGATTGCCTTTCTTGCTTGGTTTGCTTTGTAGTTTTTACTATCATATTAATAAGGTAATGCGTTTTCTCTTTGTAAAGGTATAGGATCTGTTATGACTACAGTCTTTTTAAATATAGGTGTACCTGCGGCAGAAAGTCCAATTGGTGAAATGTCAACATCAAGAGTCCACCTACTACCAACTGGGCTAGGAGGCCCTGTATTTGAAGTAAATATAAACGTACCTCTTGAAGCATTGTATATATATTGATTTCCTTCCCATCTAATATTAGTTCCGAATCCACCTCCCCTAACTTTGAAACTTGGTTTTACAATTCTGTATCCCTTCCATTGTTTACTCTCTTCAAAAACAGTTCTATCATTTTTACCCAATATAGTAACGTGATAACTTCCCCAGTTATTAGGTCTCCACAATCCACTAGAACTACCACGGCTATCTGGATCCAGTATATAATCCGAAGATTGTATGCTTGATTCAGTTTGTATGAATTCAAAAACAGTTGACTGAATACTAGCAGTTATTGGTACTTGTACTATTCCACTGAAAAGAGAGAAGTCATTATTACCTCCGTAATCTACTTGAGTAACATCAACTTCTCCAGGATAATTAAATATTTCATGCGTCTGATATTGGTTAACCAATATTCCACTAGATAAATCGTCTCCAGCACCAGTATCAATGTTAATCAAAACCTGTGAAAACCTTTTAGGGACTGAAGTAAGATCCTCGTTAGTGTCCAAGAAAAGTGTGTGATGCTCATTGGCGCTATTGTCAATCGGAATCGTTATGTTTGGAGTAAGATCAACCGTAGTTCCAGAGGTTGCTACTGTAGCTAGATCGGTGGCAATTTCTTCTGGGGTCTTGGTTTCTGAACTTAATTGATAAGCTTCCTTTAAGGTAAAACCGTCTTCAAATACTCTCTTAGAAGAAATCATTATACCGCTATTAGTATTAATAAAGGTATATGAGTGCGTATTAATTCCATTAAGGTTTGTTATTTTCTTAGAAACTAACGTATATGTCTCGTAACTCGTGCCAGCAGCAGTATTAACTTCAGCATCTGTAGGCGCTGTACTACCAAATTTTTCTATCTGAACAACTGTACTTGCAGCTGCAAAATCTACATTTGTTGAAATTATGCCTGGCTTTAAAAAAGTATACCTAAATGTTTTAATACCATCTACGCTTGATTCTTGCTTATTAGCAATAATGTAATCATCAGTTAAATCAATGCCATTGACATCATCATCAGTTATGACTGGTGCTGTATTGCCAAATTTCTCTATAATTACAGCCTTCTGAGAACCTATTAAATCTTCGCTAGTAGAAAGTATTGCATTATTTTTAAGAAAACGAACCCTAACTGTTTTTATTCCTTCAACTTCACTAATTGATCTATCTGCTTCTGAATATCCACTTAACGCAGATCCAGATGCATCTTCCCCAGAAATTGTACCAGTTGGATCAAAAATTTCATTGACTATAGCTTTTTGAGAACCTACCTTATCCTCACTAACGGACAATACAGTATCTTGTTTTAAGTAGCTAAATCTAATTGTAGGAATACCACTAACATTAGATTGCTCTTTGTTCACTAATATAAAGTCACCTAGTGGTGATGGCTCCATTCCATTAACTGGATTAAATACTTCTCTTACAATTCCTTTTTGAGAACCTAAAAAATCTTCACTTTGAGATAAAAGTACTCCATTTTTAAGAAATCTAACACGAATAGTCTTTATTCCATTGTAATTACTTTCTGTTCTGTCAGCTTCAGAATATCCACTTAATGCTTGATTGCTTGTATCTTTACCAGATACAGTTTCTTGAAAAGGATTAAATACTTCATTTACAATTGCTCTCTGCGAGCCAACAAAATCTTCACTTACAGACAATATGGAATCATTTTTAAGAAATCTTACTCTTATAGTTTTAACTCCTTCATAGTCGCTTTCAGTACGATCAACTTCTGTGTAGCCAATTAATGCAACATTATCAGAATCTACACCTGTTATAGTCTCCGATGTAGGATTAAATATTTCATTAACTATTGCTCTCTGCGCACCTACCTTATCTTCGCTTACAGATAATACAGCATTATCTTTAGCAAATGTATACCTCATTGTGGGTATACCATCTAGGTTTGACCTCTGTATATTAATTAAAGAGTAACCTTCTTTGTCATATCTATGAGATAACTCATATCCATATGTGCTATTTGGCAATGTCTGGTCAAATTCTCTAAAAATAATATTAGTAACTTCATTAGTACCAGTTCCATTCCAACCAGTTAATGGTGGATCTATTTCATTTTCTGAATTTGTATCTGTGCTAACTGCATAAACACCACTGTGTTGGCTAACTTTCCAAGCTGAATCATTTGTATTATATGATACAGTTTTTGGAAAATAGTCTCCCTGGCTCTGTGTGTATATATTTTTTCCACCAAATTGTTGAGTTTTTAAAAAGTAATTTCCAGCTACACTGCTACCACCCTCAAGAGTAAGACCATCAATAGTAACTTTTGGATTAAATACTTCTACTATATTAGTTTTTAAGCTACCTTTTTTATCTTGTGATTCAGATAAAATAGTATTATCTAATAAAAATGTATATGTATATATATCTAAGCCACCTTCTCTAGAATTGTCTTTTCTTGCTATAGACCAATCGTCAGCAGAATCATAACCAATATCGCTCTTTGAAGCAACTTCAGTAGCTGTAGGTTCCGCACCAACCTTAGTAATAACAATAGCTTTTTGTGATCCAACTATATCTTCACGAACTTCATCAATTCCAACTGTAGTAAATCTAGTAATTTTTTTATTTACATTATTGTCATTGTTTTCAATAGTTTGACTTAATATTCTTAAATTGGTAACACTATCTACTGTATGTTCAGCAGATTGGTCATCAAGAGAAAAATCACTAGCAGATTGCTCAACCCTATCTATTACAGTTCTACCAAACTCATTAGTTGTTTTTGTATTATAATCATCAGACTCAAATACATAAACGCTTGTTTTAATACCATCGTAGTCTTGATCGCTTTGAGAAACTAATATGTGTGTATCTGTATCAACTACAGCACCATTTGACGCAGATACTGAAGAATCATTACTAGCGAGATCAAATACACGAACAGTTATTCTATTCTCTGGTGTGTTCTTAGATTCTTCTACAGATAAAATACTTGGTTTTAAAAATCTAAAAGTATTAGTTTGGTAACCAGCAAAATTAGACTCCTCCTTACTTGCTAAAACATAGTTAGTTGGTGTACTTGGGTCTACGCCAAATGTTGTAATTACTTTAGCCTTCTGAGAACCAACATTGTCTAGACTTTCAGATACTGTACCTTGCTCAAGATAAACTTCAGTAATCTGTATAAAAGCATCATTCTCTTCTACGCTCTTTGATGCTAATATAAGGTCAGTTTCTGACTCTGAAAGTGCTGTAGTTCCTATAGTTACACTAGGTAAATTCGTACCAGTTTTAGCAATGGTAACACGAGTAACTCTCTGTAGTCCATTTAATTCAAAGTCTATTTTGTCATCTTGAGACTTAACAAATGTTTCAGTAGCAGTCTCATAAACTAAAGTAATAATTAAATCTCTTTCGGATGGATTAGCCTCAGTTCTGAATAGAACCATATCGCTGTAAGCTTCATCTGTACGCGGATCTATACCAGCTATGTTCTTCTGCGCGGATTGCAGAGTACCATAAGCGGTCATTATCTGATCCTTATTGCCATTCATCCAAGCTTCGTTTGGATTCGTGGCAGTACAAGTAAATGTAAGTCGGAATCTACCCTCTTGTAGTTGTTCTACTTTTGGGCCAGTCCCGACTAATCTTAATCTTTGACTTCTATGGTATGTAGGCATATGTTAGCACTTCCAGCGTCTGCGAGCTTGTCTTATTCTTGAGTTAGGATCATTCCTAGTTTTGGCAGAACTTCTCTTGAGCTGCCCTAAAGATCTTGCGCAATACGACTTGCGTCTTTTGGCAGCCTTGCTACCCTTCTTAACCTTTCCAGTAACCGCTGTTTTAAGTTTAGAACCAGGGTTCTTTCTACGGTAGGCTGCAACACCTTTCTTGGTCATACCAGCACCTTGCTTGGTAGGACGATAGTTGCCTCCTTTGCCCGTGGTCTTTCTTATTGGATTACTTTTTCTTTTTGGCATTTCTTACTTTTGCTTTTGGTGTATTTGCTACAAATTGTTTTCCCTTTGCTCCTCCAGCTTTTTTCTTGCGAGCTGTAGACGCTCTTTGAGACTTAGTGAGACTCTTGGCTTTAGCCATGGGAAGACAGCGGTCTGGGTTCTTCTTGTTTTTTGAGGTTCCACAAGCTCCCTTGATCTTTCCGTCTGTTCCGATTCTAACCCAGTTTTGTTTTCTCCACTTTGCAAGCTCACCCATTATTTTCTTTTTCTTTTAGATTTACTCTTTTTCTTAGCTCCCTTTGCATAATTTGGGTCTTTGCAATACTTTGAAGCCGCCATATTTGCATATGCGGATGGGTACTTATCAAAAGTCCGACGCGCCCAGGCTTTTCCTCTTTCACAGATCTTAGCCATTAGCAACTCTTCCTTTTCATATTTTTCTTAGTAGGTGGTCTTCCTCGCTTCTTTCCGTATGTTCCTTTTCCTTGTGGCATAATTTTTATTTGTTTGGGTTAAGAGTTAAAATACATTTCTATGTTTATTTCACCAGCACTACCAGTGTCTGTTTCGGTTTTTGTTGCTACTACGCTAGTTATATCGCTACCACTTGAAGGCAGTGCAAAATCAAGAGTTAGACCTTCTACAGCGTGCTTGACTTGACCAGCGCTAAAAGCCCCAAAATTTATAATAACATTAGATCCATTTTTAAAAGATATATTACTGTGAGCAGTTTCGCATTGAACGCCTATATATTTTAAACCAGATCTGGTAGCAAAAGTGTTAACCGTTCCAGTTGTATCAGCGTCAGCTAACGTAAATTTGACTTTCGTCATATTATTAGTAACATGATTAACTGTTGTTGAAAAGTTATCCGACTCACCGTTTACCGAGTTACTTACAACAATTGTGTTTAAATTTGATACTGCCATAATTTAATTTCTTTTAAATAATACTACAGATAATAAACAAAGTCCCATAATCAATCCAATAAAAGCTGGCTCTGGTACAATGTTGTAATCCACTGAAAATCTGTAATCCAATTCATCCCAGTCGTATCTAACGGATTCGTACCTAATTCCGTCCCAACTCCCTCTACTTAGGTCTGGGATATTGTAGTACCAAAGTACTTCCTGTTCTTCATATTCGTGACTCATTTCTTAAAAAGTGATGTAAATATTGATGTAAATTCTTTAAATATCTTGCTGATAATATTATCCTTCGGTAAAAACATCATAATAATTGATATTATACCAATGTATGAGAATACTATAATCAAAAGATCGTCTTTATAATTTTCTAAGATATATTGTATCATAATGTTGGAGAGACTGGCCTTACGCTTGAGTGCGGATTAATGTCGCCTTGCATGGGATCAAAGGGGGTTTCTATTATAGGTGGATCAGATTTGACATTTTCTGATTTTTCACCAGAATCGGTTGATGATTTTTCTTGAGTTTCTGTCTTATTTTCAGTTTTTTGTTCTTGGGCTGGCTCTTGTTTACCTTTGTTATCTTCTTGCGAACCGTTATCTTTAGATGAATTACCTTCTTTTGATTGTTGCCCTGTTTTTTGCGTCTCTGATGATTTATCAGCTTGTCCAGGCTGAACGCTTTGAGAGGATTTTTCGGACGAAGAACTATTTGAAGAAGCAGAGGGTACAGGTTTGGAATCCAGAGAAGGGCCAGATTGAGTGGAAGTCTGTAGTTGTTCGGAAGCCTCAGCGACAAAAGCCTGCGCCTCGGAGACCTTTTCTATAAGAATTACTTGTCCCCAATCATTAAGCTCATGGAAGTCAATGAAAGTGTCAACGAACCCTGGAACTTCAAAACGCTCTTCCACAACATCGTTTGCGATGTTTGCCACGAAGACTTCTGTTTGATCTACCGCAACCGTTGTCTGAGCAACTGCGGCTGTACTTACAGCGACACTACCAGCAGTTCCTAATTCACTAACCTTCTGTACAACAGGAAGGTCTTTTATTTTTTCAAGAAGTGATTTTTTAAGCTGTTTACTAGCTGATCTAGCTTGTTGTATAGCTTCTTGGGACTGCTCTTTAATCTCTTCAGAATTTTGGTACGCTTTTCCATCCAGTACTTCGGACAGAGAATCCCGCAATTCTTTAAGTTTATTTTTGGCAGTTTGCTTATCCATTTACAAAGTTTACAATTCATAATTATTTAACTGATGATGAACCAAAGTAAAAGCCTACAATGGCTAATACTGTTTGTCTAATTTCTGGTAGTATAACATACCCGTGCAAAGTCTGGTAACTTGTACCCTTAATTAATCCAAACCATTTACTGTACTCGTTGGCTACTGTTACTCCTTCGTTACTGTGAGCTAAGATAAATGGAGCTACAATCACCCCGAATAGTACAGTCACTACTATGATTCTACGAACAATAGCACCACCGTCTCCAGTTCTTTTAGCGGCTGCATCTGCACTTTCGTCAGAAGCTTTTTGTTTCTTGATGAGGTTATCAACATTAGCTTGTTGAGAAGTCACCATTGTACCAATAAGTTTAAAGAGGAATCCACTGGCTCCTCCGCCTAGCATTGCTAATAATTCTGTTGTCATTTAAGTTCCCTCCATAGTTTATAGATTGATAAAACTGTTAAAGTGATCAGAACCGCTTTTGACACTACACCGAGCATTAGGTCTACGTTCTGTATTGTATCTGTGGCAATCCAGCCGAAGATACCAACGGATAATCTTTGTAGTGTCTCCTCCATACTAGACTTCCTCTGATTCTGGGAAGGTGACGCTATTTGTAATAGCTGACTCTTCATCTTCTGTTAGTTCGTATCCGTCCACAACTAGTGCATACTTTGCATCAGCAGTCTCTTGAGGGTAAGTTCTATAACGAGTACCGCTACCTACTCTGTGGTAAGCATAGCCTCGTCTAGCACCCTCTGTGTCTGCTCTAGCGATAGCATCGTCTAGTGTTTCGTATACTAAGTAATTGATTGTGATTTCTTCTTCGCTCATAATTAATAAATTGTATAGTAATTGTTTATATCGTCTTGGTGATTTGCTCTATCGTCATTTTGGTCTGAGTTATAAACTATTATTTCTTGTATATCACCCTTCCAACAGTTATTTGTTGTTTGGTCGTGGTTAGCACCTATAGTTATTCCTTGCATTCCAAAACTTCCAGCATCGCTAGTACTTTTTTGTACTCCATCAATGTAGAGCCTAGAGGCTAAACCATTTAATCTAGATGTAAACAAGTGTTGGTTTGTATCAGCATCTTCTCCAGTAGCCGCAACACTTCCAGCATAATGAGCAAACTGTCCATTGCCAACTGGATTCAATTGAAGCATATTTCTAGCTGAATTTAAGTGACCATCATACACTTTTCTATTTTCGTTTGCATAAGTATCTAGTTTCGCTACAGAGAATATAGTGTTTATTTGTGCTAATTCACCTTGAGTGTAAGTTGCTCTTTCTAAAAAGTCATCAGTCCCATCAAATTTAATTGATGCTCTATTTCCAACTTTTACTTGTCCGCCATTTTGTACAATAGCTGGTTGGCTTCCAGCAGTTCCTTGGTCTACATCATTACCATTACTACTTTGGTCGTACAAAGTTTCTACGAAACCATTACGAGCTATGCGAGATGCTCTCAAATTAGATACAGTAAAGGTAAAACTTTGTGCTGTCGTTTGAAATGATAAGATTGTAGCTGTATTATTTACATCAAATCCATTATGCTGACTGTCTCCAGTTCCTCCATAGAATCCACTATTAGTAGCTGAGATAACATCATTGCTTGCACTACCTAATGCGTCAGTCCTTGGCTTAACTCCTACTGTAGATGTAGATGTGCTTGTATAATCAAAGGAAACAAAGTAATCATCTCCACTAACAAGAGAATTTAGCAGAGGAAAGTTTATTTGTTTAGTACCACTTGTGGCATCAATGGTAGCAGTAAATCCAGTTTTACTTACATTACTTAATGTAATTGCACCAGAACCACCACCAGCCTTAACTGGGTCTCCACTAAACTCATTCGCATCATTGTACAAACCATAATAGTTATTGATGTTGGACTCAATCTTGAAGCGATCGTCTGTTTGGTCTGAATTATATATAATCAACTCCTCCATTGTTCCTTTTAAACCCCAAGTTGATGCATCACTTGGTGTTTGACCAATACCATCAAGAACCTTATCTGACGCTACATCTACATCTAACATAGTAAATAGCATCTTAGGTTTAGTTGCTAATTCAGAATAAGCATCACCTCTATCGGCTAATGTTATTTGTTTAGCATTTCTGAATTGTGAGCTTCCTTGTTCTGCTCCACCTACTGTAGCATTTTTGTACACTTGAGTAGTAGTACTTGATGTCTGCATCATAGGTATCATAGTAGCAGTAGAGGTAGTAGAAGAACCACCAAGAATAATTTGTAAGTTTTCAGT
>Ga0208667_1001127_pt1 | contig 10251 bp, 8 predicted proteins | sample 11BtaG_FD_184085 | JGI IMG/M metagenome (GOLD analysis project Ga0208667, IMG submission 184085) | Marine viral communities from the Subarctic Pacific Ocean - 11B_ETSP_OMZ_AT15265_CsCl metaG (SPAdes) (version 2) | ecosystem: Environmental > Aquatic > Marine > Oceanic | place: Pacific Ocean... | reverse complement strand
CGTCATTTTTAGTCTTGGTACGCTTTACGGAAGCAGGTTTCCACTTTTGTGCTATTTCTAAGAAATCTTTTTTGACTGTCTCGTTAAAGTAGTTATATTTCATAGCATCTTTCTCGACTTGCCTCCATCTTTTGCCTTCTGCCTTCTTGATAATCTCAATTTTACGCATGGCTAGTATTTCCTCAACTAAATCGTCAACGGTGTTACCTTCTATCTCTTTATCCGTAAATGGTTGCATACCATGAGTCCATTTGTTAACTCTAACGTATTCACTTACCCAAGCAGGCGGCATTTCAAACTCTCTAGCCATTTCTTCGGTTGTTAAGTTGCCTCCCGCTTCGGAATACGCCTTTTTCATGGCTCGGTGTTTTTCACCTTCCACTACATAGAAACCATCTACTGCTTCCATCACTACCAAGTATTTATCTGCTGCTTCATCGTGATATACTTTTGTTCTTTCATTTATGACAGCATGATATTCTTCTTTATCCTTAAAAGGACTATTACCCTCTTTCATCCATCGCTGTATCGCTGAACGCCAAGCATTCTTTGAGCGTTTTGGCTCAACTTCGTGTAGAAACTCGGCAAACTCACTAATATTACTAAAACTTCTATCTTTCGCAAACTTCTCGATGAGGTCTTTGCCTCCATGCACCCTTCGCATAAACAAAGGTTATTTGAAGGGATATATAAGTATTAGCATAATAATTTCTATTGTTTTGGTCTTTTACAAAATAAATAAACCGCTAGACTGCTAGCCTGTCTGTAATTATTTTTATTTCTTCTATAATATGTTTGGTAAAGCCCCTTACCCTCTATTAGTTAACGTAGTTAACTTCTCTATACTAAAGAAAAAAATAAAAAAATAAAAAAATATAACGCAGTAAAGCGTTTAATTCTTTCAGTAAATCGAAAAAACATTAAAAAAAATAAAAACGAAGTATTAAACGTCAATTAAGCCCTCGATATGATATGGCCGAGCGTAGCAGGTGGAATATATTTCGTGGTAACACCAAAAAAGAGAACCCTAATCCAATTATACAAAGAGCAGGTATGATGATTGAACCTTTCAATCAAGTAGCGGGCGTACCCGATATTGTACGTGATACTGAAAGATTGAGAAAAGACAGTAACCACGACAATGAGTTTGACCTTTACGATAGTATGTTAAAGTTAGACCCCGAATTGAACGGTGCTGTACGTGCGGTATCTCTTACTGCTAACAACTATGAAATAAATTATGCTAAGGGTAAAAACTCACAAATAAGAGAGGCGGTACGTGAGTTAGTAGAAGATACTCTCGACTTTGATGACATTATGATAAATGCTATGCGAAGTCTTATGGTCTACGGTAATGACATAAACAAAATAGTAGGTAAGGAGGGTGTGGGTATCACAGACATACAAAGTTTGCCGATAAAACAAATAACAATCGTTGATGAAAGAGGCGGTCTAGGTTCTTACTTTGTTGCTGATGAAGATAACCCTGTTATCGAGGCTAACACGTATATGCTTAGGGAGGCTACTTCATATGAACGTGCTATTCCTAAAAATGAAATACTACACATAAGGATAGATTACCGTTCTAATTGGTTCACCGATAACAAACTACGTAGAACCTACGGTGTGTGGGGCGCGAGTAGATTTACGTCGCTAAAGCAACCAATACGCATGAAATATAATAGTATGAACAATCGTGTTTCTTTAGAGGACTCGATGACAAAGCAGTTTATCACGATTGACAAATCTGCTATTGAACACATACAAGACCCTGCTGAACAGGCACAAAGACTCCAACATATTATGGATGAAGTTATTACTCTATTCGAGGGGCTGCGAGGCGACCAAATACCTGTACTTCCTCATTACGTAGAATTACATCACGTAGATGTAGGCAACAGTTTGCCAAACAACACAGGATTCCTAGACACAATTAACGCAGATATAGCGGCTGTACTACAAGTACCTAGAGTAGCAGCAGGTCAAGAAAAAGGCTCAACATTCGCTGCAACATTCAACGCTAACCTTTGGGCGGTGCAGGCCATAAGCCGTATGCACAGAATCTTGAGTGAATCAGCAACAAAAATCTTTATGATGCACTTAGACTTGTTAGGTATCTCTTACCGCAAGCAAGATTTACCCACAATTAAGTTTGAGGCTATGGACAGCGAGACACCACTTAATATCATGCAAAGAACAGTCATGGGTTATAACGCAGGACTTCTTACACTAAACCAATCCTTTGATTTACTTAACCTACCAACCATAGGTAAAGAAGGTGATGAAAGGAAAATGACAGAAGCGCCAAAGCAAGTAGGGGATTTACCAAGAGAAAACTCACAGGATGGTGCGAGCGACCTTGTGGAATGAGTATCTTCTGACAGGTATATACACGATTTGCTTCCTAATGGGGGCTTTATTAGGCAAAGTATTAATAAGACATAAGGGTAGTGGAAAGAACATGGCTCAGATGAAAATGACAAATCCAAACGAAACTTTGATGTTGACTTTTGGTATGGGTGTCGTCATGGCTTGGGTAGTTATAGCAGCCACAGCGTCTTACTTTAGTATAGTAGAACAACGTGATATTTCAGACTCACAACTTACAGTAATTGGTCTATTAGGTGGTCCGGCACTTCTTATTATAACAAGCGTACTAGATTTATTTAAGGGTAAAGAAAGTGCTAAAATTGCAGTATTACCGGACAGACTAAGTGCTGACGTTCAAGCAACTGACGCTGAAAAGACTCACGTAAGATTACTAGAAGAGTTTAAGATGAAGCATGACCTAGAAATGGAGAAAATGCAGAAAAAACACACTTTAGATATGGAGGCATACCAAATTACTAACGCAAAACCGAAGGAGGCGAAGAAATGAATAATAGCATTTGGTGTGGTTTCTGTACTTTAGGTAATTGTTTTGAATGCCCCGAAGGTCAAGAGTAGGTTAATAAGACATTCCTTGACTGAACAATATCATGTCGTGTGGATGCGGTTGTAGTGGCGAAGTAGTAGCATACGAAGAATGGGATGAAGAAGAAGATGTTACGGCTGCCGAGTATCAAGGTCGCCAAGTTACTCTCAATAAGCCTTTTCGTACAAAAGGTGCTTCTAAAAAGTTCGGAGTATATACTAAAAATGGTAGCGGTAATGTAGTCATTGTAAGATTTGGCGACCCTAACATGGAAATCAAAAGAGATGACCCCGCTAGAAGAAAAGCGTTTAGGTCTAGGCACAATTGTTCAAATCCGGGGCCGAAATGGAAGGCTAGATATTGGTCTTGTAGACAATGGCGTGGCGGTAAAAAGGTCGAAGCAGAAGATGGTAGCCCGTGTGGTTGCGGTTGTAATGATGAAAATGCAGAAGCAAAAGATGCAGATGACCCATGCACAGAAGGTTACGAACAATACGGTATGAAAATGAAAAACGGTAGAAAAGTACCAAACTGTATTCCTATTAAGAAAAAGGCTGACGAAGTAGAGGCAGCAGAGCCAACACCAAAAGATTCTGAAACACACGGAGAATATATGTCTAGGTGTCAAGAAGCAGGATATTCAAAAGAAGAATGTATGAAAGCACACGAAGGTCATAAGTTTAGCGACCAAGACGAAGCGCATGAAACACATGAAGTAGAAGGTTACTATGATGATGAAAAGAAAAAAGCATCTGTATGCGGCATCGGTGAAGAAATGATAGATGGTGAATGTAGAAGAGTTGCAGTTACTTTAGACTTAAAACTAGAAGAGATAGAAGCAAAACTTATCGCAGAAACAGGAAAAACCGTCTACGAAATAAGAGGTATAGCATTCCACGAAGGTATGAATAAGAATAATTGGTCTTTAACAATAGAGGGCGCAAAAAATGTCGCACAACAAATGAAAGATTCAGATTTAACACTATATCATCCGGCAGCAAATGAAAACGGTGCAGGATTCACAAGAAATGAAGAAGGTTTAGAAGAATCTAACGTCGGCAGGATAGTTGGCGCTTCTTTCTTCAAAACAGAAGGTGGTTATGAAGTTAGGTATGTAGCACACGTAACACAAACAGAATTATTCCCAAGTTTAGCATCCGGTTTATGGAAAGAAGATGGGTACGGCGTAAGTATTGGCGGTTCAGGTATTCCTGTATCAGCAGACGAAAACGGACTTGTATTTGGTGAAGATTTTACTTTTGACCACTTAGCATTGGTTGTAAAACCTGCTTATGATAGAGCAAACGTAGAATCTATTGAAAAAATAAAAATCGAAGAAGAAATGATAGCGAGTGAGCCAACCTTTATAGGTCATTCAATTGCTGACGTTAATCAACCAACGGTGAAAAGTATGACCGAAGAAGAAAACATAGAAACAAATTATGAAGCACAAATCGAGGCTATGCAGGCTGAGTTAGTTTTGGCTAACAGCCGTGTCGCTGAGTTCGAGGCTCAAGTGGCCGCAAAAGCAGAAGAAGAAAGAATGACTTTAGTTACTAAAGCATCTGAGTTGGGAATGTCCGGCCACGATGACCTTTCTACTCCTACATTAGAAACACTTATCGCATCTTGGGAAGAAGCGCACCCTGCGCCAACTCCTGTTGAGATGACACCTATTGCATCTGAGACAAAACCTGTCGAAGCAGTAGAAGCATCAGAAGCGCCACAAGTAGCAAACTACTTGAATGGAAGAATGGTAGCAAACGATGAAGCAGTTTACGCAAAGGCATTTAACCTTTGGGCTAACACATGGAACAAAACACTCGCAGGAGCAGAAAGAACAAGAATGTCTGCACCTTCGTACAATGACATCAAGGAGATGAGATAAAATGGTAGCATATTCAGGAAACGACCCAGTACACGTAGTAGATATACAAGAAACATTCGCAAGCAAAGGACTAGTAGTTAAATATCACGCAAGTGGTATTCTAATGACTGCATCAGTAGACGATACACCAATCGGCTACACAATGGCAGAATCAAGCAGAGATGCAGATTCAGCATTGGAAGCAGCAGGAACAGGAACAGTATCAGTTCTTCCTCTTGACGGTATTTGTTATCTCAAAGCAGGTGCAGCAATCGCCGCACCTAAGTTTGGGCTACCTATCTACCTTACACAAACAGCAGGACTAAACGGTTGTGTTGATGATGATTCCTCTAACTCGGCAACCCTAGTAGGTTATTACTTCGGTGGTGAAGGCGCTATTGCAGCAGGAGATTACATTCCTGTATCTTGTTAGATATATGAATTAAATTATAGGAGATGAATGATATGAACAATACATTAGAAGAAATATTAAACCCAACAGCAGCAGTCGGCCCATTTTCAGTTGGAGATGCAGTCTTAGAGCAAACTCTAAGAGACTTTATCCAACTACAATCTAACACAATCGCTATCGCAACCGATTTAGTCGGTGTTCGTAGCGTACCTTGGTTAGAGTTTAAGTGGTACACAGGAGTAGTAGGTACATTTAGTTATCCATTAGATGACGTTGCACTAACTGACCCAACCAACCTAGGAACAGCAAACTACACAACCAAACTCGAAAAGGGTCAAGGTCGTGTTACTTTCCTAGATGCAGTACGTCTACGTGGCGAATCTTTCGAGAACATTGACCGTCAACAACTTGCTATCGTAAGAGCAAGGGCTGACACAATTGACAACCACATACTATCAAAACTTTACGGTGGTGCAGGTGCAACAGCAGTTGCAGCAACACAAGTATTCGGACACGCAAGTGCAGACGAAGAAGGCGACATCCTAAAGTGTATGGACAACATCTTTGCAGAAGGTAGAGTAAGCGGTAACGAACCACTTGCACTAGTACTACCTGCTGATACTAGAAGTGCTATCCTAAACACAACTCTATACGGAAACGTAGTAGAATCACTAGGCGACCACTTGGCTAGAATCGCATCTATGTCTATCTCTTACACAAGAGATTACGGAAGCGGAAATGCAATCGGAAACGATGCACTAATGCTAATTCCGGGCGCAGATACAGCCGAGTTTTTCACATACAACGGTGAAGGCTTTACAGAAACAGAATTGACAAGATTGCCCGGAGTTGGGTTTGATTGGCTTCTTACTTCTTACATGGGTAGCGTTATCCACGAACACCAAGATGGCGCATCATCCGGTACTAACAGAAGGATTCTAAAGTTGACCGGAGTACGTGCTTAAATACGTACGGTGGTTAAATGCCTAAAGAAACTAAAAAGACTTCTGCGAAGAAGGCTACAAAGCCAAAGGCGGCTGCAAAGAAAAAGCAGCCGTCTAAGGCTAACCTTGCTACCCAACTAAAGGATGCAGGTATATTGTTGCCCGAATCAGCAGATGTTAAAGAAATGGAACATCGTTTGAAACATTGGAAAGCAGGTAATGGTTATTTGGTAAGAGTACACCGAAACGCAGGCTCAAGATATGCAGGACATCCTCTAGCATTACTAGATTCACCTAGAAAAGCATTGTATTGGCTTCCTCCTAGCGATATGACTGATAAAATAATTGCTACACAAAGAGTAGTAATAGTTGGTCGCTCGGACAAACCTTCATCTAACACTATATTCATAGACGTACCATTAGACTATGAGTAGAGGTGTATGAATGTCATTTGATGTAGGAGAGTTAGTAGTAGACCAAAACACTACTATTCTTGATACAAATATTACAGCAAATCAAATACGTGATTTACTGAACAGACCTAGAGGTTTAAACGGGGCTACTATTATAGAGTATCTTAATATACGTATTCCCGAAGTACAAAAGAAAGTACGTAAAGCAACATACGTAGGGGTAGACTCTACAAATGCACCACTTACTGCACACATAGAAAGTGCAATTAAGTTTATGGTATGTGTTGATTGCTTAAGAGTACTCATAGATACCATACCTGCTGTTGTTCCCGAAAAAGAACAGGGTACAGCAGACATCCGTTATAATCAACAGTTAGCCTCATTCGAGAGGCAAGCGAAGTCGCTATTAAGTGCAATAGAAGAGAAGGGCGGCACAGCATTTTATACAAAGGCCACAGCCGCAAAAACAAGCGGTACAAAGAGTGGTGAGTTGTCCGGTTCTCTCTCTTCGCAATAGAGGTGAGATAGATGACTGACAGAACATGGAATGGTTCACAAACTACCGATTATAATACTGCTGCTAATTGGACACCTAGCGGTGTTCCTGCATCGGGGGATAATATTACTTTTGATGACACTTCTGATGGCGCAAATGATTGTGTTATAGATGGTGTTACAGATGCAGTATGGAATAATATTACTATCGCGTCTAATTTTTACGGAAAATTACAAACTAATGGCACAGTAGTAATAGAAATACAGGGCGCTATGGTAATAAATAAAGCAGACTGTCTTAAGTTTGATGGTACAAACACAGTAAACTTTACAGGCAACCCCGCAGCAGTAGGTATTACTACATATGATGGCGCGGGTACAGCGTACACCAAAGCCTTAATTAGTTTTGGCGCAGACACTAGTGTTTGGAACACAGGTAGAGATAATACAGCATTTATTTTTCCAAGCCATTCATTTAGTATGGTGGATGGTGTATATCCTAAGTTTACTTTTACGGGAACACTAAAAGCAAAGAAAATATACTCCGATACTTCACGTACTGAGTTTAACAATTATGGTTCTGTTGATATAGCACAACTTACTGCTAACAATGTTTCTTCTGATAACTACGATATATACGATTATACCAAAGAGTTTTTGTTTGAAGGTAGTATAGCGGCCATTGGTGATACCTTTAGGTTCGGTCATACTACTGCTAGATTTAAGGCGGTTAAATCATCATCTTATGGTAAAGTTGAGTTTCCCGTTACGGGTTCATCTGTCTTTGCAGACACGACTTCAAAAAACTTTACGGCCCAATATCATAAGTTAGTAATTGAAGCAAGCGATAATATAAATAACTATTGGCAAATCCCTGCGGGGCTCACAATAGAGTGTAATGAATTAGTAATAAAAGATGGTGGTAGGATTTATGGAGAAGTAGGAATAGATGTTAAGGCCGCCACTATAAAATGTGTAAAAAGACCTACAATTAGAGGCGATTGGAACATGAGACAAATAGCAGATGGTGTTTATGAAACCATAGGTGCTATTAGTAATACGCCTGTTTATCATGGAGGTACAGGGCTGCAAACAATTCCTGTCGGTGCAATACTTTATGGTAATGGTAATGGTACAATATCCGTATTAAATCCGGGCAATAATGGACAGGTTTTAAAATTAGCAAACGGTGTGCCTGTTTGGGATGACGCATAAGATTAATAGGACACACGGTATTGAATAAAAACAGGGGGCGTACAGCATGGCAGAAAAATTAACAGACAATAAAAACATCTTCCTAACTACTGAAAGCGAAAGGCTAGCAGTAACGCCCCATACACAACATTTGTATAAAGATGCAGATGCAGGATTTTTATTCTATGGAGACGGTTCAACTGTCGGTGGTACTTCTGTTGACGTAAGACCGGCAACAACTAAAACTGCTGACTACACACTACTTCGTAAAGATGAAGGTAGGTTAATTGTTTTTAATTCCGGTAGTGGTTTAACACTTACTATCCCAACTAATGCTAATGTTCCTTTTGTGAATGGTTTAACTGAAATACACGTACTAAATATAGGTGCGGGTGCAATAACACTCTCCGGTGCATCGGGAGTAACAGTTAGTGGTACTACTTCTTTAGCACAATATGCTAAAGCAACTATCAGAAAAACAGGTACAGATGCTTGGGTAGTTTTAGCATCTGTTGCTGCGGAAACAGGAGACATTGAGGGTGTAATAGCAGGAACAGGTTTAGGTGGTGGCGGTACTTCCGGCACAGTAACTCTAACTAACACAGGCGTAACATCCATAGTAGCAGGTACTAATATTTCTATAAGTGGTGCTACGGGCGAAGTAACAATAACAGGAACAGATACAAATACACAACTCACAACAGAACAAGTGCAAGACATAGTAGGTGGTATGCTTGTAGGTACTGAAACACGCATTGGTGTTTCTTATGACGATACAAACGGAAGGATTAATTTTATTGTTGATGACATGACCGCTAACACCCAACTAACTACCGAAGAGGTACAGGATATTATAGGTGCTATGATTGCAGGAAATACCGAGAGTGGTATAACCGTAACATACGATGATACTAATGGTAAACTAGACCTTACCGTAGCAAGTCAAACAGAAAATAGTTTTACGACAACATTAAAAAATAAATTAGATGGTATAGAGGCTAGTGCTACTGCCGACCAAACTGCGGCAGAAATAAGAGCCTTAGTCGAAGCGGCTACTGATTCTAACGTATTCACAGACGCAGACCATAACAAACTAGACGGTGTTGCAGCAAGTGCTAATAACTACGCTATCTCATCAGATTTATTAGACGAAGATAATATGGCTTCTAATTCAGCAACTAAGGTTGCTAGTCAACAGTCAATAAAAGCCTATGTAGATTCCGAAGTTGCAGGAGTTGTAGATTCTGCACCGGCAGCACTAAACACACTTAATGAGTTAGCGGCAGCATTAGGAGATGATGCTAATTATGCAACAACAACTTCTACTGCTTTAGGCAACAGATTACGCACAGATACCGATAGTCAAGGGCTTACTTCTACACAACAAGGTAATGCTCTAACAAACTTAGGTATTACTGCTACTAAAGCAGAAATAAACATTCTCGATGATGGTCTTTCTGCAAGTGATATTCCAAGCCTAGCGGCAAGTAAAATTACAAGTGGTACATTTGCAACAGCAAGAATAGCAGATGATGCAATCACCGCAGGTAAATTAAATGTAACCGGAGACGGCTCTGCTACACAATTTTTACGTTCAGATGGTGATGGTTCTTTTACATGGGCTGTTCCGACAGATACAGATACAAATACTCAATTAACACAAGAACAGGTTGAGGATTTCGTAGCAGGGGTAATCACAGCAGGTACAAACGTAAGTGTTACTTATGATGACGCAGCAGGAACATTAACTATTGCTTCAACAGATACAAATACGCAGTTAACAACAGAAGCGGTACAAGATATAGTGGGGGCTATGCTTGTTGGAACAGAAACAAGAATCGGTGTAACATACGATGACACTAACGGTAGGATTGATTTCGTAGTTGACGATATGACAGCCAATGATAACACACAACTTTCTACCGAGCAAGTGCAGGATATTGTCGGGGCTATGTTCTCTTCAAATACCGAAACACGCATTACTGCTACCTACGATGACACTAATGGAAAAA
>Ga0208667_1001122_pt1 | contig 10269 bp, 26 predicted proteins | sample 11BtaG_FD_184085 | JGI IMG/M metagenome (GOLD analysis project Ga0208667, IMG submission 184085) | Marine viral communities from the Subarctic Pacific Ocean - 11B_ETSP_OMZ_AT15265_CsCl metaG (SPAdes) (version 2) | ecosystem: Environmental > Aquatic > Marine > Oceanic | place: Pacific Ocean... | reverse complement strand
GGCGCCACATACACGCACCACCAAGGGCCAGCGCTGGACAGGCTCGGCATCAAGTGGCACGACACTGTGCCAGCTGGCGGCGGCACGTTGTTTGCTGGTAAAGGCAGAACGGTAAAGCATTTTGTAGAGAACCACACCAAGCCCGACACGCTATACATGATAACGACTGGCAGTCATGTTCAATGTGTAATGAATGGCATGGTCATAGACCAATGCGGCTTAAAGCCTGTTGATGAGTACCGCGGCAAGCGCAAGAAAGTCCAACACGTCAAAATAATCAAAACGCCATTCAAGCACGCAATCGCGGCGCCAGCAGCAGCGCCTAGCCTGCCAGCCCCTGCATCATGGCAAGGTTCTACACTGTTTCCGCACCTATTCACGGAACAAACACCGCCACAAAATAATCACCAGCTGGCCTTATTTTAGACACAATCAAGGGCCAGCCTAACATCATCAACAACGCCATTAACGGAGGTTTTACCATGGCAAAAGTATCACAAATGACCGGACGCACAGGCCGTCCAGTAGCCAATCAATTCATAATCTTTGACAGCGAGGCAACCTACTTTCAAAGCTATAACACCGTCATCGTCAAAACATGCTTTGAAGACGGTGAGCGCGTCACATATCTCGACCGCAACGCATGGGACTACAGCGTAACCACCAGCAAGTATCGCAATCAGTTTCTTGGCTGCGATACTGCCCAAGTTAAGCGCCGGATTAAGGACGGCACCTACCGACTTGCAGAACTTAACTAGCACCAACCTACCCGCTGGAGCCCTAACAGGCCTCAGCGGGCCTTAAAACGCGATTACGGAGGCGATAAAATGTCATTATTCATTTACAGAGGCCATGAAATTGAACCCACGCATGGGGGTGGCTACAGACTAGGCGTCTATCATTACAACACGGCAGGCGAGGTCCAGGCAGATATTGATAGGCATATTGATTGCCGCATTAACCAGCTTAACGAAGAACGCGAAGCGTTACTGGACTCAATCCCCATAAATTACGGGCATCACGCCCGCAACATGGCAACACTAGCCCGCATTGACACAATGCTGGCAGAACTACGGAGGCATTAAAAATGGAAAAGTATCTGACGACCTATTCGATACACACAGGCTTTCACCAGTACGACGACGACTGGCAGCTTCACGACACTGAGGAAGCAGCGTTAGAATGGATAGCCCGACAACAGGCCGCGCATGGTCACAGACTGGTGACATGGTTCGTCGCAAAGATTGTTGCAAGCGACCAGACGCCAGCAAAGGGGGATAGATAATGTACATGGTGGCTTATACGCTCAGGTTCGACCCCGGCACCTCAGGGCAACCGACAACCACAGACAAATACGAAATTGTGCCGACTATCGAAGACGCGCGGCGCCTAGTCCAGCAGGTTATGTCTATTAACGCAGACATATTCTACTGCTACGGCATTGCTCAGATAGTAGAGTCAAGCGAACCGCACTGGCGAACCGTACAGCCAATGGGGCTTGAAGATTAAACTCACAAAAAAACGCATTGCATAGCATGCTATGCAGTGCGTTATCAGCTTTACTTATTTTTTTTAGAAAAGAATGTTTAGTTATTTATCACTGCAGCTGCTGATAATGCTATTCACTGCATGCTTTGCATTGCGTTGACGCTGTAGCGATTTTATCGGCCTGTGGATAACTCGTCAAGGGGTAAAATGGAGGGACTGACATGGAAATTATCACACGCAAAGAAGCCAAAGAAAAAGGGCTTAGACGGTACTACACAGGCGAACCGTGCAGGCGCGGGCATTTAACAGAGCGGCGAATTGATGGAGCTTGTATTGAATGTGCCAGAAAAACAAAGTTATCGGACGAATTAGCAGAGGCGCGGCGCGTTCATGGCGATAAGGTCATAACTAGAAAAGAAGCAATAGACGCGGGCCTGACGAGGTACTTCATAGGCAGAGAGTGCAAAAATGGCCACGTTTACGAGCGTTATGTTTCGACAAACCAATGTGTTTTATGTATGCGTGAGTATCACGTTAATCAGACACGCCAAGGCAAGCCGCCGACAAGACTTAATTCCAGTGAGTCCACGGCCCTTTTTGTGCCGGAAAACCTACGTTCACAGGTGGTTACAAAAAAACAAGCGATTAAACAAGGATTGAAGCGGTATTTCACCGGCCTGCCGTGCAAGGATGGGCATTTATCCGAAAGAAAAATTAGCAGTGGTGATTGCATAGCGTGTGTGCGTAAAAAACATGCGCAAAATATGCAAGACCCAGAATATCGAGAAGCGAAGCGGCTCCAATCAGAGAGGGGCAGGCGCAGTCCAGCAGGCAAAAGATACGCAGAAAAACAGCGCTTTCATAAAGCCTTGTTGAGGCGCGTAGCCCATGAAATAAATCTAGTGAAAGACAGCCAGCTTTATTGGCACGAAGACCCTGCGGAGGTGCTAGCTAAACGCGAGAAGAAACGCCTGCTCGCAGAAGCGCGGCGTAACGCAGTAACGCAGGCAACGCCTTGGTGGGTAGATACAAAACAAATTGAGGCTATTGAACAAAAACGGAAAAAAATTACGTCCCGAACATCTATCAAACACCACGTTGACCACTACTACCCCATTCAGGGTGATACTGTCTCTGGGTTAAACGTGCCATGGAACTTACAAGTGATTACCGCCCATGAAAACCACATTAAAAGCAACAAGATGCCAGAGGAGTTTTACGGGCTAGAGCATAAACCGCCTACCCATTCCCCACATACGCACACACAGTCTTAACAACGGGCGGGCGCTGATATGCGGCGCCCACTCTTTGCATCAAATCATGTTCACGGTAGTCAGCAAAGTCCAGGCAATCCTCGTATGTATCGAACTGCTGTTCAACAACTTCTTCAAACATCCAGCATTTAGATACAGGTTCGCCCCACGTTCCGAATATTACACATACTGCCGTTATTACCTCATACATCACACATACTTTCTGCAAACAGCATACACCAAGTGTCGAAATCAACCTCAGCTACGTTGTCCTTTTCTAAATACACCGGGGATATGCTCGACAACCGGACAACACAGCGTATCGGGCATCTATCAAACTTGTATATTAGGACAGGCTCAGTGCCAGCTGCGTTAGACGCAGCAACAACCTGTTGCCACCATTCCTTGCGCCACGTTGTGCCGCGGGCATACCGTTTACATTCGACTGTCCATCCCGGCAACCCAATCAAGTCGCCATGGTCGCTGGCCCTATATTGCTCAAGGTCTCTTTTTACCTCTATCCCGGTGCGCTCAAACACCATCCGCGCACATTCACGCTCAAAATTTGCGCCTTTTTGGCGTCCGTTGGTCATCTCTTTGCTCCATATCACATACCCGTTGGCGCCGTGCCAACCGTCCATGGGTTTGCATGTCCAGCCTTTTGGCACCTTTTCGTTCTGGTGAGCGTACCGATAAATAAATGTTTTATCAGTCTCCATCTTCATCGACTTCACCCTCCACATAAATGACGCCGCTGCCCTCACACATGCGGCATTCCTTTACGATACCAACAATCTCACCGCCTCTAATATGGTCGATGACTTCAAACTCATATTCAACCTCGCCGAATCCTGCGCATTCAGGGCATTCAACTTCTTCATCGAATGTAAAAATTATCGTAGCCATAAAAAAACCTTACCAAAAAAGTTGACACATTGTAAACACCCGTGCTACCCACATAAGTGGAGATGTATTTAGGAGGTATCCCATGGAATTTGAGGTTCCTGACTATCGGCAACCGTTTGGCGCCACACACAACAGCGCGTCAGGTGGAACACAGCCCATAGACGAGCATGTCTTAAAGCTGTATCTGCGTAAAGAATATAAAATGAACTTTCCATTTGGTGCGCGTCCGCGTGCTGGGCAAATCGTACAAGAGATAGCCGACCATCACTTAGGCTTGCATGGTTACAGCCCCATATACGGGCGTACAGAGGGCTTAGGCATGGCTGAGGCTGTCCGGTATGGTTTATCTGAGTTTATGTCCTATATGCCCCGCACATGGGATGGCGGTAAGGACGCTGAGGAATACGATGAAATTAAGGAACACATTGCTGATATGGCGCAGCATGCCGTCGATGGCTTGCAAGAATACTTTGGCGATGGCGAGATGGAGGGTGAATGGCAACGCTGGCACAAAGATGAACGACTAGACGTTCCTGTGATGCTGTTTCAAGACTACAGCGGGCAGGGCAAGCAGATAGATTTGAAATGTTCTTTTCCTTTGCGCAACCCGCCAAAGAAGGACGGCACCCGCACTTGGCGCATGCCAAAACCGCGCACAGAACCCACAGCACAACAGCTGATGCAGCAGGCAGTGTACTGGAAGGCTACTGGCGATAAGCCCGCCCTACTGTTTGTTACAGGCGCCGGGTACAACATTGTCAATGAGGACAACTGTGATGCCCTAAAGCCAGAGAACCTAGAACAAACCTACGAGGACATTGTAAGGCGCTGGTTAGTTATCCAGAACCTATTACGGGCCGCTAATGGCTCATGGAATACGCTATTCGGTTTGGTCCAGCCGGATTTTGCGATGATGTCGCAGCGTCACGGACCTGACATTCTTAAGATTGCTAAGGAGGCATGGAGAATATGACTAATCTTAAAATCGAGAAAGACGTACCTATCCCACCACGCAAAGCCACACGCAGAGGCAGAAAAATGAGTGACGAGTCACAACTGGCTTTGTCTATGAAGTGTGGAGACAGCGTTTTCGTGCAGTGCAAAAAGATTTTAGCCCGTATCAAGAAGGCCATGCAGTCACGAGAGATGGGTGTAGCTACGCGAACAGAGGAAAACGGCACGCGCCTTTGGCGAGTAAACAAGTCTGTATCTAAGAAGCCCGGATTCCCTAACGGAAAGAGTGTGCAGCAATGACGGACTTGGTAATCACACACAGCGAACTTGTTGCTGGTGGTTACATTAAAGGCAGGGGTGGCATGTTCGACTACAAAATACCAGTCGATAAGGGCATCCCTTTGCCACCACCTGCTAACCAAAAAAAGACAAGGCTTAGCAAAAAGCCAAATACTGGACCCGTTCTGGATTTGGTAAAAGACATGGCCATTGGTGACAGCGTTATGTTGTTTGATGAAAGCCAAGCAAAGCGAGTTCGTTTAGTTATGAAACAACTGGGCATGGGTATAGCAAAGAGAAGCCTGACTGCCTCAATACAATACGAAAATAGGGCAAGTAAGGCGCGTTTCTATAGGATATGGAGGACACAATGACGGAAACGGAATGCAACACACAGGCCATTGATGAACTGCATGAGCGCGTTCAGAAACTGGAAACCCAGGTTGAGTTCCTTACAAAGCACATAACCCTGATGGGCGGTGTGCAGCGTAATGAATTTAAATCTTTGGACCGCCTGTTCGACAAGATACACAGCATGGAAGGAAGGCGAGTATGAGTAAACTAATAGACGCTATGGGGCTGGTGAATGAACTTCACAAGTCTCATGGCATAACGCAACGCGGTGGCAAGAAGTACACTCAGGTTGTACACCGCATGGAAGCCTTCAGGACTGTGTTTGGCCTAGATATGGGTATCGAAACAAAGATACTTGTGGACGACGGCCAAAGGGTAGTCGTACAGGCTCTCGTAACCATGACCCAAGGCGGCGTTGTGGGCTCCGGTCTAGCTGAAGAAATACGGGGCCAAGGCAACGTCAATAAAACGTCTGCACTTGAGAACTGCGAGACATCAGCCATTGGCCGTGCCTTAGCCAGTGTTGGCCTAGCTGGTGGTGAATACGCGAGTGCAAACGAGATGGACGCTGTACCCCGCAAGCAGGAAGCGTTAAACTCATCGAATCAGGGCGGCGCGGCGGCATCTCCCAACCCGCAACCTCCGGCGGGAACGCCTGCGCCCCCTGTGTCTAACCCGGAGGAACAATCACAGGAAGATAAGGACATCAACTTCTACAAAGAAGTCCGCATGCGCTTAGAAAACTGTAAAACCAAAAGCCAAGTCACCGAATACTTCATGCAATACAAAGCGCACTTGAAGGAACTGCAAGGCAGGAATCCACAACGCGCGGAACTAATCTTGAAGCTATTTAAAGACGCAGAAGCCAAGTATCTATAGGAGAAAAAAATGGCTCGTAAATACAACACAGTAACCACTATCCGCATGTTTGCTAATGAGGAAGGCAAGGCTAAGTACAGCAACTCTAAGTGGACACCGTACAAGGAGGGCGCCCCTGCCGACCTACACTTTAGAGGCGATAAGGTGTATTCAGTACGCGCTTTCCCGAATGATGACGGCTCACTAGGCGTTCAAATTAGTGAAATTGTCGAGTACCATGGGACTGATGACATTTCTGATGGTATCTCACAGCAAGGCATGAAGCCTATCGGCGAGGCCATCCAACAAAAGCATGTGCCTAGCAGCATTAACTTGGACGATGACATTCCATTTTAATGGAGTCGATTAGTAAAATGATATTGTTAGCGGCCCGCGATGACGGGCTGCTAATAACAATAGACGGAGTTCCGCACCTCAAGGAGATGAGTGCAAAACAGTATTTTGATTTGAGCCTACAGTGCCAGAAGGCTGGGCTAGAGGCATACAGGAGGGAAGAAGATGCAGAGCGCAGGGCTAATAACACAAAAGTCTGAACGTGTTTTAAACAACTGGCAGCACACAAAGCTGCGCACAAATGGGTTCTGGAAACGGTTTTGCCGTGAACTAGAAATATTCGATGTTATTAGGGTTGTTACGAAAGTCACTGGCTACACGCTGGGGCAACTACGCAGTCGCGCAAGAAACAAAGACAAGGTAGACGCGAGGCAACTATTTGTCCTGCTATGCTTGGAACACACGCCACATAGCTATGTTCAGATGGGCATCACTATGAACCGTGACCATACAAGCATGATGAATCTAGTTGACAGGGAGAGAAGCGATGCCTTTGAAAAAATTTGGGCGCAAGCCGCAGAAGAAATCGACATCATCAAAGAAAAAGAGTTCGGGCCTCCGGTACTCTGACTGTGACTACTGTGCCAGCAGAGTCTGTCTAAGCATAGGGGGCTGGGTCATATTGGGCAACAAAAAGACAGCCTGTTTGGATTGTTATTATACCGGAGTCACAAAACTGTTTTAGGGGTGTAATTCAAATGGCTAGAAATCTGTTCTCTGTATCAGTATGTGTGGGTTCAAATCCCACCGCCCCTACCACTTTGTACGGTTAGCCCAGTAAGCGGCAGACATCTTACCCTTGGAAATGTTTTTAGCGTGGCGTGCTTTGAAAGATTTGCGCCGCGCTTTTTCTTTTGCAGTCTTAGGGCTTTTGCCAGCACCGCTCACGCCTTGTTGCCCAAAGCGGATAGTCTTTACCTTATCACCAGACTTAGCCACAACCACATGGCTTTTCTTTGGGTGGCCGGGCGTGCGCTTTGGCTTGTTGTAGCCACTAACGCCAGCACGTTTTAGCCTTGGGTCTGCCTTCTTAGCCATTACTTTTTCCGCTTCTTTGCTTTCTTAACAGCCTTAAGGTCGGCGCCTGTTATCCTCTTGCGAGGCTTCGCCATAGCTGCCAGCTTCTTTTGCTTAGGGGAATATTTACTGTACGGCATCATTTGACCTTCCTGTATCGTCTGGTTTTCTTTGCAATCTTCTTTGGCTGCTTACTTACCTGCTTACCCGCTTTCGTAGCGCGTCTCTTTGCTTTAGTGGTCGCCGCGTATTCTTTTGACGAGAGAGACTTAATTGCAGCTGACGGTAGGTATCTTTCGCCCGTAGCTTTCGGGCCTTGCGTAGACGGTTTACCGCTTTTTGTCCTCCACTTTTGCTTTGTCCAGGCACGCAAACTCCTTTGTGATTTCTTCATCGGCATCAGTTTCTATAGCCCCCACCCTTGGCTTTGTACTGTTTGGCAAGCATTTGCGCCTTGCGTGCGCTCCATTGACCTGGCTTGCCTCCCTTGCCACCTGCTTTGATGCTCTTAAACAGGTTCTTGCGCATGGTGGGCTTGGTATAGTTGCCAGCTGCGTTGACTGTAGACTTCTTCCGCTTAACGGGTTTCTTCATCTTTCATCTTGCCAATCTTTTCAACAAGTCCGCTGATAGCTTTGGCATCCTCTGGCCGTTGTTTGAATCGTCCTAACAGATAAGATAATAGCATAGGTAGGGCTATCGTTGCCACACCGACGGCAATGACAATCTCAAATGCGTGACTAATCAGCCCCTGAAACGCTACAGCAAACGCCTGCCAAGGGTTCTGTATGTTTGTAATCTGCTCGGCTGATAGCTGCGCTTCTTTAGGCTCTGACATGGCGGCAGTAGCTATGCCAGCACTAGCCGCAGACAAGGCAATAGGAACAGGGTGCGCCCACACAACAGCCGTACCAGCAGCAGCCGCAGAAGATGACAGCACTGATGTTGCCTCTGGTAGTTCGATGTTCTTGACCAACTCACAGCCGCTAATAAAGAACGCTATGCCTATAACTGCGTGCTTCATTTCATTCTACTTTGCACAATCTGCACCGCCCGGTCCCAAGTATCTTGTTCAAAAGACGGCGCATTGGCGTAGTGCATCGGACGCCTTTGGCTGTACTGCTGCACCTGTTCGGCGGCGTAATACGCAACCCTTCTGTCATCCAAAAAACAGTGTGCCACAATGTCTATCTCCTTTGCGTTTGGCAGTACCTTCTTTCTTGAGCCAGTGCCGTTCTGAAAGTGGTACCCCGGCCTTCTGCCGTCTGGGTTTGTTGTTAGGGTGCTGCTTTTAACGCTAATCCGCAGGAAAGAAACGTCATTGAATGCCAACACATCTATTCTGTCTTGAGGTGTGTGTACTACCTTCCACTCACCTTCTAGCTGTAGAATTGATGAACAAACTATGAACTCGCCCGCAGTGCCTGTCCGGGTGGACACTATTGCATACTCTTGAGCCACATAATTAAGCCCACTATGATGCCTAAGCCCGTTATAACAACCAGTATAATAGACAAAATTTCTATAAACTTGCGGCGCCTCTCGCGCTGGGCGTAAACTGTTTCCTTGCGTTTCTTTCGTATCTCACCTTCCATGCGAACAAGCTCATCCCACTTGGACTTGCCCATCGTCATGCCAATCCAGTTCTGCAACTCGCGGCGCTGTTCTTCCGCTTTCTTTTTTGCGGCAAAGGTTTCTATAGCTTCTTGTTCTACAGACTTGCCAGCAAATAGCTTCTTGAATATTGGTGGGTTCTTTGCTTCTTTCTCTGCCTGTTCCAAGTCAGACAGGGCGCCCATCCAGCGCCCAAGGTCGGAGGCCATGGACTCAATATCCCGGCCCATCTGAAATCCCTTTTTAAGAACTCCAAATGCCGTTGAGGCTGTTGCCATGGCTGATACTGGGTCAATCATAAATCTGCTTCCCCTTTGGCACCATTCTAGGCAAACAATAAGCAGAGATTTTCTGTCCCTGCTTGTGAAGTTTCTGCGCGTACCACACGCAATCATTCAAATCGCGGAAGTACATATCGTTGCTTACAAGCCTCTCGTTTTCGGCAATGCCCACAAATACGAAAAGCAGGAAAGCATGCGCCACATTATTTTTTTATATTCTTGTAGATGCGTATAACCACCAGCAACGCAGCACCAGCGGCAGCGAACAAGCCGAACCAGTCGGTTAGCGCAGTTACCCAAATAGGGGCTGTAACACCCCCAAACGCTACCCAAAAATCTGTGTCCAGCTTGTCCATTGTTAGGCAGCTTAATCCCAGCCAGCCGGAACAGCTTGACGCATTGGCGGGTTAGCAAGCGCAGTCATCTGGTCATCAAGCATTGTCTGCATTTCAGCTTCGGTTTTTTCCAAAGCCTCAAGCGTCTTGGCCTTGCACCAGTCCTTTGTGATGCTGTCAAAAGCAACATAGTCACTGTCACCCTCGTCTGGTGTGGCTACAGCAGCAGTGCCATAGGCTCTGACGTTTAGTGCTTCACCTTCATCGTTAGTCTCGCTGTCAGATACAGCAGTAAGAATCCAGTGGATTGTCTTGATGCAATCAGAGTGTCCGTTCTGGGCCTCATTGCAAACATCAAGTGCTGGAAAATCCCAAGTGTATGTGTTAGCCATAATTTACTCCTCGTATGGGCTATCGCCGCAGCATGAAGGCCACGCTGCTTTAAGTTCAGTGATTGTTGTTGCGCTGTTGCCAGCCGTAGGCGCATCACGCAACGCCTGTTTGTTAGCCACGATTGCAGCGGTATCTGCGCTAGATTCAAGAGCCTTCATGTAGTCAGCGTCTAGTGCCTCAAGC
>Ga0208667_1001117_pt1 | contig 10298 bp, 10 predicted proteins | sample 11BtaG_FD_184085 | JGI IMG/M metagenome (GOLD analysis project Ga0208667, IMG submission 184085) | Marine viral communities from the Subarctic Pacific Ocean - 11B_ETSP_OMZ_AT15265_CsCl metaG (SPAdes) (version 2) | ecosystem: Environmental > Aquatic > Marine > Oceanic | place: Pacific Ocean... | reverse complement strand
GCGTTTAGCCTAGAGGGTAGACAAGCCTTAATGAACTCAGGAGATTTTCCTCTTCTTGATGCGGGTCTTACTACTCCTATTATGTTTGACATAAAATTAAAGAATGATTTTGTAGACACGTCAACTAACAAAGTTTTGGCTAAAAAAGGACAAACTTTAGAAGAAGTTATTTTTAATGCTAAAGGAAACGACATTAGCTTTAGAGAAATGACAGGTAATAATATTACTGGAATAACGGGTGCTACAAATGTACAGAACGGTATTGGAGATAACTTAATTCAAAAAATGGTTAAAGGAATAGTTTCTAATGACGAGGCTTTTGCAGCAGTACCGGAACTTACAGGAACAGCAGACACACGCTTACCTGAAATGGATTATGGTAATCAAAACGTAGCAAATACTCAAGTAACTGCAGAGTTAGTAAACAATAATGCACAAGCAACTAGAGAAGCAGTAATAGGAGATACTACAGAGTTTGATAAAGTAGTCAAAGAAAACGGAAACATTGTAGCTGATGTAGCAAAAGATATTAAAAGATTTGTTTTAGATATTTTTACACCTAAAGAACACAAAGATTCTGCTCCAGAGAATCCAATTAAATCTGGGTTTGGTTCTGACGCTTGGTCTTTACGACTTCTTTCTGTTAAGGTTTCTCAATTTGATACAGCAAAGAAAAATGCTGATGGTAAATACGAATTAGAAATGCCACTGTTTATTGAAGTTAAAGATGCTAAAATTAGACAAGCGTATCAAGAATGGAAAGCAAGAAACTTTAATTACTTTTTTAGACAAGGGATAACACTGCCTAACGCAAGAGTAATGCCTAAATAAAAGGAGTCGACTTGGCAACTAAATATATAGATTTGTCTGAGGATACGGGAAACGAAGAGTCACAACCTATTAGACTTAGCTTAGGTCAAAGCACTCCCTCTCTATCAGAAACATATGCACACGATTCAGTAGCAGACAAGGCTGCATTTGCTGCACGTCTAGGGGCTGCTGATACCTATCGTGGAATCAAACAACTATTTAATATACAAGAAGAAGAGATGGCTGAGGATATGGCTAGGCTCAATGAGTATATATCTAATCCTGAGTACGGTGGTACTATACTTGCAGCTTATACTGCAGGTTTAATGGGAGACCCTGTAGGTTGGGTTATACCCGGTATGAAGGCTAAGAATCTTTGGAGTGCTGCTAAGGCAGGTGCTATGGTTGGTGCTCTATCATCACCTCTCGGATATGTAGACGAAGCCGAGGGACAAACAAGACTATCTAATATGGCTTATGGTACTGCCGGTGGTGCAGTATTATCTCCTGCTATGTTTAAATTTACGAATACACTGTTGCCTGCTATGAAGAAAGGCTATAGTGATTTTGGTGTGTCTATAGATACTGGTAAAGTAGCAGAAGATTTAGGTTTTATATCAAGAGGTGTATCTACAGTAGGTGCTAATGTTGGTGCACCTATATACAATCAGATGAAAAAGGGTGGTAATCTAGTTAAAGAAAGTGCTTTAGGTCAGAGCTTTGGTAAATACTTTATTGATAACTTTGGTTTACCTAAGCAATATGTTGATGTTAAGATGAACAGAAGACAGACAGAACAACAGTGGGCTTCTAGGTTTGATGAGGTTTTAGGAAAGTATTCTCAGTTAAGTTTAGCAGATGACAAACTATTGTATAAGATTCTTACTGGTGAAGAGAGTAACATTCCCGGTAATTTAAAAGACTTAACCAAAGAAGGTAGAGACCTTGTTGATGAAATAGGTCAAGAGTTAGTAGACTTAAAGATACTAGACGAGAAAATATTTAAAGAGAACAAAGGTAAATACCTATACCGTTCTTACGAAAAACATCAGACTCCTTTTATGAAGAAGAGGAGAAACGCAGAGAAAGAAATTAAAGTCTTTGGTGAAGAGTTTATGCGTAGAGGAGAAACTAAAACAATTGCTAAGAACGCTCTTGATAAACATTTAAAAGATGGTTGGAAAGTTATTGATGGTGGTAGTACACAGAACAAAACTGTAAGAGTTAATAGGGACTGGTCTCCGGAAGACAGAGCTAAGATGGGAGAGATATTAAGTGCAGGATTTGCTATGGCTAAGACTGGTAACTTAATGACTAACGATATAGCTACGTTTAAATTCTATGATGATATAAATAAAATGGTTATTGATGGAGAAAAGATAGCTGTTGATTCTATTGATGAGGTTATAGACCCTGATAACTGGAGAAGAATACCTACAACTTCTGTTAAAGGAACACAGGTAAAAGAGTTTGGTTCTCTTGCAGGTAAGTATGTACCTAAAGAAGTATACACAGACTTAACCACAGCAAACGCTTACAAGAGATGGAACAGAGGGGATGGTAGTTTTGGAGGTCTTACTAAGTTTCATCATAAAGCACTACAGTTTTGGAAGAGAGGTAAGACTACTCTTAATCCTACAGTACATACAAACAACGTAGGCTCTAACTTTATATTGTACGACTTATTAAATGGTGACTGGAAACAATTAAGAAGTGCAGGAAAAGATTTCTTAAAAGCAAAGCGTGGGGAAAAATCAGAAGAGTTTAAACTTGCAGAATCATTAGGTGTCTTTGATGCTGATATGATGTCTAGAGAATTAACTGATTATGAGAACTCTATATTTAAAAAGTATATGAGTATGAGAAATAAAGATGATGTTCAGTTTTCTAGTAGATTGCAAAGAGGTTGGGATAAAGTTAAAGAGTTTGCTAAGAGCACACCTATGGATAAACTATATCAGGTAGAAGACCAAGTGTTCAGATTGGGTGCGTTTAAAACTCAACTAGCTAATGGTGCTACACCGGATGAAGCTGCTAGGTTTGCACGCAGGTCTATGCTAGACTACGATATATCAGCCCCAGGAATTAGGATGCTTAGAGAATCAGCCCTACCATTCATAGCATACACATATAGGGTTGCTCCTATACTAGCTGAGACTGCTCTTAAGAGACCTTGGAAACTAGCTAAGTGGGGTGCTATACTTCACGGTGCTAATATGGTTGGTCAAGATATATCTCCGGGAGACTACGAGAAAGAAAGAAAGTATCAGAAAGAATTAAATATGGGCTATGACCTAAGTTCTATAGGTATGCCGGGTGTTGCTAACACACTAATTAAAGTTCCTAGAAAAGACAAGAGTCAATACTTAGATGCTACTAGGTACATACCGGGCGGTGATATACTAGACATTTCAAATCACACAGGTATCAGCGTACCTTTTTTACCTGCTCCACTACAGCCATCCTTTGGTGCTATAGGAAGTACAGCTAAAATATTGACTGGGTTTGATACTTTCAGTGCATCCCAGATGCCGGGAGTAGGCTCTGGTGTGTTTGATATATCTGCAGAAGCTAGAAAGAATGCTATCTTTAAAGAGTTTATGCCTATGTATCACCAAGGTAAAAGACTTATGGATACTATAAGAGCTGACGGAACATCTCATCCTACTAAAGATGATGCTTCATTAACTGAAGCTGTTCTTAATTTAATACCCGGAATCAAACTTAAGACATACGATAGAACTCAGATGAATAAGTTAAAGATGCGTGTGGGTATGAAGTATAAAAATAGAATGGACTCTTTAACTAAAGTTCTTAGTAACTCGTATAAAGAGTACAAAGGTGGTAGGCTGAGTAAAGAAGACTACAACAAACAACGAACAAAGATTAAACGAGAGCTTAAGAAACTACAAGAAGAAGCACGCAAAGGATTAAAATAATGGACGGACTATTTACACCTAACGAACAGTCAGCTATAGATAGTCTATTGCGAGCAGGCTTTAGTCTACAACAGCTACCTCCTATACTAGCCAACATATCAGTAGAGACTGATGGTACATTTGATGTTGGTATGAAACAGTATGAAGGTGGTCCGGGAAGAGGTATGTTTCAGTTTGAGAAGAGCCAGTTAAGAGACTACAATAAGTTTAAGGGAAACCAAGAAGATAGTATGTACTTACAATCTAAGTTCGTACAGAAGAACATCTTCGGTGCTAAAGGAGACAGACCTCACGAGTTAGGTTGGAGGGCTCGAGGATTACTTTCTGATGCACTTAGTGATGAGAGCTCTGTCCGTAGTAAGGCTAAGGTATTTTCAGAGCAGTATGAAAAACCTTCTACTCCTCACCTAAAGAAAAGACAGGACGAAGCAGACAGATATAATAGATTATTATTTTTAAATATGGTTGACTTATAATGGGTTGGTTTACGGATACACTTAACGCTCTCGACAAGCCATCGAATGCACTACAAGGTTTAGCAGTTGGTGGTTTTGAAGGATTGCAAAGAGGGTGGAACCAAGAAGAGAACTACGACTTTGAACAGTTGTGGGATGAAGACCTACAAAAGAAAGGTTGGTCTGAGAGAGAAGGCTTTGGTGAGACTGCTAGTTATATAGGCTCTACTGCACTTAATTTAATTGTAGACCCTTTAAATGTAGTAGGTCTAGGTTTATTTAAGAAAGGTGCAAAAGCTGCAGGAGAATTAAAGGGTGCTATAACCTCAGGTAATCCTAATATTATTACAGATTACTATGGTCCTATGGGTAAAACAGAAGAAGCTATGAAAGTAGCTGAGCAGTTTGCCAAGGAAGCAGGTATGAGCTCAAAAGAAATTGAGTTAATGAAAGCAGGAGAAGCTCTTATAGGTAATGTTAAAGGTAAGGGTGAAGCATTAGGTACAGGAATGCTCAATGCTATGAAGATGCAACTGCCTAGTAACAGGGCTTTGTATAGAGACACTGGAATTAATAGACCTCTATTTGAATCAGCCACTAGAGCTCAGGGTTCACACGCAATGAACGATAGAGAGATGATAGGAAGAGCTATCTTTAATAGATGGATTAATAAACAGAAAGGTAAGACAGGAGAGACTAAAGCACTAGACGATATAGTATCTAGGGCTGTCTATGTAGATGAGGTAGGAGATGTAACAAGACCATTAGAGAAAGGTTTCTTTGGTTACGCTAATGCCAAAGCTATGGGAGACCAAGCTAAGAATCTAACTAAGGATGAGATACTTGAAGTAGAGCGTAGCATTATGAACACTTGGAAACAAAAGAGTGCTCTTGATGTTATGATGGACATAGGTAAGAAAGGTATAAACAAGACTGCTAACTGGGTAGGTCTTGATGATGTCAAACTACAGATGTCTGTAGGTAAAGGTTTAGAGTATGGTAAGGGAGATTTAGTTACTGTTAAAAGACCTGCTAATAAAAAGACAGGCAATCATTGGAATGACTTTAACCATTCTAAACAAATGAATGCAGTAGCTAAACAAGTGTTCGATGTAGACAACCTACCTAAATCAGTAGATGAGCTATACGAAAGAATGTCTAAGGTTCAATTTGAAGATGTAGAAGGATTAACTAGAAAGAAAGTTATGAAGAATCTTACTGGTCTAAAGAAAGATACCGATGGTGTGTGGTTTACATTTTCTAGACCGGGCTCTGCAGTAGTAGAGGGAGGAGTAAACTTTAGAAGTAAACTTAAGTTAGACGGTGATGGATTTACAGTTATGAGTGATGAGCATAACTTAGCAGAAGCATTAACAAGTGCATCTAAGTTAAAGAGATTAATTACTGTTAGTCCTCCTATGCACTTTAACATACTAAAGATTAAACCTAAGCAAACAGGACTAAGTAAGATGGAGAACCCACCTCCGTTTCCTGAGTCAGTTTCTAGAACTTATCCTGACGTAGGTTGGACCGAGGTAAGAAAAGGTGGGGAAAGAGGTAGAGGTAAGAAAGGAAAACTTATATCTGAGGGTAGACCTGACGTTAAAGAGTTCTTAATGAAACAACAGCCTTCTGCTGAAACCTTACGAAAAGAACGAATGGCTTTAGCAAGAAAGCTGTTAGGTACAGTTACTATATCAAGAGGTATGTTTACTAATGAGTAGTGTTCTCTTCAAAGGACATTAGACAATCATCTATATGTAGATAACCAACTTCTTTGTCTATCCATTGACTCCCTTGGAACTCTGTATTCTCGGGGAGTTTTTTTATGTGCCACTTAAAATCATACCCATCATCCTCATCCTCTAAGTTAGCAGGGTCAAAGATATAAATAGAATGACTGCCGGGTTTGTTAGGCATAGACACCGCATACCAAAATTCAAACTTGTGTTCCTTCGCAAAGTTTCTATTCCAGTCATACTTTATTTTCTCAATGAGAGTATCAGGGTAGTGTCTATTCCTGCATTTAATCTCTAACATAATACCGTTCTTCTCATCAAACGCATCATACCTAGAGAACTTATCATCCATAGGTTTGAAGTTATACTGCATACTATTCAGTGCTTTAATAACTTTTTTCTCGTTCACTTATTTCCTCCAGTCAGTTCGCCAAAGTCTTGGATTAACTTTGTCACCGGTGACAGATTTCTTGTCACTCATTAATTTGTGGTATAGCTTGGAAGTCCCATCCATACGGACGAGACCCCAAGTTTTGTTAGCCTTAGTCTTTGAGCTCATCAACAATATCTTTGTCGAGTAGTCTCCAAATGATAAGGGCTGCGATTATACCTGCCAATCCCCCATTGCCTAAGGTCCATACTATACCTAAAATAGAACCAATTACATCTCCAGTTAGGAAGGCTACCTTTGGACCAAAGATAATCTGTAATATAATTGATAAGCTAATCAGTTTAATGCCAACGTCAATCGCACCATCAGCACCGTTCTTTACTTTTTCTAACATATTGTCTCCTATATTAATGTAAAACATCGGCTATACAAGCCACCCTATCAAGTCTGCCAACCTGAGCACATACTTGAATCTACTGGTGCTTGACATTGAAGTTGCATTTTATCTTCAAATGTAGTGCACCCTGTTAATGAAACGACAATCACCTGTAATACTAATATTAATAATATAGTGTTCATCATTCTATGTCCCTCTCTTCTTCTACTAAATCAACAAGCTCACATACACTACCAGTACAAGCTAGTGTCTTAGTACCTACTGTAGAGTCAGTAAGTTCATACTCGCTAATTAAATCCCAGTTGACTTGCTTGGGCATAGTCTTAGCTAAAGCATCGTGTGTCTTCTTATCACACTCCTCGTATGGTGCTTGCTGATATGTATGGTCTGAGTGTGGTAGGAAACTAACACCTGATACTTCATCAAAGTGTTTGTATACCCACGCACCTACTTCCATCCACTCGTGCTCTCTAACACTAACAGTAACACTAGGCTTGTGCTCACAGTAGTACCTTTGATATGTAAGCCACAGCTCTAACTGTTCGATAGCACTCCTCTCGTTCCTAGTTACTGCACCATCAGGAGCTTTCATAGGAAACGAGAATACCTTAACACTATTAGGTTTCATAACATCAGGCTCACAAGGAATACCTTGGTCTTCCATAAGTTGTGCTATAGGGTCTTTAGCGTCTGCTCTAACTCTACGAATATAATAATCACTATGTCTAGTATGTATACCACTAGCACTATCAACTAGCTGACTGACTGTACCGCTAGGTTTAATAGCAGTAGTAGCAGTAGCTTGTTGGATTCCTAATAGCTCTGACCATTCTTTATTAGTCTTAACAGATTCTTTTCTAAGGTCTACTAAGAAATCAGCTAGACTTCTCTTACCATAATAACCTCTACTGTCATCACTACTACCGTTCATAAAAGCATTATCCATAATACCTGTAAGGCTAACACCTAGTAGTGCCTCCTCTTCTGTATTGTGTACCCACTTAGGTCTAAGTCTCTTGATGTTAGTAAGTGAGGCTTGGAATGTACCCAGTATACTAGCTAGTCTGACCTTACGGAGTATATCCTTCTGCGTGTCTTCTGCTCTGACTACAACCTCAGTTAGATTACAGAACTGTCCGTCTCTCAGTATAATTTCACTACAAGGATTACAACCAAAGTCGTGGTCTGTGTCACGCCTGCCTATAGACTCTACTTGTTTAATCGCGGCTTCTCTGTTGAAGATACCACGCTCACCTGACTTAGACTCGTACAGTGATGTCCACTCTTTCATAAAGATACCCATATCAGGCTTCTCTGTGTAGCATACACTGTTGTTACTCAGTGCCATCTCAGGAGTATCCGACCACCACTGACCACTCTTAGCATTACGCATACGCTCGTCAGTAAGATTAGATAGAGAGATAAGAGCTGACCTACGAACACCACCTACAACCACAACCTCTGCTATCTTACACATCATACGGTGACACTCATAGCTAGTCAGCTTACGCCCACCTGCTTCTTTAAATATGTTAGTAGAGAAGTTAAACAAATCAAGTAGAGGTTCAGGACCACTGGCTCTACCACCAAAGGTAGCAAGTCTAGCACCCTTAGGTCTCACCTTAGAGAAGTCCCACTTAGGCATCTCACCATCATACAAGTAAGTGATAAGTTTACGGAACGCAGACTGCCATCCCTCTTTACTATCTTGTACGACAATCACATCCTCTACATCTACCATAGTTTCAGGTACATCAGGTAGCTTGCTTATGTGTTGTCTTTCTACGCTGAACCCTACACCAGTACCGTGCATCAATATAAATAGACACTCATCAAATGCTTTGGGGTGGTCTACACTAAGGTAGGCACAGTTGTACCCTGCTATATTATTCTTAGCAAGAGCCGGACCTGCGGTCATCAATGCTCTCATACTAGGCATAACTTCTAAGTTACATACTGCTTCCTCAAGTATCTTCCTAGTCTTAGGTACTAACTCTTGGTTCGTATTTTCTTTTAAGTGTTGCTCCATAAAGTCAAAGTATCTAGCAACAGTTTCTTTCCAAGTCTCTCTCCGCTTCTTCTCAGGTAGCCATCGTGCGTACCTGCTAAGTGCAATGAAGTTTTGGTAATCGTTTGGTAATTGATTCATTCATCCTCCAGTGGGTCGATTTCGATGTTTACCATTTTCTTTCCATCGTCATCTAAGTAAGTATTATATTTAAGTCTTCCGTTCCTGTGCATAAGTATTGCATCTGTTATCCCTCTGTCATAACATCTAGCTCCGTGTCTCCATATCATTACTGAACCCAGTGCTAAGATTGCTACCATCATTAGGATAAAGTTCTCAGTCGTTATCGTCAACATCTTCAAACTCCTTTCTCTTGTCCATTAATTTATCCTCGAACTCGTGTAAGATATCTTCTGTTGTTATATCCAATACCTCACACAGAGTACAAGGGTCTAGTCCTACATTAACAATACGCTCTTTTAATTCATTTAAAGTTAGAGCCATACTGTCCTCCCTCGTGTTCTATAAGTTTATCTAAGAACCATCGAGCTTTCTTTAAGTCCTCTACACCATTCTTGAATCGCCATCGGCAGACATACTTGGTTATAGATGCGGTTAGGTAATCCATATCTTGGTCTAAGATAAAGTCTATGACCTCAATATTACCCTGCTTATAATGGTTAGGATTTATGTTATCTTCGTCCACTTCTTAAGCTCCTTAATTTCTTTAGTTGAAAATATTTTAATATCATACTTATCACACCACTGTCGATAAGTAATCTTATTACCCTTGGCTACCTTGGAGTCGGGTCGTGGCATCAAGAAGATTAATGTCTTGCCTTCAAAACTTAACTGTTCAGCAATTGATTTATACTTCTGTCTGTCACCACTCCTAAAGAACCCTTTGACTTCTATATGATACCTGCCCTTAACAAAGTCAGGGGTATAGTTCTTTCGTATCGTATAGGCAATCCTACAGGGTTCATACTTCCATTCTCTGCCCAGTGCTTCCGCACATTCTTTCTCTAGCTTACTCCGAAACTTTGTTGCCATCTCTATCTACCTCTATTACATTAGGTAAGTTCTCAACTTCAACTAAGTACCTCGGTCCATTAGCATATACAAATGTTCTAAGTCCATCCCAACATTCATACTTGTAAGCACAGTAGCTACATCCTACAGGCAACTTCATATTACCTGACTTGCCATCAGGCACAGGTTCGTAGCATCTCTTAGGTGGTTTGCTCAGCTTAACTATATTCTTAATAGCTTTGATACGCTCTACTATTGAGAAGAAGTTTAGCTTAGCCCAGTACCACTGAGATTCATCAGCCATATCATACTTAAGATACGTCAGGTGTCCGTTTGTCTTGTCCATAACTAACCAACCTACATCTGTTGTGTTCTCTGCGTGAGCATAGCCTTTGATTTGGTCCACATATCCAAAGGGGTCATCATTAATTAGAGAACCGTCTTTGAATTTCTTGAACCCATATGGTGACGCTGACTTAACATCAGTAAGTACACCATCAATCTTACAGTCCATTGAACCTTTGATA
>Ga0208667_1001115_pt1 | contig 10321 bp, 6 predicted proteins | sample 11BtaG_FD_184085 | JGI IMG/M metagenome (GOLD analysis project Ga0208667, IMG submission 184085) | Marine viral communities from the Subarctic Pacific Ocean - 11B_ETSP_OMZ_AT15265_CsCl metaG (SPAdes) (version 2) | ecosystem: Environmental > Aquatic > Marine > Oceanic | place: Pacific Ocean... | reverse complement strand
GCGAAGTACGCTATGGGTCACGGAGTTCTCCGTCCTGAGTGTGCTATCGAACTTCAGAAGTAACCACTCTCTCGGTGTTGGGAGGTCTGTGATTCGTTCCGCTCCCTTCTACCGAGTATTTTTATATATAAACGAAAAGATAATATTATGTGCATAGGAGCAGGAAGACCTCGTACACAAAAAAGGGTAATGCAAGCTGCTACAATTCGAGTGTTAAAAAAGAGAGGTATGGACTTAGGATCGGAAGCCAACAGGAAAGCTGATAGAGTAATGCGAGCTGCTAGAAGAAGTGTTCGTACAGGTGGTGCAGGTCTTAATGCTTCCAATATGCAATAACAAACGATATGGCTCTGACAACTAAACTTAACGCAGTAAACACGATGATTAGCGTCATCGGAGAAGCACCCGTCAACACACTAGGAGGGACAGCTGTACCAGTTACTGTTGTTCAAGCTGAGTCCACATTGGACGAGATGAGCAGAGCCATTCAGTCAGAGGGTTGGCATTTTAACACCGAGCACGAATACACACTTACCCCTGACGCATCAACATCTAAGATAACACTACCTAACAATACGTTACGTGTAGACTTAGACCCACAAATTTATACAGATAGTGATCCAGTACAGCGTGGACTAACCTTATACGATAGGAAGAATCACACGGATGTATGGACTAAGGAGGTTAAAGCCTCCATTACTTTTGAGTTGGACTTCACAGAAATACCTGAGCAGTTCCGACACTACATCACCGTTAAAGCTGCACGTGTGTTTGCTAATCGTTTCCTTGGTAGCCGTGAGATAGAAGGCTTTGCATTACGGGACGAGATAGAAGCAAAAGCTAGAGCAATAGACAGCGACTCCGAGAACGCAGACAGGACGATATTTGACGACTACAGCGTGTTACGAGTGCTAGATAGATAATGCCGTTATTAGTTAACAGCGTACCTAACCTAGCTCAGGGCGTATCACAACAACCAGACAATCTTAGGTATCCCGGTCAGTGTGACGAGCAGGTAAATGCTTGGGCTACTGTTGTTGAAGGGTTAGTAAAACGACCGAACACCCGTCACATTGGTAAGTTGTTTACCAGTAAAGTAAGTAACAATGCTTTTGTACAACTGATAGATAGAGACGAAGACAAGCAGTTTGTATCCGTTATAGACAACAATGATCTGTCTGTGTTTGATCTTAGTGATGGAAGTGAAAAGACGGTAACTATAACAGCAGACGCACAGACTTACCTCAATAACATCAGCAACCCACGAGAAGACGTCAAAGCGTTAACCGTTGCTGATTATACATTTATAACTAACAAAGAACAGACGGTAGCGTTGGGTAGTACAACAAGTACAGCTTTAGATTACAGAGCTATCGTGTTCGTTAAGTTAGGTGACTACAGTAAAGAATACACTGTTGATATAGACGGACACAAAAGAACGTATCGTAGTGGTGATGGTCAGAACGGTGGTAACGACTCAACAGGTAACTCAGAGGGTTCAGGTAAGGATGCCGATACTGAATACATAGCCACACAGATAGCTTTGACTTTAGGTACAGGAGGTGTTGTTACAGGCACTACGATTACAAACGGTGGTAGTGGTTACACAAGCCCTCCAGATGTACAATTTAACACAGGTTCTGCTAGTGACGCTGAAGGGTACGCTATTGTATCAGGTGGGGTAGTAACAGAGATTGTTATATCAGATCAAGGTAGTGGTTACTCAGTTGCTCCTACTATATCGTTTAGTGGTGGAGGTGGAAGTGGTGCAGCTGCAACAGCTCAGATTGCTACATCAGGTATATCACAAACGATGGAACAACAGAATGCTGCCATACTTATCACAGGCACTTCTGACTTTGATATATCTGTTAAGGATGGTTTAGCTGACCAAGGACTAGGTGTTGTTTATAAAGAAGTATCTAGTATTACTGACCTACCAGCTAAAGCTTTCAATGGTTTTCGTGTTAAAGTAAAGGGAGACACCGAGCTTGTACAAGATGATTACTACGTAAAGTTTGAGACTAAAGAAGACAAAGAAGTAATGTGGCACTACGGTGAAGGCACGTGGATAGAAGATGTAGGATACGGAGTAAAGGTAAGCATCAACGCTACAACCATGCCGTTACAGTTAAAGCCTGACGATGCTGAGTTCAATAACTGGACAGTAGACACGACTACTTGGGGTAACAGAACAGCAGGGGATGACGACACGAACCCAGCTCCTACGTTTGTTGGTAGTAAAATAAACGACATCTTCTTCTTCAAGAACAGACTGGGACTACTAACAGATAACAGTATCATATTTAGTGAAGCAGATGAATACTTTAACTTTTGGAGGACTACCGTCTTATCGTTGTTAGATAGTGCTCCTATAGATGTAGGCGTCAGTCACACAAAAGTAGCGATACTAAAACACGCAGTACCGTTCCAAGAGAAGTTGTTAATCTTTTCAGAAGGCACACAGTTCGTTCTTCGCGGTCAGGAGTTGTTAACATCTAAGACAGTAAGTATTACTCCAGCTACCGAGTACGATGCGTCAGGACGTATCAAGCCGATTGTTCTTAACAACTACGTATACTTCCCATTCAAGCGTAACACCTACACCGGGCTGACTGAATACTACATAGACAACGACACTGCTATCTTTGACGCTGCTGAAATAACATCACAAGTACCAACGTACGTTAAGTCTGATGTTATCGCTATGGCAGGTACTGCTGTGGAGAATGTGTTAGCAGTGGTAAACAATCAGAACCGTAAAGAGATATTTATATATAAGTACTTCTGGCAGAACAAAGAGAAGATACAAAGTGCTTGGCAGAAGTTCACACTTAATCGTGACGTTGTTGGGTTGGACTTTATCGAATCAGATTTATACATCCTGACAAACGATACGACCTCTACCTACTTAGAAGTATTACCGATGGAGAACGACTTACAAGACGATAACGGATATACGTTGTTGTTGGATAGTAGGATAGACGGTAGCGATTTAACAACTAGCTTTAGTGGTGGTACTACAACAATCAGTGGTTTCCCGTACGATCCAACAGGTATAGATATATACACAAAGAACGGTCATAGATTAGCATTTACAAGGACATCTGCAACAGAGGGTACGGTTAGTGGAGCGTTGGCTAGTTATGTAAGCAACGGAGGTACTATATATAAATGCGTTCACACAGCTGACATTCAATATCACACTTCCACTTCAGACGACGAACCCGGTGTAGGAGCGAATTGGACAGACTACTGGCAGGTGAGTACAGATTTTACTACAGCAACAGCGTGGGCGGTCGATAAGAAATACAACGACGATAACTACTTTGTTGCAGGGTTCCCGTACGATATGTTGTACAGGTTCTCTGATCAGACATTGAAACAACCAACGGAACGGGGAGGACGATCTGCATCCGATTACACCTATCAAACAATCCGTAGTGGTAGTCTTAACTATGCAGACACAGGACACTTTACTGTAGAAGTAACACCTAAGTTTAGAGATACATACACGTATGCATTCAATCCTGACATCCTTGGGTCTAACTTAACACTTAACAGTTTCACTCCACAAGACGGACACTTTAAGTTTGCAGTACAAGGACAACCAGAAGATACAACAATTGAAGTAAAGAGCAGTTCTGCCTTGCCAGTCAAGCTGTTAGCTGCAGAGTTTGAATCTATGTTTATACCGAGGAGTAGAAGATATGGGTCTTAGAGTGAAGCCAGCACAACCTGATATGGATGCCTTTGAGTTGTACGACGACATGAGGGAAGAGGACATGATGGAGTGTATCGGTCTTATGCATCACCCAAAGGACGCAGTTAACATATCGTTTCAAAACAGTATCAAGTGTTACTCACTAAGAGACAACGACGGTTTATACTGTAGCTTTGGAGTAGTTCCTAACGATAACGTAGGAGTTGTATGGCTATTAGGCACACGTCGTTTAGCTAACGCTAGGAAGTATTTTGTACAGCATTCACAACAATGGATCGACGAGATGATGCACGGCTTTGACTTTCTAACAAACGTGGTAATGAAGACTAATACGTTGAGTTACAGGTGGTTGAAGTGGTTGGGTGCTGAGTTTAGCGATTGCCAGTACGACGGGTATATGTCATTTATATTAGAGAGGAAGTAAGTATGTGTGACCCAATATCAGCAACGATAGGAACAGCATTAGTAGGCAAAACCGCAGCTGCTGGTATGACTGCTGTCCAGTTAGGTATGATAGGTGCAAGTACGGTTGCTGGTATAGGTTCTTCAGTTGCGAGCTATGCAGGACAGCGTCGCATGGCTAAACAACAAGCAGCATATCAAGCACAAGCAGCAGCTGCTGAACGTCAACGTTTCATGCAGGAACAAACCTCTCTTCGTATGCGTCAAGCACAAGAGCAGGAAGCTGTGGGTCGTGAGTTAGAACAAGTCAGTAAGAAGTCACAGGAAGCATTAGCAAGAGCTAGAGTGTCCGCTGGAGAAGCAGGTGTTGCAGGAGCTAGTGTGCAGGCGTTGATGGATGACTACACACGACAAGAAGCAGGGTATCGTGCAGCTTTAGCTAGACAGCAAGAATTAGGAGCAGTGGGTACAGGACTTGGTCTTGAACAAGCAGGGTTTGCAACGCAACAACGTCAGATCGGTATTAACAGACCAATTGATAGACCTAGTTTATTAACGGCAGGATTAGGAGCTTTAGGTGCGGGTCTAAGTGGAGCAGCTACGGGTCTTACTATAGCGGGAAGAATGCCGGGAGTAGGAGCACCTGCTGGAACTATCTCAGGGTCAACAGCTTCCTATGCACCCGGTACGGCAGGTGGAAGTTATTTAGGTTATTAAATTATGGCAGAACGAGTACAAGTACAAGGATTAGGCGGGGCAGTCCCCGGTATATCACCTACCATTCAACGGGGAGGACAGTACGCTGTACAGGTTCAACAAGCAGGACGTAACAAGTTGATGGACCTAGCGGATGCGTTAGGACAAGTTAATCCGATGTTACAGCAGTACGGACAGTTACAACAAGTACAAGAGAAGATAGGTGTTGAGAGGGCTTCTTTAGTTGAAGAACAGAATGTTATAGCTGAGTTAAAGAAGCAGAAAGATGTAGACGGATTTAGTGTATTAGCGACGACTAACAGAGATAGAGCGTATCGTGATGCGTTGTTAAAACGACACATTAATAATACGATGCTTCCTAGTCTACAGGCTAAAGCTACGGACTTGGTAAACGCTGAGACATATAAGACACAAGCAGACTTTGGTAAAGCGTTAGATGATTCGTTGTCAGCTGAGTGGGATAATTTAGTAGGACAAGTAGGAGAAGGTGTAGCTAACACTACAGCAGCCAGAGCACTTTGGAGTACAGTAACAACACCATATAAGAATGAACTAGCACTGAAGTATGAGAGAGCTAGGGACGAGGTTATACTCAACAACGAAGTGCAGGAACTAGGACTTAACCTATCAGCTAGTACTAAACCTATGATTGATCCTGCTAGTGGTCGTGTTGTTCCTATGGATACATCGAATCTTCAAAACATAGCACAACTAGCAGATGATAGATTAGCAGAAGATTTACCACAACTAAGTAACGAAGATAGAAGTAAGACGCTTGTTTCTGCATATGCTACAGAACTAGATAACTTGTATGCTTCTCAACGATACACTGATGCTAGTAGAATGTTAGCAGCGTTGAAAGTTATAAAAGTGAACGGTGTTCCTGTCTTTAATACTACTCAAGCTAAGTCCGTTCTTAATCCTATAGAGGCTAAATTAAACAATAAATTATTAAGCTTGGATGAGAAGCGGGACACGAAAGTAGGTAGACGTTTTTCTAATAAAGTCGTTACTGTTTTAGGTAATATTAAAAACATAGACGAACAAGAACAACTATCAGATGTAACAGCTGAGGAGATAAAAGATACTTTCATTTCATTGAATCCTAACTTAACAATGGAACAATTAGATGCAGAGGTTAATAATTTATTTAACGGCACTGCTTCTCCTGTCCAATTGTACAACCAACGTCTACGTGAGTTAGCTAACACAAGTGGAGATGAAGGTGAGTTTTTATACTACGAAAATGTAGATGACATAAGAGACGGCTACGAGACTGCACTACAATTTCCTTTTGATCCCATACCACTAACGAAACCTAATAGAGAAAAGTTAGTAGATGAATATATAAAATATAACAATAAAACAGGTAAATCTGCTACTGAGTTTCTTAGAGAAGAATACAATAACTCTATTAAAATATCATCAGTGCCTGAGCTTAAAGTTAAATCCGATGAGCTAATGGCAGGGGAATATGTTAAAGATAAGTCTATATATAGAAGTGTAAGAGAGCGTTTAACCAGTGATCTCAAAGTTATAGACCAACAAAACGAAAAAGACGGAATTGAGTTGGATTATGGTAACTTTAAAGAGTTAGCTGCTGATGCTATCGAAAAGCAGTTAGTAGCTAAAGCTAAAGAATTATCAGGACCGGAGTTCGACAAGACAAGAGAAGCTGAATTGCAAGCTTTTTCAGATAGATTATTACAAGATGAAAAGGCTAGATACGAAGGTATAGTAAAAGCTAAACTTATATCAGCTGATATTGAAGGGTTAACTGAATCAGAGATAAAAAGAATAGAAGAAACAGTACCATCGAAAGAAGACAGTTTAAGGAATAAAGGTGCTCTGTTATATAAATCATTAGGGGAAACAAAAACTAGAAAATTAGGTAGACGAGCAGGAAGAACTTTGTATTCTGCTGGTAGGATTGACAGAGATTTAATTAATGAAGATAGAGAGTTAATGATAAAAAACAGAGACAAGAAAGATTTAAGGCTTTCTTTGTTTCGGCATGGGTTTGATGGTTACAGTGCGGACTCTGCTAGAATTTTAGAAGAAGCGGGTATGGACTATATGGATGTTAAACTGTTCGGCAACGACCAAGAGTTTAGGAACTTGATAGGACGTTGGGACCCAGTGTTGAAAAAAGATATAACCAACCAACCATTAACTGCTGAAGAAAAAGCCATAAGAGCTGAGTTCCAATCCTTTGGAGTGTATGATAAATTGACAATGGCTCAGTTTGATGCAAGTCAATTAGGTCTATTAAATGACTGAGGAAGAATATAAAAGGTGGAGGGAACAGTTAAGAGGTTCACTAAGTGTAGAAGAGCGTGAGTCTTTAGATTCTCAAGTAGAAAAAGCAATAGTAGTAAAACCTGTCCAAGAACCTACAACGGTAACTCCAGATGTTGCACCTGAAGTATTAGAAGCTAGACAGATAGCCGAACAAGAAGTAAGCACAGGTAGACATATAACTGGTACTGCTTTGGGTGTTACAGCGGAACTAGGTACTGGATTAGCTCTCACTCATAAACTACACAGATCGCAGAAATACTTACAGTGGTTAAACAATGCAAAGCGTATATCTACTGTCGGTGTCTTAGCTCCTGAACCTACAACAACGGTAGGTGGTGTCGTTGGTCTGGCTGCTACTGAGGCTGCTATATGGGCTACTTCTAATTTTATAGGGCAGAAGATACGACAAGCTTACGGATTACAAGACAAAGTATCAGGTGGTGAAATGATTGCAGCATCTGTGTTTGGTGTCGGTCTTGTTACTAAAACTGCTGATAAGTTTATTAGACTAGGACCCGGTATAGGAGCAGCAAATGCTTGGAAGGGTCGTGAGATGTTGGTCAAAGGTGTTAATACTTTTGTTAGTGGTGCTGCTCTAGGCGTAGCTGAATCTGCATTACGACAAGAAATAGAAGCACAATTAAATGGTAAAGACAGAGACGAATACGACTACCTATTCTCAGGTTTAGCGGGTGGAACATTTAATAGTTTGTTTTCCGTGTGGTCTAGGACTGGTAAGTGGGGTAGAGGTAAAGCAGCAGAAGCAGCTGAGAACGCTAAAGCTAGAATAGACGCTGACATCGAAGATATACGAAAAAGATTGAGGGGTTTGGGTGGAAGAGGGCGAGGCAGTCGGTTTAAAATGGAGAAGGAAATAAAAACCTTAGAGCAAAGTAAGGAAATAATCGAAGACTCTATCAATGAAATAAAAACAGCAGACGAAGCTTTATCTAAGCAGGAAACAAATCCTAAAGAAGTAGAAGATATAGACGAACCTCTTATTAAAAAGGAGGAAGAAGTCGTTGAAGAACCTACGGTAGAAGAACCTGAGATACCACGTGTTGTTGACGATGAAAGAGAAGATGCTTTTGATGTACTGCGTGATCGTGTGTCTAAAATAAATAAAGACAACATATCTACGGAGCTACCACTGATAGAGCGTGAAGCTAAGAAGGTGTACAATCGTACCTACAGAAACCTAAATGATCTAACAAGAAGACTCTCTAAGAATGCAGACGATACAGAAGCACTAGAGGAGATGTTAGCTGAGGTTAAGTTCTTTAGAAAATTAAACACGGAAGTTAAGGACATAGCAGAAACTACTGGAGGACGTACACTACAGGCTGCTCGTAGAGATGCAGATAAGTACAGATGGTTATCTAAGTATAGTTATCGTTCTCGCTTGGAAGATGCTGCGTTAGGTAAGCTAGAGATAAGTCTTGAAGCTAAATTAGGACGCACAACAATCTCAGAAGACGCAGACATAAAAGATTTATTTAATGACTTTGTTAAAATAAAACCACGACTAAAAGAAGCTGGTAAAGACATAGATAAGAAAGTAACTAAGCGAGCTGACGCACGTAAGAAGAAAGAGGTTACCGAACAACAGAAAGCAGAGAAACTAAAGAAAGCTTTTCAGACTAAGATAGGTAAACTACAGAAAGAACTAGATGATCTACGTAAACGTTTTGGTGACGATATAGCACTTGAAGAAGCACAGGCTAAAGTTAAAAAGAAGAAACCAAAAGACCCACGGATCGTAGACTTAGAAGATCGTATTCGTTTCTATAAAGAAGCAGAAGCTGAAGTTGGAAAGATTGAACAACTAGAAGCAAACTTAGCAAGACTAGCAGACATCGAAGGACGTAGTGTTATCTCTGAATTAAGAAAAGAAGTAGCACCAAAACCTACAGGACCAACTAAGCCCAGCAAAGTACAAGAACTACAAAAGAAAATATCTGATTCTAAGAAACGGATGAAGCAAAAGCTTGCTGACTTAGACAGAGTTGTAGCGAAAGAGGCTAAAGAAAAGCAGAACAGAAATCTGTACAACGATATGGAACAAGCTTTCTTTGCAGCGTTAGAATCGGATGCAGCTACAAAAGGAACTAAGTTCATAAGAGGCGTTAAACAAGCTAGACAGATGGCTCTAATTGACCAACTACCTTCTGTGTTCGCTGGTGTTCCTACTGGTATTGGTGCAGGGTTCAAGCAGTTCTTTAGGATACCGGCAGCTTGGTTATCTAATTTGCCTAAAGGTATGCCTGTTGCTATTAAAATGGCACACATAGAGTGGTCTAGCGCAATGAAAATGCTGACGGACTTAAACGGTTTACCCGAAGCTTTGCGTCGTACCTTTGCTGAAAATATAAGTGCTACTGACAGAAGGGCGGGACGACTAGCAGATGAGATCAGTACAGTAGGTTTACCTAGAGGAGAACACGCTTTGATAGCCAAGGCAGCAAGAGACGCTAAAAGAAGAGCAGAAGCTGTTGATAACGTATCTAATTCGTTAGCGTCGTTTGTGTTGAACGGTAAGTTTCACGAGATACTTTCGCTAGGTGTACGTGGTATCCAGTCAGTTGATGAGCTGTTTAAAAGACAGATAGTTAAGTCTCGTATATATTCTGAATCGAGTAAAAAAGCATTACTTGAATTTCCTAACGATCCTGCGAAACAAAAACAACGAGCTGAGGAGTTATACAAGTCGGCTTGGGTAGACAGTGACGGACTAGAAGTACTTAACGATACCCACCAGTTTATGGATGAGGTTAATCAGGTGCGGGAAGAACTGCTGTTCGCTAGTAACACTGACGACTTACAGGATGTTTATGTCAGTAGTTCTGAGAAACTTATAAACGCATTAAAAGATTTAAGTAATGACGACGGTTTTATGGGGTTTGCTGTTAATGCCTTCTTACCTTACATAGGTGTTCCTATACGAGCAGTGTACCGAGGAGCTAGATTAGTAGCAGCACCTGCGAAACGTGCATTAGGTTTACTTGAGGTTTCACCTTTTGAATTACCAAAACGCATAGGCGAACAAGCAAATCCATACAATAAGATTATAAGAAACATCGAACTAGAGATGGATGTTGTTACTAAGCAGTTAGCTAAACCTGAGTTAGACGACGCTGCTAAAGCTAGTTTTCGTGATGAGTTTAATTTGTTAGATGA
>Ga0208667_1001112_pt1 | contig 10349 bp, 15 predicted proteins | sample 11BtaG_FD_184085 | JGI IMG/M metagenome (GOLD analysis project Ga0208667, IMG submission 184085) | Marine viral communities from the Subarctic Pacific Ocean - 11B_ETSP_OMZ_AT15265_CsCl metaG (SPAdes) (version 2) | ecosystem: Environmental > Aquatic > Marine > Oceanic | place: Pacific Ocean... | reverse complement strand
ATTTCCTTCCTCTGGATATTTTTAAAGAAGTACAAAAAATCATAACCTTTGAGCTGTCTTATTTTTATAAAAAAGGCAATGGATCTTTAAAAAAGGATGATCTCTATCATTTTGTTCATTTTTTATATTTTGAAAATACTATACGAAGTAATTTTTTTGAAAAGCTATTGACACCTATTATGACTAGAATCGATCACACATCTATAATTAGAGCAAAAGTAAATTGTTATCCATCTACTGAAACTCAATATACTCATGCAAAACATCAAGATTATCCTTTTCCTCATAAAGGATTAATATTTCACATTAATAATAACAATGGATATACTATTCTAGAAGACGGAACTAAGATTGAAAGTATTGAAAATAGGGCCGTATTTTTTGATACTAGCAAACTACATCAAAGCACAACGTGTACCGATAAACACTTGCGTTTAAATATCAATATTAACTACGTATAATGCAAGATTTAGAATTTAAAATAGAAAAAACAGTCAAGATTGTTTCTGGTGACATAACAGATATGGAATTATGTGATCGTTTAATAGAAAAAATAAAATACAATATTGATCCAACATTAAGTTTTGAAACAAATGTTCCACATATGACTTCTTTTAAAAGGTTTAATGGAGATCCTGACTTCCACCTTTTTTTAAAATCGATTCAATCAGATATTAAAAAGATTTATAAACATTCTTTTATTATTAAAGATTCATGGGGAGTGTTAATGAATAAAGGAGATTCAACACATAATCATGCTCATATGCAAACTTCTGCTTTTTGTGGACTATTATATCTTACAACCGGTGGCCCAGGAACAAGTTTTGAAGAAATAAAAAAAGTAATTAATCCAATCAAAGGTAGATATATTTTATTTGACCCTATTCTCCTACATTTTGTAAACCGTTCTGATTTAGATAAAAGATACAGTTTAGCTTTTAATATGGATCAAATAAAAAAATGGGATAATCTAGACTTTAGTAAAAAAGTATGAAGATAAATATCTTAGGAGCTGGAACTTCAGGGTTAGTAACGGCTTTAATTTTAAAAACAAAATTTCCTAATTATAATATAAATATTATTAAATCTGATAAAATAGGTATCATAGGAGTTGGAGAAGGGTCCACAGAACATTGGTCTGAGTTTACAAAGTATGTAGGGATTAAATTTAAAGACTTACTTAAAGAAACTGGAGCTACATTAAAATCAGGTGTTATGTTTGAAGGTTGGACCAAAGAACCTTTCCTTCATTCTGTTAATGGAGATTTTAGTAAAGAAGCGGGAGATTACTTATATCTGTATGCAAATTTAATAGCCAGAAACATTAATGCAAAATATATGTGTTATCAAAATTTTTATGATAATAAATTCATAAAACAAGATTATAGTAATTTAGTTCTTCAATTTCATTTCGATACTTTTAAATTAAATACTTTTTTAAATAAAGTATGTATAGAGAAAAATATAAACATTATTGAAGATGATATTAAAGATGCTATTAAAAACGATTTAGGTGGGACAGAAACAAAATTATGATGCTGATTTATTTATTGATTGTAGTGGGTTTTTTGGATTTTTATTAAAAAAACATTTAAAGGTCCCTTATATTTCTTATCAAAAATATTTACCTGTAGATAGTGCATTTGCTTTTCCTTCTCCAAAAGAAGAAAAACGAAATGCTTGGACTCTGTCAAGAGCCATGAATAGTGGTTGGCATTGGAAAACACCTACTCAAGATAGATTAGGTAATGGATATGTTTATAGTTCAAGTCATATAACAGAGGATAAAGCACTAGAAGAAATACAAAAATTATATGGTGACAAAATAAAAATAGCAAAATCATTTAAATTTCAAGCAGGTAGAGTAAAAACATTTTGGTATAAAAATGTTGTAGCAATAGGAGTGTCTGCTGGATTTGTTGAACCTTTAGAAGCGACTTCAATTGGAAGCACTATACAACAAGCTTTTTGTTTAAATCAATTTTTACCTTCTTTAGACAAAAAATCTTTTAATAAACACAATGAATATTTATATGAAAATCTAATGGAATTTGTACACGCACATTATCTTACAAAAAGACAAGATACTGAATTTTGGAAAGATGTGCAAAACTTGCCCATAATGGAGGGTGTACAAGAACTAATGGAAATTGCAAAAATAAGAATGATTAGAAATAGTGATTTTAATATGGGCTGGCATATGTTTAAAGCTCCTAATTGGGTAATTTTATTTCATGCTTTAGGTTTGTTTAATACAGAGAATATTAAAAAAGAATTAAACGCCTCTCCTGTTTTAAAAAGTTTTGCAGAAATGGAACACGAAGAGTTGTTTAGTTTTTCAAAAGAATATATAGATCATGATCAAGTTATTAAGGAATCAATATGAAACAAATTTATGATTACATAGAAGTCCAAAATGTTTTGGATAAAGATTTTTGTAATAATTTAATATCCTCATTAAATCAAAGAGAATGGTCAGCCCACACGTGGTCAGATACAACGGGAAAAAAAGTAGGTTCTAGAGATAAAGAAGAGTTAGAAGTTATGTCCGCAAAAGAAGAAGGAGTTCCTTTACAAAAATTAGTTATTGAATGTTGCAGGGAATATAGAAAAAAACACGTTGGGGACTATTCTTGGATTAAATCTTTTAGTGAAATAAGATTTAATAAGTATGTAACAGGTACTAATATGAATGGACATATTGATCATATTCATTCTATATTTGATGGAGTGCATAAAGGTATTCCAATTATTTCTGTTGTAGGATTGTTAAATGATGACTATAAAGGGGGAGAGTTTATGTTTAACGAAGAATATAAAGTAGAATTAAAACAAGGAGATATTGTATTATTTCCAAGTAATTTTTTATATCCTCATAGAGTAAATAATATTAGAGAAGGAACACGTTATTCATTTGTAACTTGGGGTTTTTAATTATGGCAAAAGTATTAGAATTATTTTCACAACCTGTATATTTAGCAGATGATAAATACGTAATGGATGATAATGAAAAAGAATCTTTTAAAAATGTAGCAGCGCTTGAAAATTTATTAAATCATACAAGTAAAAATAAAATGTGGCTAGAGCAAGAAAATTTAAAAAATCTAAAAAAGTTTATATTAGATAATGTAAAAAACTTTCATCACAATATAATAGGTTACGATAAAAGAATAGAACTATATATAACTCAATCGTGGCTTACAATGAGTAAACCTGAAGAAGGACATCACTTACATCGACACCCTAATAGTATTTATAGCGGAGTATATTATATAACCGGAGAGCATACTGAAACTCGTTTTCATAGTCCAAACAAAGACATGCAACAAGTTGTTTTTGAAAAAGAAAAAGAAACTTGTTATTTAGAAGAAATACTAACTGTAAAAGCAGAGCAAGGTAATTTAATTATTTTTCCTTCTCAATTATCTCATGATGTACTTGCCAATCCAAGTAAAAGAGTAAGAACTACTTTATCTTTTAACACATGGTTTAGAGGAGAAGTTGGAATGTACGATAGATTGAACAATTTAAAGATATAGTATATAACAAGGTATGCAAATTAGACAACTAAAACCAGGTAATATTAAATTTGATTTTTCTTGGAAAGAAAGACTTAAAATATTTTTTAAAGGAGAAGTTTTTTTAAATTTTGATACATCAAAAAGTTTTATTGACTCTTTTGTACACACAATTATTACATTTAATACGAACCTTCCTGAAAAATATCAGAACAGATTAAGTGACGAAAACACTAAAATTGATTTAACTAAAGAATAATTATTTATAACTTTTTCGGTTCCAGATTTTATTACTATAATAATTAAATTTTTCTGTAAGAAGACTACTAGAAACAGTAGGTTCTCCTTCTTCTATTTTCATTTTCCAACTTTCTCTTTTAAAAGGAATAATTTGACAATATGGAGTTCCTTTTTTAATAATAGAAAAATACTTTCCGTTTTTAACTTGTTTTAAAAGATAGTCTTTTTTTAAAATAAAAGGAAAGTTAATATATTCTTTATAAGCATCCGTATCTACTATACCACTAATGATTTCAAACCTATCATCAACTCTATTTATAGGTGGAGTAAATAAACAAGAATAGCCAGAAGGAGTATATATTTTCCAAGGGTTATGAAATTTCATACCAGGGAAATTAAAATTTTTTTTTAATTGTGGTGAACCTTCAAATTGACGAGGAGGGTGTATCTGACGTCCCATATTAGCGTTTATATTTATTTCACTAAACCTTGGGTCATTAGAAAAATCTTCAAAAGAAGATTTTACATATATTTCTAATTTACCTTTCTCTACTTCAGTTATTTCAAGATAAAACTCTTGAGGTGTAGTTAGCATATACCCAGTGGTCATTGAATCTGCAAAAGGTTTACATCCTTTTATAGTGGTTCTGTTAGGGTGATGTTTAAGTTTTTTATACCAATCAGGTAAAAAATTATTAGAGAGTTGAGGTCTGTCTTCAAAATTTTTTAAATAAATGTCGGGAGCAACAAATCGAATATCTTTCATAAAGATATTAATATATCATTTAATCACAAACTTGCAACATATGAAATACTTCTTCTCCAGGATTTAAATCAGAGGTGTATTTTGAACAATGTACTGAAAAAGTTTCATTTTCTGATAACATCGCATGGCTTAAAGCTGCACTTAAACGTGCTCTGTAAGCTGCAAGTCTATCTCTCATAGTTGAGGTTTTAGTACCTTCTAAAAATTTATCAAAAACAGCTATTTCGTTTTCAAAATCTTGTTTAAATTCAAGTATAGATCTAGTTGGTTGTTCTGTATCTACAAGAACAATATTGTCTTGAGTTAGACTTTCATCAAATCTTTTTGTTTGTGCAACTATTAAATCAAAATCAGATTGTGAAAAATTTTTTTTAACTAACGTCTCTCCAGAGTTGGCTACGATTGATTCTCCATCAGAATCATCTTTTGATATTCTCCAAATTTCATTTGTATTTCCTCTAAAATATATATTTGGCATCTTTTATCCTATGTTACCTGTTCGAAAATGTATATGTATCCATCCCCGCCAGTTCCATTACTTGAAGCTCCACCACCACCTCTACCGCCTAAGGTAAATCGAGTTAAAGGTGCTTGAGGTCCATTACTTGTACCCGGTCCTGTACCACCTGATCCAGGTGAGGGAGGTGCAATGTTAGTTGAGTTAGCAAAATCTGATGTGCTATAATTAAATACATTAGGTGTATTTGTACTTCCAGTAGAAGGTCTTGGTTGATCGGGACTGTGAGGACTAGGTCCACCAGCACCACCTCCTGCATTTACTAGATTACCAAAATTAGTTGTTCCACCGGCTTGCCCTTGACTTGGATTACTTCCACCAGCACCGCCAGCACCAATTTGAATCGCTGTTCCATCTAAAGTTCCAGGAGAAACGTCCACTGCCCATACACCAAAGAAACCATGACCGCCTGGTCTTCCTGTTGCGTTTTGGTTTGAGTTTCCTCCTCCGCCACCACCACCAGAAATTAACCCTGCTGCTTTTGTAGCGTTTTGGTCTATTGCTGAATAGTTGTAACTGTGAGAACCATATTTTAATTCTTTTGGTTGATAACCTTGTGCACCTGCTGATCCTGAAGCTGCAGAAAAAATTCTACCATCACCATCAACAGAAATTGTTGCTGATGTAAAACTATCTTTTCCTACTGGTTTAATTATTTTTGGCATTTAAATTATCCTCCTATTAGTCTACCATTTCTACATAAGAAACATGAAAAGCTATGTCACTGGCAGCGCCAGCTGTTACAGCTATAAGATCTGTTTCATCTAAATAGATAGGTCTGCTAATTAAATCTAATGTTGAATCTGCAGGTACAGAAATTGTACTTGCGATTTTATAATAAGTTGAACCATTGTCATTACTAATTTCTACTGTTACGTCTGCAGCATTAGTTCCGTCAATGTTTGCTAATAATATTGTGTCTATTCTTACTGCAGTTTCTGCAGGAACATCGATCATAGTAGTTCTGTTAGTATCCCCTAAAGTGCCCATAGCATTTTTAGGTGTGATCGTTGCTATATTTACAAGATTTGGTGTTGCCATTTTTTATTCTCCTTTGATATTAATACCCGAAAACCATGGAGAAGACAAGTCCTTTTCCATCCGTAGTTACAGTTTGTGTTGAACTTGATGTTGCATTAGTTACTTTTGCTCTACCTGTACCATTTGGTGCTACAGTAATATCTCCATTAGCAGCATCTGTAATAGTAACAGTTCCAGAGTTTGTTCCGCTATTTGTATTTAAAACTAGATCTGCGGCGCCTCCAGTAGTAACAGTTAATGCTCCTGCTCCATTTGATGTAAGAGTAGCGGCTGCACCACTATCTCCAACTTTTACTGTATCTGCTGAAAGAACAACATCACCAGTTCCATTTGGTATAATATCAATATCTGCATTTGAAGTTGAAACAATATCGTTTCCATTAACATCTAAGTTTCCACCTAATTGTGGTGAAGTATCATCAACAACATCTCCGCCAAATTCAACTGCTGTTATATTTGGATTTGTGCCATCGTCTGCTTTTGCATAAGCAATAATAGTTTTACCAGACGCAACTGCAGCGCTCGTTCCTGTACCACTAGCATATTTAAATGTTACAGTTTGTGAACCTGAAGTTCCATTTTTTAAAACATAAAAATTTTGTACATCAAGAGGGATTGTTACATTTCTTCCTGAAGTTAATGAACCTGTAAATTCTATAATTCTATGTGCAAGAGTTGCACCAGTTGCTCCATCAGAAACAGATAAAGTAGTGTCACCAGAATCGGATACTGCTTGTGCAGTATACCCACCGGATATTTGTTCGAAAACTTGTAAATTAGTGTTAGTTTTTGTTCCCCAAGTTCCGGCATTTTCTCCGGTTGCTTGTAGTTCAACTCCTAAAGGTGTGTATGTTGATGCCATGTAATCTCCTAATTATGCAACGTCACTATAACTTGTATTTGATCCTGTTGCAACACTTGTATACGATGTATTTGAACCTGTGTCAACATCTTGATATGCCTGAATAAATAAGTCTCCGACACTTATTGTTGCAGAAATTCCTGTTAATCCCATTACAACAGGAGGACTTAAACTTCCTACTGAAGTTGTTGCAGAAACTCCTGTTAATCCCATAACATCTGCAGGAGAAATAGATCCTACACTTACTGTTGCAGAAACTCCTGTTGGTAAAATAGTAGGATTTGAAGTAACACTAACATCTCCAATAGCTGTTGTTCCAACTCCTGCTGTAGATACTCCCATAACATCTGCAGGAGAAATAGATCCTACACTTACTGTTGCAGAAACTCCTGTCACTCCAATTACATCAGCAACAGTAACTGATCCTAAATTTGTTGTTGCAGAAATTCCTGTTGGAGTCACAACTACGTTACCGATCATTGTAACTGATCCAATACTAGCTGTTGCAGAAACTCCTGTTAGTCCCATTACATCAGCAGTTGTTACAGAACCTAAAGATACAGTTGCAGATAAACTTTCAAGTATTACAGTTCCTTGAATACCCCAACCTTCGTTGTTGTTCCATTCACCTCGGCCCCAACCAGAACCTATTTCTGCATCTACTTCTACAGAACCAACAGCTGTTGTTGCAACACCTGCACTTGTTAAAACTACTGTAAAAGTTCCATCCCAACCATCTTCACCCCAAGCATCCGATCCCCATCCTGCTGTATTAAAAGCATCTATAGATCCGACTGATGTTGTTGTTGAAACTCCTGTTAATATAACTGTTGCAAGATTAGATTGCCATGAATTTTCATTCCATGCTACTGAGGGATCATCTCCTCCCCAAATTGATGTAGCCATAAGGACTTCCTCCTTACGCTATACGAATGATTGCGTTACTTGCGTCTGCTGTTGGAAATTGAATAGTGAAAGTTCCACTAGTTACAGTTTTATCACTACCAAAAGCGATAACTGCACAAGCTTTATCAGATTGTGTGTCATTATAAATTAAAGCACCATTTGCTGTAAAAGATGCTGAAGTATAACTAACATCTGCAAAATCACATATCGCTGTAGTTCCTGAAGTTGTAGGAGTTACACTTGTAAGAGTTGCACCGCCTGCAGTGTAAGCAGTTCCTGATGCATTTGTAATTTCATTTGTTGCACTATAAGCTGTTGTACTTGCACCTAGTGATGCTGAACTTGTATATAAAGCTATTTTAAAAGTGTTTCCACTTGTTGCTGTAAAATTGTGAGTACCTACTAAAATTTCTTGTTTGAAACTTGTACAAATTGCTGATGTTATTGCCATAATTTATCTCCTAAGGGTTTGCTGATTTTACTGGTATTCGAATAGCGCCATCTGTGTAGTCATCTCTTCGTCTTCTACCAACTTGCTCATTAGCAAACTTCTGTACCTCTTGTTTATACTTATTTTCATATAGTGTCAACATATCTATTGGACCTTTTAAAAAACCATAAGTCTCTGATAAGCAACAATATAATAAACCATTTGGAAAGTTTAAGCTAATATAGTTAGTAGCATTACCAGACTCTAAAGTAGCTGGCATTTTGTTATAATGCACTCTAAATTTGTATGTTGAATCAGGGACCGGGGCAAACATCATTCTTCCAGATGTAGTATCTGTATTACCTGTTGCTCCTCCATACATAGCATAGTATTTAGGTTGTCCTCTTTTTGCAGATTCTGTTGAAGATACATATTCTTGTAAATACGTTATATCTTTTTTTTCTAACCAAGTATTAGCACCTGCTATAGAAGATGTTGAATCATAAACTTGAATACCTCTTATAAATAAAGCTCCTGCTGGAGCATTAATAGATTCTTGACCAGTTACTAAATTACCATCTTGTTGTTTTCTATCTGCATCAATAGGAACATCTCTCATTATCCTGTACTGAGCATTTAAAATTATATTTTCTAAAATAGCAGTTGTTAAAACATTTGAATCTGTTTCAGTATAATTTCTTATTTGTGTAACTAAATCTGAATAACTTAAACCAGCCATTATTTACTATCTCCTTTATATTTTGAACGTATCTTTTTTTGCTTTGCAGTTTCTTCATACATTTCAAGATGAGGGTCTTGTTTCTCAGGTTTAAAAATATTTTTTATCCAATTCCAAATTTTATTTATCATGCGCTAATTGTTATGGGTCCTATTGAACAACCGTAACCTCCTCCTTTTATATTACCTGTTGTAGCAGTATCCGAGTTAACTGTAAAATAGAAAAAATTAGTTACTGAATAATCTGTTGTATCTCTTAGATCATTTTTATACTTTCCTGTTGTAATAGCATATCCTGAACCCTGTCCTATTTGTGCACCAGTTATTCCATCAAAGTTAGGAATAGTTGCATAAGCAAAAACAGGATCAGACTCTGTACCTGTACCAGGTGAAATTGTTGGTGGACCTCTAAATAAATAAGTCGTTCCATTTGTTAAACCGTGTCCAGGAGAAAAAACATTTATAATACCAGACCCTGCTTCATAAGTTTCAAAACCATTATTAGAAATCATTACAGTTGTAATGGGCTCTGTTCTATCTGGTCTTACATTTAACAATGCAACACCATCCCCACCTGTTGGCTTTGGTTCTAATTGTGGTTGTTTAGGTTCAAACTCTGTATAATGAACAAACGAACCATTCCATTCTCTAACCATTTCTCTGTATGGAAATTCAAGTCCTGATCTATCTGAAATAGCTTTTGAATGTTTTCCTACTGCATATTTAGACATTATGTTCCTGGGTAATAAGCTTTTGGTGTAATATAAGTACTAGAAGCAGAACCATCTTCAGCTAATGCTCTAGATAATTCGTCTTCATAATATAATTTCATTTGTTGAACTAATTGTGGTTGATATTTTTGTGCAAGATAAAAAGCTAAACCTGAAGTCATACAAGGAACAAATCTAAATGGAATATCTGTTGCGTTTGTATAATCTCCAACATCTTGAATTCTTTTTATGTAATAGAAATGCATATCTTTAGATGCATTAGTTGAATCAGGTGTAGGGTATATACTAATACTAGTATAATCAATGAATCTTTGAACCCAATATTGATTAGGTGTTCCTTGTGAAAGTTTATTTGAGAAACCTGCATAAGTAGATCTATCTACTTTTGACATTGGACTATCTGATTGAGTTGTTTGAGTTCTATTATTTCTTAATTGTGCTTCAAGGACATCGGATATTCCATAAATACCATTTGGATTTGATGTAGCACTTGTGCCATCTGCAGCTGCTCTATAAAATTTATATTCAGCTTGTCCCTGTACTAAATCAAGATCTAATTCTCCTATTTCCCAATAGTGAATACCTCTATTACCCCATTCT
>Ga0208667_1001110_pt1 | contig 10359 bp, 30 predicted proteins | sample 11BtaG_FD_184085 | JGI IMG/M metagenome (GOLD analysis project Ga0208667, IMG submission 184085) | Marine viral communities from the Subarctic Pacific Ocean - 11B_ETSP_OMZ_AT15265_CsCl metaG (SPAdes) (version 2) | ecosystem: Environmental > Aquatic > Marine > Oceanic | place: Pacific Ocean... | reverse complement strand
TTGATACCCAGGTTTAAAACCTTCATAAATAAATTCTTCAAGTTCTTCATTTATATCTCCTACTGTTACAACGTTCTCTAATGGAACAGGTTTTGCATTGTGTATAGCATCGCGAAGAGCGTTCCTACCGCTAGCAATAAGAAGGTCATTAGCATCTTTATACTCTCCGAAACTTGCCAGCCAACAAACTTCCGCCCCAAAGCGACGTATAAGTTCTTGTTGTAAGTTTTGGCCAGCTTCATCAGAATCTGTAGCGAGTATGATTTTTGATTTATCATCAAAATACTCAATACAGTTGTCGAGATAATCAAGGTTAAGCCTATTAAGTGTAGCACCGTTTGGTACGGATATGACGTTATATATGCCAGCTTCACAAAAACTAAGAGCGTCCATTTCGCCTTCCACAATAATACACCAGTCATGGCCAACAATATTATCAAGATTATAGAATACTTTTTCCGCATCCTTAACAAGTTTAAAGTTTTTTCTACCATCTCTATATTTTATATTTATTAATTCGTCATTTATAAAATAATTAAATTGAATAGTATTTTCATTCTTACCTGTTTGGGGCATCCATTCACTCCCCTCGGACACTTTTAAGCGATTGAGGGTAGATTGTGATATGTTTCTACCCTCGAACCATTTAATAGCCCTGTCAGATAACTCAGTAGTATTTTTCCACTCAGGTCTAACATAAACTTTATCGCTACCGCCTTTACGTTTAAAGGTGTGCAGTTGAAATACTTCATCGCAATTCATACAAGTGCCGAGACCACGTTCCCAATCATACATAGCGCATTTAGCTTTACGATTTTCAGGTTTCCTATCATGTGAGCATTTAGGACATATACCTTCCTTCTTGCCAACCTCAAGGTCATATTGATTGAACTGGTCAATCGTAAATCCATTGATCTCTGTTGTATTCATTTAATCTTCAATTAAAGTTATTTCACCGTCTTCGTCGTACTCGACGTCATAAAAATCAAAGTCTTCATTCATTAGAAAGGTAGATCAGGTTCTACAGGCGCTTGTGCTTGCATAGAAGCTTGTTGAGGTGAATCTTCTCTAGCGGCAGTAGTTACATTTTCGCCGTTTGTCCAGACCACTTTAACATTGCCTAAATAACTTTTAGGCTGCTTAGCATCACGCTCTTCTTTAGTTTGTTCTGTTTGAATATACCCAGAGTCACCGTATTGGCCGGGTTCGTCGTTAAGAACAATAGTAATTGGGTAATACTTACCTTTTTTACCTTCATAAATTTTTGACTTATCAATTTTAGTTAAGTCAATGTTTGCTGAAATAATACTTGCCATTAGTATGTAGCTAATTGATTAAACATTCTTCTGAGCTGGTCTTTGTTAGCGCCAGTAACTCTACGCAGATTATCTACCGCTTTTACATGGTTTTGTTTGTTGTAAAAATTGTTCACACTGGTTGTTACACCAGTAACATCACAAGTTTGTTTTCTTGTTCTTGCCATAATAAATAAAATTAAATTAAATTAAAGTGTTTTGGAGATATAATATTGGCTAAAATCTCCTTCGCCATTTACAAAAAATTCATTATAAGCCTGCACGGCTCTAGCAACTTTGTTTGAACCTGAATGCATAAATTTATCACTGCAATCAAATAAACCAAGCTGCTTAGTGTTTTTATCAATTACAATAAAAACAAGTTCGTAGCCAAACATTTTTGAATATATATATGCTTGACTATCGTAATTATATTTATAAGCACTACTTTGGAACGCATTAATATTTCCAGTAGTTTTTAAATCAACCACTAATTGGTGTGAATGATTTACAATATCTGCTTTACCTTTCCACGTCATGCCCTCAAGCTCTACTAAGCCAGGTACTTCATACTCAACTTCACCCTCTTGAATTAAATCTTTAAATAGTTCATTGTCTAGAACTGTTTCTCTCATCAATTCAATATTGTCTGCTTCGTGTTCTAACAAACAAATATCTCCATCTGAAAGCTCTTTGTACGCTTTAGTATTACGTGTACTAGATTTAATTATTTTGTACTTATCAAGCTTATGAGGCTCAAGGATGCATGTGTGAAAATAACCACCAATTACCAATGCAGCAGACGGTGGTGTTTGCTTCTTAAAATCAAGAGGATTATTTAATAATGCTGATATATCAGAATTACTTAGGTATTGTTTTCCAAACTCACCGTAATAATTCTCATCATCACGCAACTTATTTAATGTCTCTTGTCTATCCATTCTGTAATTCTTTAAGAGCTGAAGGCTCTATATCATATTTATCTTGTAATGTCTTAAGCAATCCTCCGTTTGATAAAAACTTTTTAGCTTTTTCAATATTATTAGAAGTAATCTTAGGCTTACGTGTGGCTCCATGATCGTTTGTAGCATCCGCATCCGCAGTATCATCTATTAATAGTAGATTACCTAGGGCATACTTTTTGGCATAGCTAGAAGCACTCCCAAACTGTTGGGGCGTAGCCATACCTTTTTGATGTAAATCAACACCTACGATAGCACTTGAATGTATAGCATTGTTTTCGTCTATATCAAACATACTTGCTTTTGTTTCAATGATAGGCAATTGATCCGTATGTATATACTTTTCATCAATTGTAAAATACACTCGGTATTTTTCATTCATAGGTTTCAATGCTTCTAATATATCTTCAGCCGATCTGAAATTATACTTACCGAAAGAATTAAACCTAGACTTTTTAGCTTTGAACTCAATTTGAATTTTACTTAATTTTTCTGCTGTTGTCATATTTATTTAATTTGTGCCATTTAATATTATTCATTCTAAGCGTTCTTGTACTAAACTTACCTTTTTTGTAGTAAGTATTATGATAGTCTGCTTCAATTTTTTGATTAAGATTAATGTCCGAAGGACTATTATCAATGTTATAATAGCTAAGCTCTTCAGACAAGTTAGAAGCATCACCTCTGTCAATTGCGTCATCTTCGATGTCGTATAATTTATTAATGTTATTATTCATAGGTATAATATATATTACATAAAAATAGCTTTAAGTATACTATTCTTGCATAAAATTTTCAATTATTTCTTTAACTTCTTGATTCTGTAGCTTTTTCAAAGCTTCTGCTTTTTTCTTTTTAACCCATATTTCTGATTTGTTAGCCCACTCAGCTATTTTAGCTACACTAACTTTTTTATCATAAGGCTCATCAATACCATAATATTTGCATATAATACCTTTTTCCATGGGTGTTAAATATTTATTCATTACTTTATTTAAAAAGTCATTTAATAAATCATTATCATAATTAGAAATCTCATTGGCAACATCTAAATAATGATTATTAAAGAAGGAAGAAAATGTGCGAGTTAAGAATATATCAGTTTGATAATTCATATCGTATTTTCCTCCATGCGCGTCTCCGTGGGGTTTTTCTGTATAATATGCCTCCGGGATTCTAATAGTGTCTCTATCGCGAGCTATGGCTCGTTTAATACCGTTTTTTATGTTCAATTTTAAATAGTTTGTTATTACTGCAGGTTTGTCTTGCTCATCTGCTTCGTTAATTATATCCCAGTTTAATTTAGTCCATGCTTTATAAAAAGCGCAATATCCTTCTTGTAATAAATCTGTAAGATCTAATATACCAATTCTAGGGTATGATCTTTCAAATATATTAGCAAGTGATTTAGGCCATTCAATGTAAGGTGCACGCATAGGGTCTATTCTATTGTATAATTTTAGAATAGCTAAATGAGATTTGTATGTAGCATGGCTGTACCATTTCATGTATTTAATATTTTTAATCTTCTACTATATTTTCTTATAAGCTCCGCTTTATGTTTAAGCAGCTTTACTGGAATCCTGTTTTTTAAAGTTGATTCTAACACATCTTGTATTATTTCATTTCTTAATTGTATTATTCTTTCCCAAAGAAAATCTCTATGATCTTTTTTTCTTGTGCACAGAATTGTTTTGTTTCCTATTTTTATTTTCATTGCGTAATTGTTTTATTGTTTTAGCAACGCCGAAAGCGTTGGTGTATAGCAAATGTTTATATTGTTGTATTGCGCTCATAACCAGTTAATTATAATGTTAATTGATATTAATATATTCGTTATAACAGCTTGCGCTATTAATAATGTTCTTACAAAAGCAACAGTGTCTGCGTTTTCTGCTGCTTTTTCTCCGAGAGCTTTAGCCCATATTCTCCACGTTTTTTTTAGCATATTTCTACAAAATCAATTATAGCTTCACTAGGGTGGTATTTTAATATTCTTTTAATAGTTGCATCTTGCACATGCTCAGCCACTGCTGTGTTAATAATATATTCTTCATGGCCGTATATTGGGCAGTCTACAATAAGTTTTCCTAGCTTGCTCATTTTAATGCTTCTGACCAGTGAGGTTGGTCTTCTATATAAGTTATACCTCCTTTGCTAAAATGTAAATGCTTTTTCTTGTCAAAGCTAGGCGGTATGTTGCTAATTTGATAAGGCTTAAATTTTCTTACTTTACCTTTAGAATCTGTTAGTTTAATTGGTTTGCTCATGTTTATTTATTATTAAGAATGAAATTACTTTTAATATTGTCGAGGCAAATATGCCTAATGCAATATCAGTTTTGTTTATATTTAATTTGTAAAATATAAATATTACTAATGCATCAATTGCAATCATTAGCACTATTGAAATAATAGGCAATATACTAAAAAAATCTTTAATATACATTATAAATATTCCAACACTTACTAACGTTAAAGCTAATATAATACTATTCATATAGTTTGTCTAATAGAATGTTTGCTACTTCTTCGCTTATTAAGTTGTCATTGTATAATTTCCATATAAGTCTACTCATAATTACGTACTGTTTTAGCTCGAGGAAAACGATATGCACCGGATGGTGTACGCTCAAAGTACTCAAAGGTTAGTTGTTTGCCAATATAGGATGCTCTGTTTTGCCACACGCTTTGACGATCAGGTATTGTAAGTGATGGCCAAGGAACTTCGACTATTCGATCGTTTGAATCAACACCGATGAATTTGCCAAGGCCATTTTTGAATTTGCCACGGCCTTCAATGTAATCAGTGATTGTGATCTCGGTGTCCGACCAGTCTTTAACTTTTTGTAGTGTGTAGCTTCGTTTTTGTTCATAAGGTTTGTTTTGTCTAAGCATAGAGCCTTCGTAGCCGTTTGCTTTGTTTTGTTTGTGAAATTTGTTTAGTTCAGTTTCAGAATAAATAACTTTAGTATCAACTTCGTGAGTAAACTTAAGTTTGTATTTGCTTTTAAAATTTGTAATAGCAAGTGTGCGATCAATAAATTTTAGGTTAGCAAATGAATCAGCAGGTTCAGGTGATACATAATCAGAAAATAAATCGTAGCAATGAAATTGCAAATAGCTTGCCGCTTCAAATTTATCTTGCTGTGTTGGTTTTTGTTTACGAACAAGAGAAATTATTTTGTTGAAATTGTTTTTAAACCTATGATTGTAAAGCTCGCCATCAAGAATAAGATAAGGATTATCAGCAAAGAGTGGTTTAAGTTCAGTGAGTATATGTTTACAATTGTGGAATTGCTTACCGTTTCTGCTAAATGCTCCATCTGCTGTAATGTAGCAGCGGACGCCGTCAAGCTTTGGTTGAATAAATAATGTTTGATCATAATTGATTTGTTTTGATACTGGGTGTGCCAGCATTGGTTTAAAGTCTGTCATATTGCTATTTAAGTTTTTTGTTAATTTGTTAAATTGTAATATTGTTATTTAAGTTTTTACTAATTTATTAAAGTTTGTCATGCTCTTTTTTAAGTTTTTCATATATTTCTTCTAATTCAATTAATAATTCATATTTTTCTTCAGCTAATAATTTTGATCTTTGTTCGTCTAGTTGTTGAAGTTGGGTGTATAGCAAATCTTTACGACTAAAATGCTTTATATTGCCAAAACCATCAACTTGATGATGAAAGAACTCTTGAGGACTCATGGGCCACGTAGGCGCAGGTGGTTCTTCTTCAAAAAGTTTTTCGAGCTTATCAGTAACTTTATCTGCAATAAGCTGAGCAAGCTTTTCTAATTGTTCGCTAGTCATCTGTATCTTCGTTATCGTTAATCCATCTTTCAATTTCATACTCGGGCAAGTACTCTTCAATATCATCAATATATACTTCAGAGTCAGTGTCTAATTCCATAATACGATCCATAATATCATTAAATGATGGTGGATAATAAAATATACTATTTTCCCAGTCAATGTCTACGTCGTGGTCATATGGAGTGTTTTTCATAACATATACGTCATAGCCATCAGCTGTTGTACGCGTACTTATTTCAAGATCATACATTCTATGATTGTACGTTTCATCAATTTTAATGTTTAGTTTGTTTTGTAGTTTTTCAATTGCAGTCATATATATTTATTTAGTTAATTTTTTTGCATAATAAGTTTCATAAGGTATAGAATTTGTATTATCTAAGCGCATAGCAATGCGTTTCCACACTCTAAGTTCGTTTAGATGGTACATACATTGATTTACATTTAATTCTGGAAATGCACCTTTGTGTCGTTTTCTAAATAGATCACGTGCCATTAATCTGTGATTAGCCATTTTACCAATTAGCTTTGATTCAATTCTTAAGTCAATTTGTTTTTTATTCATAATTTTAATTTAGTGGACGTGGGAGGAGTCGAACCTCCGTTTGTTGATAGTGTACTTTCGAACTTTGTCAACACTTACCCGTCACGCCCATGGCCGGAGGCGCAGATCATGACCTGCATTTCTAACTAGTATATATCGCTCGTCAGCAATCCTCCGGTGCTTTTAATATTTTATTTGCGTCGCCAAGCTCTGTGAACATTTGCACTTGTGGCTTGATCAACGATTTGTACTTCGAGTACTTGTTTGTTTGCAATGATTGGCACATAACTATATAGCTGTGTATCAGAGCATTGCACACAATTTTTATAACCCATTTCAATTCGAACAGGATGTACTTCATTACCGCATTTACAATATTTCATATTTTATTTATTCTAAGCAATCACCACAAATATCACAATATTCGTAATCTTCTATAGTCATTGGTTTGTTACATATTTCACAATTCATAATTGTTGGTTTAGTATATAATTTAATACTTGTAGTGGTGTACCGTTCATGCTTTGCACAATACCATCTTGATCTTCAAATTGTAATTTGTAAAACTTTGGTTTGTGTATAGCAAAAGGTGTGTCGTATTTATTTCCTGCCATCTTCATTTGTTTTTATTGGTTTATATTTATTTTCAATATAATCAATTAGCTTTACTGTAAAGTATTCAATAATATCATTACCATCAAAGCCATCATCAATTAACGGCTTGAATTTTTCAATTGAATATTCAACTTGCCACTCGGGCAAAAGATCATTCATTCTTTTAAACTTGTTTTGAAAGTCAATGTAATTTTGTAATTTGTCGTTTTTATTCATTATAATCTGTTTTATTTATTTGTAGTTCAAGGAACATTTTATTAATTTCTTCACTTATATTATCACTTTGTGTATTGGTTTGTAACGTATTTTTCATTATAAATCTTGTATTATTTTATTTTGTCTTTCTTTTTTCATATTACCATAATTTAATTCCGCATTCAGTGCACAAAGGCATTGCATCTACGTTTGAGTTGTAAAATTCTATTTCTTCTTTTTGCAATGGTTCATTGCAATATGTGCATTCTGTTATCATACTATTTTTATAAATTGATTTTCTTTGTTCCAAGCTTTGCTAGTCATATATCCAGTTGTGTAATATTCATTAAAGTCTAGTCTTCTCATCATATCTTTATATTCGCCTGTCATTTCAGGCTTTTTGCATTTCTTAATGTAATGTATTGTTTTAATACCTTCTTTATTTGTTCCGTAAAATATCCAATTATTCATTTTTTAATATTTATTATAATAATAATTCATTAATGCCATATGCGAATCCCAAAGCTCATCGGCTTCTTCTTGTCGTTCAGGGTCATGCTCAATTAGTCGGTATTTTTTTAAGTATTCACTCATTTTTTAATAATTTATATAGTTCTTCATTGCCAAGCATATGTCTGGACTGATTTGCAGCAAAATTATCAAGGTGTAGTATTTGTTGATCTAGTGATAAACCACCTTGCATAATACGTTTGCTAATAAGATCCATTTTAGTTTGTGCATCATGCGTTACATTTCTTAATTCTTTAATTCTTGCTAAATTCATTTTAATCCGTATTGTGTTTTTAATTTATTTTTTGTAATATTTAATTGTTTACCGACTCCTTGGGATAGAAAATTTTGACAAGTTTTGCATTTGTTTCTTCTTCTTGTAATTTCATTTCATCATAAGTTAACGCATCATTGTGATCGTTAAGCAAATCATATAGTGCAGCGTATGCAGCTTGAGACCAATTGTTTGCTTTACCATATATATCATGCTCTTCAAATATATCATAATCTAATGCATCGCATATTTGTTTAGATTCGTGAGTGTATATTACTTTATTGTCAATCCATTCGTGCTTTTGATTATAAAAATCATCATGATTATCAATTGTACCATTATGGTATAAGTTCCACATTTCTTCGTTAAAATCATATACTAAATCATCTCTATACATATCTTACATAATTTTTAATTGTTTCACCACTTGCTTTGTTAAAAGCATTTACATTTTGTCTGTACTTTTCATTTGTGCAATATTTTTTCATTGCTCTGGTTGTTGTACATTCACCAAATCGCTTTTCATGTATAGCAATTTGTTTTAATTTGTCGTCTATCATTTGTTTAGTTAATTGCATCATATTTATTTTATTATATTATCACTTATTAATTTTATTTGTTGTGTACTATTTATTATTATTTTTAATTTTATAAATTTCTTTTTCTACGTCTTTACGTGTGATTTCACCACTCATTTGTTTTAGTATTAAACTTGTAAAGTCATATTCTTTTCCATTATTATTCATTACTATTTTCATAATTTACTAAATTTTTCTATTAATTCTAATTCAATTTTACATTCTTCTTTATTACTTTCGGATAATTCATTTAATCTATCAACATTATATAATGTCTTTACATAATCTTTAAGATCAAAATATAGTCTATCTATTTCTTTTTGTGTTAATTCTATTTTCATATTTTTAATTTTAATTTAGTTGTTTCATTTATTCAACTGTATTTATAGTGTAGAGAACAAATTCTATAACGCACACTTTTATTTTTATAATTCTTTATATTCAACTAAATCTTTTTTGTAAATTTCTTTTATTTCATTTATATTTTTACATGTAACTATTTTAGTTAATATTCCATTAAACTTTTTATAATAACTACTGTTTTTATTACTTAATCTATTTTTTAATTTTATTTCAAAACTTTTCATTATATACTATGTTTAATTATTAATCTTTCATTTTCATTTAAGTTATAATATTTTTTTAGTTTATAACTTAATAGTTCTTTATTCATATTTGTATTTTTATAACTTTGTATTATTTTATTTAACTTCATATTATTTATATTTTATTTACATTTATATTATCACTTTATTATATATTTTGTAGTGTACTTTTTAAGTTATTTTTATTTATAAAACTTAAACCTTTTAAATTAAATTCTACAATGTTTTTATTTTTAATAAACTCTTTTAAAGTAAACAAATCATTTATATTAAAACCTAAGTAAGTTGTATTATTAAATTTAACTTTTTTATATTTAAGTAGTTTACTTTTGTAGTGATTTGTTTTTAAGTGTTTTAAATTTGACATTGTATTTATATTTTTTAATTACACTTATATTATCACTTTATTATTATATTTGTTGTGTACTTTTATTAATATAATATAAAATGTCACATTTTGAAAATATTGCACTATATTATAATATATATAAACAATAGTTTAAAACATATTAAACATTGTCATCATATTATTAATAAACATTAATAAACATTGTTAATATAATAATACATAAAGTAAATACTATAAAATATTAATGTATAAATGTAATATGTACAGGTATTATACAATATATATGTATATGTGACAATAAAATGTAGTAATCATTACTAATAATGCAACGATAGCTATAATCTATTGACTATAATGCAACAATATCACAATAAAATCAATGGCATTGTCATATTAGCAACATATATATACAATTGCTATTAAATTAGTAACAAAACAATACGTTTATTATCAATATGGGGGTATTATTATATATGACTTTCCTATGTACTTGGTTATCATATACATATGTGTAATACAAACATTATATATATGAACACTAATTAAATCAAATTCAATGAGTAAAGATTATTACCACATTAAAGCCAATGGTATCCGTAACGAGCTTAAGGAGATACGT
>Ga0208667_1001109_pt1 | contig 10363 bp, 9 predicted proteins | sample 11BtaG_FD_184085 | JGI IMG/M metagenome (GOLD analysis project Ga0208667, IMG submission 184085) | Marine viral communities from the Subarctic Pacific Ocean - 11B_ETSP_OMZ_AT15265_CsCl metaG (SPAdes) (version 2) | ecosystem: Environmental > Aquatic > Marine > Oceanic | place: Pacific Ocean... | reverse complement strand
CGTCTGTGATGCCTTCATTAAAGTCTGAGCCTACCATTAGAGAGGCGTTAGACGCTGGACCACCACCTGAAGCTGTTAGGTTCTCATTAGTAAGGCTGACCTTTAGCGGTTGTTTGTTTGTTACATCTATCGCCTTAGACTCCTCTATAGTTACCGATAGCTCTGAACTAGGCTCAACAGCTATAATAGCATTACCCGTTGTGGTATCTACAGACAGTCCTACTACGGGGTGCTCGGTAACTTTTAGAGTTACAGGAGCTACCCCTGCCGACTTACTTACATCAATAGAATCATAGTTAAATCCCTGTGCTACTGATTCTATGCCAAGATCTATAAGCGCATTATACAAGCACTCCTGCCCCTCAAAGGTAAGTCCTAGAGACTCTACCACTGAGGCTATCTCGGCTTTCTTGTTATCTAGCTGCGATAGTACAAAGGGTATCTCTAATTTGGTCGCCTGTATTTGTATAGGCGTAGGCATTAGGCAGTAACGTCATCATTAATGGTGAACACACCAAAGAGCCAAGTCTGTACGTCTGTGGTTAGCGTTGTTTCTAGATCGTAGATGTACGATCCTGATGTAGTCATATTAGCAGCGGCAACAACAATGTTAAGCTTCCCTGTGGTAGAGTCCGCATCCTTTGTGAAGGTGAAGTCACTGTTGGGGATAATAACAGCATCTGTTGCTGAATCACGCACCTCCATTTGGAATGTATAGGGTGTTAGTGTGATAGCCGCTCCTGCTGAATCGGTTATGTTTAATGTTAGGGTGAATGTATCTCCCTTGCGGCAGGTAATGTCTAGCCGCTGTGCTATGTCAAGATTTACTGAAGTTGCCATTGTAATGCTGTTTTTGCAAAGTTAATGAATATAAGGGAGTTAAGATATCGTTGTAAGTGCTATACATTCATCATCGGATAGGGCAGTTGGGAACAATAATAACTGATTGTATGATATACTTTCATTTCCATTAATAGTTAAAACGGAAACATTACCTAAATCAAAAGATGTTTGAGTTATCCAATATTGACCATTTACAAATATCTTACTATCCGTTCCATTATAGGATAACGCTATTTTAAAATCATCTCCTGTTAATGTGTAGTATTGATTTACGCCTCCCCCGAAGCGAAAACGCAATCTATTGTTACTCCAGAAAGTGATTTTAAGATTGTCATTAGGGTCGTATACAGGAGATGTATTAGAAATGTCTTTCTCAGCTAATCTCTTACCATCTAAAAAGTATGTTCTGCTTGTAGTGTTTGTAACTGAAGCAAAAGTTGAATCCCTCAACCTCGTTTGACTTACACCATATGTAGGTATGTAGGATGTTGGGTAGGTCGCATCTTGCTCCGCTTGGAAGCCGTACACATATATATAAGAATCATTAGGTACAACGGAAACCCCACTATTTTCAGCTCCATTTTCATCAGTTAGTGCAATTCCATATAAACCATTTGATTCGTTATTAGGCTGATATGCATTAAGTCTATACCATCCATTACCATAATCTTCAAATGTGCAAGTTTGACCAGATGCCTCTTTTACAAAAGTTTGAGTATCAAAATCAAATACGCTATGGTCGTTTCCTGCTGATTGATTATTTCTCAATCCTATATACCTCCAATTACCTTTTTTTGCAAATACAGAAAAGCACCCAACAACAGGAGTTGTATATATCCTGTAGAACATATTGCCATTAGCAACTTTAGTTATTTTAGTAGCATTACTAACTCCTTCTGGACTAATAGATGAATTACTTGTTACGGATATTGGTGATTGATAATTCCAACCAACAGAAGATTCGCTTTGTGTAATCAAATTAGTTCTTTGAGGCTCTAACAACAAAGCAGGACACGAACCATTAGAATAGTCAAGGCGAGGCATATCCTCCAAGATACCACCCGCTACAGGAGCAGTAGTAGTCTCTATATATGGGTAGGCTACAAGACCTTGATTGAGCATTGGTCGTGATAAAGTGAAATCAGCAGTTACATTAGTAAAACATCCACTTCCTAAACGAGTCGTAAAAGAAAAACCTGTTAAAGAAAATGTTACACTATATCTATTCCCTGCGCTTAATTGAGTATTTGCAGGAACTACAACTCCATTTTCTTGATAATTGATTATTGTTGAACCTATTGGATAGAAAATGCTATTTAAACTTTCCGATGTAGTAACTGAATCGCAATACACACTTAAGGTAAAAACGCCTGAGGTGTATGGTTGAGATTGTTGAATATATCCCCTGCTTGAAGATGTACTAAATCTTATTTGACCAATTTCAGCACCTGCTTCATAGTTAATACTTGGCGAAAAAGAACTCCATCCTGTAGGAGCAATACCAGTACCTACATCATCCCAATCACTCTGCAACAACAGATTCTCATACCCCTTCTCTATATAGCCATCCGCATTAACTCTCGTAGCACTTATATCACTACCTCTACTGAAGGTAAAGTCACCACTCCTATCTTCAGGGATAGTGCTTACAAGAGTACCGTCCTTGTAGAGAGACGGTACTTGAATCAGACTAGCTTTATTGTATAGACTCATATCTTAATTATTCCGTATCTATTACGCTGTCTTCCTGCAATCATATTAGACACAACAGGCGCACTCAAACCAACAGCTTCAGCACACTCTCTTATTGAATCAAACTCCATATCAAGGTGTTCACAGTATACTCTTTTTTTAGATGCATTCCAAGCATTTTGCATTGCATCATCTCCTATGTACTTTCCCTTTTTTGATTCACTCATCTTGATCAATGAATCCTTAGAGTGTCTCTTTCCGTAGAAGTGATTCTTTTCACCAGTTCTAGATAAAGACATTTTTCTTTTTGATTCATTAGAGTGTTTTTTACCTGTTAATGAATTAGATATTTTATCACGCTGTTCCCTTGAAAACTTACAATTAAATGAACCATTTATTAAATTATAGTAATTTGGGTTTGATTTAGCGTCTACTGTATCTAGTATAAATTCTTCAAGTTCTCTATAATGTTCACCTATGTAGAAAACCTCTCTAGTAAAGCATTCTGGTCTTTTATTGTAAGCTTTTTTAAATCGCTTACCGCTACCCTTGTAGCTGTCGTCTACAGATCCTTTATGGCTTCCTACATAGTACATACCATTAGAACTGTCATACCATCTATAAACGAATCCAGACATTATATAAGGTCTTCCTCAGTTGGTTCTGGAGGATTGCAATACAGAGAGTCTGGGAATAGTTCGCAGTACGTCTTAATGTATTCATCTCGTGATGACGATGATCCGAACGAGTGACACCCGAGCGGGATTGGCCAAACTAAGTCGCTGTCCCAAGAGCTATCAATACCATCAGACCAATCTACATCAACAGCATACACATCAGATAATACAGCAGCTGTTAGCTCCTCTCCATCCTCATCGTATGTAGCAGGTGTTACCACAAGGTATCCTAGCTTTACAATTCCGTTGTTGTGTGTTGGGTTCCCCTCTTCATCGTGGGGCAATGCGGCAATAGCTGCATCTGCTGCTGCCTCATTGGTGAACTCGTATTTTCTCGTTACTTTCATTTTATATCGTTGTTAAGGTGATTGCTTCGCTTGGTGTAAGCGTGCTATTAAATAGCAACAATTGCTTAATTTTTTGCGTTTCCGAAGTGATGTTGACTAAATTATTTAGCGTTTGCGATATAGTGTGCCTTGCTACACCATTAGCGTAAATAACTAATGTTCCATTGTTGTATGTTATGCAAAACTTAATGGTATTACCTTGATTCCAGTCGCCGCTATCGGTAAAAAAACTTTGATTAGTCCCGTCATTGAAATATAACCTAAAACGAACACGGCCATTATTGTAAGTAAGCAATCTTATTCTATCACTTGATGCACTACCAAAATTCATAAAATCATCGTTGTTTTTTTCATTATTGGTGATTCTATTTATTTCTAAAAACACCGAATAATTATCCGATAAGGTATTTGGCAAAGAAGAAACATTAGCAAAATCCGCCCCCCTCGTAACGCTTCCGCCCGAATGGTTTGGTATGTAGCTGGTTGGGTAACTTCCTGTCTCAACTTGTGCTCCCCAAACATAAATTCCTGAAGCACCATCTCCTTGATAAGTGGTTTGCAGACTTCCCGATACGGACTCTACGCTTTGAGTAAAGATTTGAACACTTCCTGTTCCTGTATTAGAAGGCGTTACCTTAAACTCATATCTAAACCATCCATTTCCTACATCACTACTCGTACAAACACCGCTATCGGTTGCATCAATAAAAGTTATTTCTCCTGTACGAAGGTCTAACCATACTCTTGTGTTACCTCCTGTAGCATCAAAACGCAATCTTGCGTATCTACGAGTATTTTCTTTTAGGTAAATGCTAAATACAACATCAGTACCCGATGTCCAAGAAAGATTTGGTATCCTAAAATAATGATTAGTGTTATTAGAACCCTCTATAATTTCAGCAGCATTTTGTAACCCCTCTGGAGAAGTAGTTGCATTACTGCTTAAACTCATATCGTTAAAAGAATAAGAACCATAATACTCACTATGACTTACCAAATTAGTCCTACTCGGTTCCAATAAAAGAGACGGGCAAGTAGCACCCCCCGAATAGTCAAAACGGGGTTCGTCCTCTAATAATCCCGCCTTACCCGTTGATGCACCCGATTCAATGTATTCAGTTGCTGCGAGACCGACCTCCAATTGAGCGTCTTGGATGTAGATGCTACCTGATGTACCTGATGCGGAATTTGTTTCAGCAGGCCAAACCCTTACACGGTCTACATTATCATTAATGCTTAAGGATACACGATACCATCCGCTTCCTACATTCTCAATGTTTTCAATGATGTTATGTGAAGATGTAGAGCCAAAAACTCCATTTGATAAATCTACATAAGCGTAAGCATCATTTGGACTTCCATCTATTTGAATCAACCCCCAAGTAGAGGCGTTAGCCTTCATATACACACTAAATGTCAATAATCCACTTGCTGATAAATTTTGAAATAATCTACCACTTGCTCCTGATTTGGATAATAACCAAGCATCCGAACTACCATCATATCCACTTTGACCGCTTGTTACACTTGCGCTACTTGTTGTCCAAGTCGTATCAAACTGATTTGATTGCAGAACAAGATTCTCCCGCCCTTTCTCAATCAATCCATCAGCACCCACACGAGTAGCCGATAGGTTTGAACCTCTTGAAAAGGTGAAGTCGCCCGTGCCGTCCGTGGGCTTCATACTATACGTCTTACCGTCTTTACCTGCCCCTGCTGATGCAAGGTAGGCTAGTGATGCTTGAGTAAAAAAACTTTCTGTAGGCATATCTTAAATATCTTCTGATGGGAACCATTCAGCACCCAATGTTTCTTCTTCCGTTAATTCAGCCGTGTAACTATCGTGCTTTAGTATTGCAAAATCTTCCCCGTTGGGATGCTCTACAATTGTAGCCCATTGCGTAGTCGTTCCGCTATAACCCTCTCCAGCATTTACCGAAGTGTTGTAGGCTTCTAAATCTGCCTTTGTTGTGCTTGTGTAGTACATATTAGAATCCGTAGTGTGTTATGATATTATCCTCAACGCCCGTTCTGCTTACGGATTGATTTGGATAGATTATGTACTCTTTATAATTCCCGTGATTAAATGTACCAGTTGAGAATCCTATTCTAAAGGTTGTATCACCACTAGTTCTTGTGACTAACGCACTAATTTGTGAGAATGATGTTGTTGCGTTATACATATCACCCCAAGTAAGACCTATCGCAGAACCATTTTTATAATATGATGGATTTGAATAACTGTTTGTGTTTGTGCTCGTGTTTCCACTTAAAGCAACGGCAAAAAATCCACTCCCAGCCGAACCAAATACTTCGCCGCCAAAGTTTTGAGCGGTGAAGAAAACAGAATAATCTGTCCCGTTTAAATAAACATTTTGGGAAGTTGCTAATTGCGTTGAGCCTCCTTGTGTTGTTTCAAGAAAACCAAGCGATGTTCCGTTGCTAACAATCTTCGGTTGAGCCGATGCAGTCGTTTGCGTAGCATTAACACCATTCCCACTTTGGTCGTACCAAGTAGTTACAAAAGCATCACCACTACCCGCAAAGGTTTCTAAACTTGCCGTGTCTAACTCATTGTTTACAAACGCAATATCTTGCTCCGCATTATCCGATGACCTACGCACCTTGATAGCATTGCCCGAATAGGTGTTATCTAACAAGCGCAAAGAATACGCTGCCGCTGCTCCGCTGTAATCGTTAAGAAGTCCCGTGAAATCTACAGGCTCTGGATTGTCAAGCAAGAACTTAACGTCAGACTTAGCACAAGAAGGTGACTCCACAGTACCGCCGTCGGCAATAACACGAGACTTAAAAGCCGCTACTAGTATTGCAGCAGGGGAGCTTATTACCCCTCCAGTGGTTAATGATAAACCTAGACCTAACATAGCTTATGCTATATATGCAAGGACATCACCACTAACAACAGTAATGCTGCTAAACAATCCGTAGATAGTGATACCCGCAGCTACAGTCTCTGTAGTTAAGTCATCACCTGCCTCTGAGGTTACAGTAATGCTAGCGTCTGCAAGTACAGTGATTGCACGGTAAAATTCTCCAGCAGTTCCTGAAGTACCGCCTCTTAGTTTTCTGAATCCCTTCTGGCCAAGAACTTGGCGTTGGAAGTTAGGGGTTGCGTTTACGTTTTCGTAAGCCATCGTATATCAATTTTTAATGTTCTGCAAGTTTCAATGCTCTCTGAGCCAAATACTTAGCAAAGATAGTTATTATTCAGTTAGCATATTTAAGAGGTTATCTCCCTCATCGGTCAGCTCACCTCTTTTGCCTTGACGTTGAGAAATCATCTTAGACTGCTCAACAGCCTGCTTCTTAACTCTTTCGTCCTTAGCTTTTTCTTTCTTGTTTTCAAGGCCTTCTCTAAACTGCATATCCTGCTGCTTCATACCCATCGTAGCCTGTGTCTTAGCGCCTTCAATCTGTCCCTTGAGTTGATACTCCAGTTGTAACAGTTGAGCCTTAGCCTGAGCGTCTGCTTGAATCTCTGCTATCTTAGCCTGACTCTGCATCTGAATCTCCTGCATCTTACCTTGAGAGGAAGCCTGTGCCGTAGCTTGATTCATCTGGGCCTGCATCTGAGAGTTCTGCTGTGCCATCTGCTGCTGCACTCTCATACGTTTCTTGCGTCTGATAATAAGCAGCTGCTCTGCTTGGTCTACGTCTTTAATCTGACGGATAGCTATAGCGTCCTCTAAGTCTATTTCTTTCTGAGATAGGGCTATCTGAATGTTCTGCTCTAGATAAGACTTTTCAGCATCATCCATCTCAGTCTGTATCTTAACTCCGAAGTTATACATAGGAAGGTCTCCAAAAGAAGAGAGAACTCGCATATTCTCCTTGCCTATCGCCTTTATATAAACTTTAAACAGAACAGACTCTTTAGGTAGAATCTGTAGACACTTTATAATATCCTCGCATATTCTGCTGTAAAGGTAGATAGATGCGTTAGTGATATCATATATAGCATTATTCCCTGCAGAGATGGCTTGCTGACGAACGCCTACTAGCTGCTCTCCTTTAGGAGATGTTCCATCCATTACTTCATTAATACCTGTCGTATCACGAATAAGACGGAGATTATGGTTATAGATAGTAATAAGCTCATTGATATTCCTAATACTATTGTCCAGAGACCTAACTGGAGGGTTCTGGAATCCACCTTCTGGATTTTTGCTACGATAGTAGAATACACCCGTTTGTTCATATATGTCTTGTATATCTAAAGGCTGGAGTTCTCCGCCTTTTCCTAGTTGTACATTTTCTAGTCCCTCAACATCTACAATAAGGCCATCAGGTTTAGCCTTAGCGATTGCTTGCTGAAGCTTAAGGTGTGAAAGCTGTAGTTGGTCTGCGAATCCTATAACGGAGCCTACCAAGGACTTAGGCATCATTCTGCGTAAGTTGGTAGCAACAACAGAGTAGGATAGTCTAGCCTTAGTTAAGTCGTGTACGTTCTTAGGAATGTTGTTTTTCTGTCCGTATCCAAATACGTATCCACATCCAATAACGTAGCTACCACCAAAAACAGTCTGTACGTTCATTGCCTTTGGCTTTCTGTCGTATACAGATTCTCTAGGAGCACTATATTTAAACCCTTTGTAGTAAAAGTTAGAGTTGCCAAACTTAGAAGTTTTCTCCTCAAACATCATATCGTCTGTAGATATAAACTCAAAGTCCATTACCTCAACGATAAACTCATCGTATCCGTAAGTTGTGCGGTCTAGTGTTTCATCGTAGTACTTGTAGGAAATCTTATCAGCTCTATTCTGGTATTTACTTTTTACACCTTGAGCTATCTTTTCGTATTCGTCCTCTGTAAGCTCATCACCAGCAATACGCTTAAGCTCAGAGATGCTAATCTTTTTGACGTGTCCTGCGTATATAAGGTCGCTAAACGTAGGGTCTTCGGTGTAGCTATGGAAGAAAAACGCTGGGTCAATATACTCTTCGGTAATTCCATAGTTAGGGTCGTTGCTTCTTTTAACAACCGCCATTCCACAGGTAACTAAATCATTGACTGCTCTGCGGTATACACGCTGGTCAAAGTCATTCCACTCAAGCGTCATATTAGTACCAACCTGAGCAGCTATTTCAGCACCCGTCTTGATGCTAGCATCCATAAATATTTCTGCTTCCTCAGTAGTTTCGGGTACAGACTTTAAGTCTACGTTTGTGTCTACCCCTAGGCTTTCCATTTGTTGGATAAGCTCCTTGTTTTCAACTTCAAAAAGCTTCTTAGCTCTTTTCTCATCTTTTTCAGACTGAGATAAAGGGTCTACAGCTTTTACATTAGGGTAGGGCTTGCGGGATAGTATATTGTTTACTACAATCTTAACAAACTTGGGAACGATAGGCACTGGAGACCAATCAAGGTTTAGCAACGTACCGTCCCCGTTGTTTGGGTCAAGAGAGTTTAGAATCTGTTTGTATATAGATGTGTCTTGAGTACCATTCGCGTAATCACGATTGGTTTCAAAATCTTTTAGTCTTCTGCGAAAAAGACTTCGCTCATCGTCTGAGCTTCCCCACTGTTTTTCAATAGCCTTAGCATATTTAATGCCATAGGATTTTGATACTTTTTTAGAATAGTGTGCAAACGGGTCTGGGAAATTCCCATATTTGCTTTTGTCGTTGTCTTTATTGTACATATAGCGTTTCGCAGAATACTTCTTCGCAAAGATACAAAATTAAAAGACTGTCTATTAACGCCTTATCTCAGTGTTGTATCTCCTAAAGAATGTTTTGTCATTAAAGTTAGACTCTTTCTTTTTAGTCTTTGTTTTCTGAGCACCTAAAAGTGCTAGACCTGAACTAATGGTAAGGTCATACTTAGTACGGTTATCTATCTTGTATCCTATCCAATCGTCTAAAGTTCTGTCAAAATACATCTTCCCCATCTCTCCTGTCTGAGCATTTATACCCACGTGCTCCTCAACATACGCTTCTATTGCCTGTGCGTGAGCCTGGATAACATCTACAGAGTTAGAGGGTATTCCACGAGTCTTTGTATTTGAAGCAGCATTAGGAGACTTAAGATGCTCAGGTCTTTTCATAACGTACTCCTCGTAACCCCTTGATTCAAAGTGTCTTACGATACCGTACTTGTTGTTTTCTATAAGAAGAGGGTAGCCGTAGAACACAGCAGCCATAAGAATGTCCTCGTAAAATATTCTAGCAAGAGGAGGACGAGAGGCGTACTCGGCAACAAACATATTAGCTGGCGCTGCCATACTGAACTTGTTATAAAGATGACAAGCTCCCTTAGAGCCTCTGTTATCTGTCGTTGAATCCAGGTCATAGCTATCCACACCGCCAACACCTATATGGTCATTAGCGGGATATTTTTTTCCGTGTTTAATTACGTGTTTGTTCTGCATCTCAGACTTAGGCATCCAAGACAGTCTCCATCTACCTTGTGGGTTAGGGCTGAACATTACCTCTTTATCAACAACTCCATCCTTCCAACTAAAGTTACCACGAACCACGGGGTTAGGATACAGCTCTTGATTGTATTCTGCTTGTTCGTATATACGACCTATGTTAAATGTAGAACCCTCAATACTATCTCGCATTGCTTCGTCAATAGTAAATGGGAACTGACGTATAAATTCGTTAAGCTCACGTGCGTCACCCTTTAGAGCGTCTCTTTCATTCTTGAGATAAGTCTTCGCACCGATGTCAACATAGTCTCCATCAATAGTCTGAACAGGTTTCTCAGGGTCTTCAACAATTGGGTTTCCGTGTTTGTCAAAGAACCCTTCCAGCGCCTCATACGCGGGTATAAATAAT
>Ga0208667_1001089_pt1 | contig 10512 bp, 7 predicted proteins | sample 11BtaG_FD_184085 | JGI IMG/M metagenome (GOLD analysis project Ga0208667, IMG submission 184085) | Marine viral communities from the Subarctic Pacific Ocean - 11B_ETSP_OMZ_AT15265_CsCl metaG (SPAdes) (version 2) | ecosystem: Environmental > Aquatic > Marine > Oceanic | place: Pacific Ocean... | reverse complement strand
CGGTTGGGTGGGTTTGTGTCAGCGGAATGGCATTTAATTTTATCTGCGTTCCTCTTGGGAATTTTACCCTTACTCTATCTGGTGTGGATGTCTTTTTGCCGTCCTTGGATTTGAGTCAGATGATGCCGGTGCTTATGGGCATGTTGGGTTTAGGAGCTATGCGCTCTTTTGAGAAAGTCAAAGGCGTGGCGAGGGATAAGTAATGGCTGTAGGTAGAGATGTAGTAGGCGCTGACGGCTTAACCAATGCCGAGCGATACGCTAAAAGACAAGCAGATAAGAAAGCTAGGCAGGCGGCTTTTAGGGCGCAGCAGGACGCCAAGAAAACTACGGCTGTACCTTCTGTTTCAAGCCCTAGTAGCATGTTTGGTAGTTTGCTGGGGGCAGTTCAACCTACAAGATCCCCAGCTCCAGCCCCGGCTCCAGCTCCTAGCCCTGTTATTAGACCTGTTTCTGGTTCTGCAACGCTTTCGTCCTCTCCGATTTCTAGCGCATCTGCCAATGAAATTGTAAATCCTCCAGAGCTTTCTGATTACCTAAGAAATTCAGGGACAGAGTACGGAGACTGGCTAAAGACTATTTTTGATGCGTTTTTTGAAGAAATGTATGCAGGCCCAGAGTTTGACGTAGGCGATAGAAACCGAACGCCTGATGAAGTGGCAGAAATGAAGGCGCTACTTGATCGTCTTAACGCAGGAGAAAGTGTAGACCTAACAGAAATTGCAGAAGACTATCCTGAATTTTATACCTACATTCAGTCTCAGTATGATTTAGAAGGTTTTGATGAGGAAGGTTTTGATGCGGACATACTAGGGGATACTACATCCGATGATTACAGAGAGAATCAAATAACTGATTTGTTAAGCAGCACAATTGGCAGCATAGGAAATAACGACGACGATCTGCCTGAAGTAGAGGAGCCTTATTCTTTCATAGATGAGGCAGGCAACTTCATAGAAGAAAATGTAAACGACGCTTGGGAGTGGGTTGTCAGCAAAGTCGAAGGCGGCATAGACGCAATTAAAGACATGACACCTCAGGACTGGGGCGACGCAGTTAGAACCATTTTGGAGGCTGGCGGCATTCAGCTACCTACCGGAGATGTACAAAGCATTCTCAACGGCGGCTACGGTGTTATGTGGCCCAGCGCAGGCGGCAGCGTTGGAAGCCCTAGTGGTATCTTTGGCACTGGCGGCGCAATATTTATTCCCGGACTTCCCGGTGGACTCAACCCCGGATCAGTAACGATTGGAACAATACAAGACATTCTAGACGCTGAGAGTATTGGAGACTGGGCTACGGGAGTTCAAGATACTGTTTGGCAGCAAGTTGTAAAGGCCGCTACAGATCCAATAGGTGTCTTAAACACTCTTTATGAAAACGGATCTTTGCCCGGAGGACTAGCAGGCATTGTTACTGCTGGTGTGTGGGGAAGTGAAATTGTTGACTGGGCTTCAGGTCTTCTTGAAGAAGAAGAAACTACGACGCCTCCAATAACTTCCGTAGAAGAAGAAGAGACAGAGAAAGAAGTTCCTAAAACTAATTTAGTTGAAGAGTCTGAAGACTTCGGAACACAGCCAGAAGAAGAAGAAACAAAAGGAACTTTAGAAGAAACCGTAGAAGATACAGTAGAAGAAACCGTAAAGGAAGTTCCTGAAACTTCTCCTAATGAGTCTGAAGACTTTGGTACGCCGCAAGTAGAAGAAACCAAAGAAGAAGTTATTGAAGAGCAAGTAGTAGACAACGGGGAAGCTGTAGAGCAAGGGTTAACCTTTGGCGGCGGCAGTGAAGTATTTGAGCAAGAAGATCCAGCAGAGGACTACAGGGTAAATCAAGTTACTAATCTTTTGGGCGGGATGCTTACTGCTGCTGGGGGCGGCAATAATGAGCAAGTAGAAGAACAGGTAGAAAACCAAGTAGAAGAACAAGTAGAAGATACGGTAGAAGAAAATCCTTTTACCTTTGGTGGCACAGGAATGATTGTTGAGGACGACTTAACAGAAGACCCGCCGTATACAATAACAGTAGATCCAGACAAAGAAGAAGAAGTAGAAGATGCCTTTACCGTTACTCCTCCAGTATCGTCAGGATCGTCAGCCAGTTCAGCGAGAAGGCAAGGCATGTTTGATCCTGTTCAGTACGGTATAAACTATCAGTCTCCTACAGTACAAGCTATAATACAGTCACCGCAGACAGATTACATGGCTCCACTAAACAAGATTATCAACAAGAGTATGTTAGTATGACATATTTACAATTAGTAAACAGTGTCCTGAGAAGGATACGAGAAGAAGAAGTCACTAACGTAAACGCTACTACCTACAGTAAAATGGTAGGTGACTTTGTTAACGACGCTAAGAAACTTGTAGAGACTTCTTGGGACTGGTCAGCTTTACGTACCACATTAACCATTACAACTTCAGCAGACATATTTAACTATGTGCTTACAGGCAGTCAGAACCGTGTTAAAGCACTGGATGTCATTAACGATACTTCTAACTTTTTTATGGAGTACCGTACTTCTAAGTGGTTTGACAATCAATACCTCAATCAAACTCCCGCGAGTGGAACGCCACAGTTCTACACGTACAATGGTGTTGACTCCCAAGGTGATTCACAAATAGATGTGTACCCAAAGCCTGACGGTGTTTACACGCTGCGCTTCAACTGTGTCCTGCGTAACGAAGACTTAGCTGCTGACACAGATAATATGTTAATCCCTGCTATGCCTGTCATACATTTAGCAGTAGCTCTAGCAGCCCGTGAGAGAGGCGAGACAGGCGGTACGTCAACACCTGAATACTTTGCTATAGCCGATGCTTATCTCTCTGACGCTATTGCTCTGGACGCACAGAAGCACCCTTACGAAACTGATTGGTATTCATAATAGGAGCTAGTGTATGGCCCAGCCACTACAAAGTATTAACCTAGTTGCTCCTGCGTTTAAGGGTATCAACACTGAGGATTCTCCTCTAGCGCAAGACCCATCGTTTGCAGACGTTGCAGATAACGCTGTCATTGACAAGCGCGGTCGAATTGCTGCGCGTGAAGGTTTAGATACATTAACAACAAACAAAACAGAGTTAGGCACAGACTACGTACATTCTATACATGAGTTTTTTGATGGCTCTGGTAACGAAAAAGTATTTAGTTTTGGAAACGACAAGATACTTTCTGGCACAGCCACGCTAGTAGACGAGACTCCAGCAAGTTACACCATTGCAGAGAATGACTGGCGTTCTGTTAACTTTAACAACGCAGCGTACTTTTTCCAGAGAGGTCAAGAGCCTCTTATCTATACACACGCTGGCGGTGTTCAGACTTTTGCTTCTTACACGGGCAGTGCAACACCTACGTACCTTTGGTGCAACGAAGCGTTAGCAGCTTACGGCAGGCTTTGGATAACTGACAGCAACACAGACTCACAAGTTATATACTGGTCTGATTTGCTTATTGGTACAGACTTTGCTGGAGGATCGTCAGGCTCTATAGATATTTCTAAGGCTTGGCCTGACGGCGCAGACAGCATTATAGGATTAACTGCTCACAACAATCTTTTGATTATCTTTGGCAGGCACAGCATTGTTGTATATCAAAACGCTGACTCGCCAGCTAATATGTCAATTGCCGACACAGTTCCGGGTGTTGGTTGTGTATGTCGAAACTCTATTCAACACATTGGCACTGACGTTCTATTTCTAGACGACACAGGGCTTAGGAGCTTTGGCAGAACCATACAAGAAAAGTCAATGCCTATTAGTGATCTTAGCGGTAACGTCAAGACAGAGTTTATTGAGACTATTGCTAACCGACAGGGACATGTAGCGACTATCTACTCACCAGACAATACGTTTTACCTTGTGTCGTTTCCCTCTAACAACCTTACGTACTGTTTTGATCTTAAAGGCACTACAGAGAACGGATCGTACAGAGTTACACGCTGGCCTAGTTCCGCTTTCTTTTCTTTTGAAGTCCTTAGAAACGGTCAGTTTTTGGTAGGAAACGCTTTTGGATTAAGCGAATACTCAGGTTACTCAGACAACGGATCTTCTTATCGGTTTAGATACTACAGTCCCGGCTTAACCTTTGGAGATCCATCAAAGCTAAAGATTCTAAAGAAGCTCAGGCCCACTATTGTAGGCGCTAACTCAGCCACAGTGTTTATTAACTGGGCTTACGACTTTGAAACTTCTTACAGAACTCAAGAATATACGGTAGGCAATCAGAACCCTGCTTTTTACAATGTTAGCGAGTTTACAGTTGGTGAGTTTACAGGCGGTACTTTAGTATCTCGACGCGCCATCAACACGACAGGTGACGGCAGCGTGATCACCATAGGACTTGAGTCAGACATTAACGGTTTTGCATTATCACTACAAGAAATTAACGTACTAGCATTAATAGGTAAAACACTATGAGCAACTATACCCCGACGACAGACTTTGCCGCTAAGGATTCTTTGCCTTCTGGAGACAGTGGCAAGATCATTCGTGGTACAGAGTTCAGTACAGAGTTTACTAACATAGCAACCGCAGTAGCGTCAAAGGCTAACACAGACAGTCCTACGTTTACTGGTACTGTAACGATACCTGCCCTTACATTTACGGGTACGTTATCGACAGGAACAATCGACGGAGGTAATTACTAATGTCTGCAATTACAGATTTTTTAAGTGGTATTGGGCCTGCTCTTGGTCTTCTAGGCGGCGGTGCTGCTGCTAAGGGAGCATACGACAGGCTTGGAGATATTGGAGATGTAGCACAGCAAGGCGCAATGCAGATTGCACAGCAAGGACTTGATCAATCTAAGTTCCAGCCCTTCAGTGTAACGTCAGCAACGGGTGGTCAGTTTGGTTACGACCCTACAACTGGCGCTGCAACGATGGGCCTGTCTCCACAAGAGCAAGCCTTGCAGGGTATGTTAATGAACCAAGCGCAGACAACGCTGGGCGCTACGCCATACGGTCAGCAAGCAGGACGAACAGCAGCGGAGCAGGCCTACGGTCTTGGTGGTCAGTTTATGCAGGCTTCACAGGCACAGCCAGCAGACATCAATCAGCTTAGGGGGCAGTTTGCAAACCAAGTTAGCGGACAACTCGGGCAACAACCTAGTGCTGCTATAGGACAACTTGGACAGCAAGCGTTAGGCTTGGGTCAACAAGGTTTGGTTACGCAGGCCCCATCAGACGTAGAAGCTCTTAGGAGTCAGTACGGCGCACTGGCAGGACAAGCGGCGGGTGACGTTTTAGGTTCTACAGCAGGGCGTGAGGCAGATGTATACGAGCGTATCCGGGCTACGCAGCGTCCAGAAGAGCAACGCCAACGCTTGCAGTTAGAAGAAAGACTTGCAAGTCAGGGACGTTTGGGTGTACGTACCAATATGTTTGGCGGTACTCCTGAGCAAGCAGCGTTGTCTCAGGCGCAGGAAGAAGCACAGAACAGGGCATCTCTGGCGGCTATACAGCAAGCGCAATCAGAGCAGCAGCAAGCGCTAGGAACTGCTCAAACACTTAGCGGTATGTTTGGTCAGCAAGCAGGATTGTCTAGCGACCTTCAAGGTCAAGCACAACAAAGGGCAGCGCAGTTGTCACAGCTAGGCTTGAGTGCAAATCAGATACAGTCTCAGTTGCAGTCTGAAGGTCTTGGTCGGGCAGCTACGTCTGCTTCTCAGGCGGGGCAGTTAGCACAGCTTGCAGGTGGCTTACAGGCGCAACAGGCTGGCCTTGGTGCTCAAATGGCTGGGCTAGGTTCTCAGTTGTCTGCACAAGACTTAGCAATGTTAAGCGGACAGCAACAGCTAGGACTTGGAGCCTTGGGTGGTTCTTACGTACCGCAGTCACAGTTACTAGCAGCTATGCAAGGCAGTGAGCTTTACCCACAGCTACAGCAGCGCGGTCAGCTTTACGGCGCAGGTCTGTTTGGCGAAGGCGCTATGGGTGGCCTTGAGGCGTTGTTGGGTGCTGGTCTGGGACAAGCTAACCTGATGGGTCAGTTAGGTACTGGATTGATTGGTGGCTTGTCTACTCCAACAGACAGCTTTGGTGGTTTGTCTGAGATTTTTGGAGGCGGTGCTTCAGCTATTGGAGGGTTGTTAGGAGGCTTATTAGGAAGCGGTGACGTAAGCGATGCGTTTGGTGAGGGTGCAAACGTCAACAACAACCCGTACTACACAGGGGATTTTTAAGATGGCTAAATTCGGACAAGGTTTTATACAGTCGCTGACACAGCCGGGGTACAGTCAAGGTTTGTTTGAGCTAGGTACTGCGCTTGGTCAGGCTCCTGCTGTGGCTGCTGAGAAGAAAGCCGAAAAAGACAGACTAGCTAGGCTTGATGAATCCTTTGCTAAGACAATGCAAGGTACAGCAGCGGCGCAGCAAGGTGACGTAGCTGCTGTTACAAGACGTATGCGAGAGTTACAGTCTTCTATGCGTTTAGCTAAAACAACAGAAGAAAAAAGTATTTACATGAAAGAGATACAGAGTCTTCAGGCTTTAGTTCCCGGTGCTCAAAAAACACAACAAGCAAATCAAATTAAAGCTGTTTCTTCTATTGACACTACGTTAGAAAATTTAGACGTTTCAACCGATCAAGGTAAACTTTTAAAAGAGACATTAACAAACAGAAAGAATGAACTTCTTAAAGACCCTGATGTTCAGCAAGGTTACAGGAAAGCTCAGGTCGATGCGTTTAGATTTGAAGAAGAAGAAAGATCTATGCTTCAAAATCAATATTTAAAAACTAATCAAAACGTTTTGCTAACCGCTGTTAGAACCAAAGATCAAGCTGAGATAGACCGTGTATTGTCAGAAGTGCCTGATGAGTTTGCAGGAGTAGCGAGTGATTTTGTTGCGGGAGCGATCAGAAACGAAAATGTTTTGACTGCGTTTAATCAGACATCAACAGATTTAAAATCAAAGCCTTTAACTAAAGCAGAGCTAGACACTATAATTGCTGATCTTCCAGAGGAGGTTAAAAAAACAGTAGCAGCAGAGCTGGCCGCCTACGAAGAAGCAGCTAAAAGCTGGAGTCCTGAAAACGGCTGGTCTGGAAACACAAAAGCATTAGGGACTCTTAAGCAAGCTGAAGCAGCGCTTAGGAAAAAAGTCTCTACTGTAGGCACTCAATATATATTTAATGAGATAGACCAACAAAACCGAATAAAAAATCAAGAGGCTGTACTTGTAAGAAGCGCACAGCTTGCTTTTGAAGACACGCCATCAGAAAGTTCAGTTGTGTCTAGGGCTAAACAAGACACTACAGAAAGGGACGGAGAACCTACTCGACAAGAATATTTACAAGCTCGTGCTGACCTTATTTCAGAAAACCAAGACAAACAATTAAGAATAATAAACAGGTACGATCCAGACTTGGCGGAAGAAATGGGTTATGCAGAAGACGAAAAAATGTCTATTGAAGAAGCTACTGAACTTTTAAATAAAGACCCTTCAGAAGAGAATCAAGCGTTTTATATTATTGCGTATGGGCAAGAAGCTTTTGATGAAAATTTTAAAGGCGCAGTAAGCTCTAAAGATCCTAGCGCACTTGAGACTGCTTTTGTTACACCTGTTGTAGAGACTGCAAAGTTTGTATCAGAATCTGTTGAGCCTGTGTCTAAGGCAATTACTCTTGCTTCTGCCAGAAGAACTGTTGGCGAGGCGTTTAATAAATATGGAGGGCTGTTAAGAGAGATTCCTTTAGAGGTTCTTGAGTTGGTAGCCAACGATAAAGGCTTTAGTAAAAAAAACCGAGACAAAATAAACGCGGAGATTGATAGAAGACGAGGCGATTCTTAATGTCCAATCCTTTTTTAAAGTCAAGCAAATCTAATACATCGGTAAATCCTTTTTTAAAGTCAAGCCGATCTACAGTTGCTGAAGAAGAAAGCGAGTACAGTTCTGTAAGATCTGGTCTTGTTGATTTTGTTGAGTCTGCTGTAGGCGCAGGAGATGAACTTGACGCGGCTGTTAGAGTTCTTTCAGGAAGCGCAGAAAACTACAGCCAAGCTATTGACCAGTCACGCAAAGAGTTAAGGGCTTTTGAAAGACAAAACCCAACGGCTTCAACTTTTCTGGATGTAGCTGGTTTTGCCGCAGGCTTGTTTGTTCCCGGCGCTAGCTTGGCAAAGATAGCTCAAACAGGAAGTAAGCTCCAAAGGGCAGCTAAGGTTGCTGGTTTAGGCTCTGTTGAAGGAGCGGCTTACGGGTTCTTGAGTGGAGAAGATGAGGGCCGTCTTGAGGGAGCAGCTTTAGGTGCTGGATTAGGAGCAGGTATTGGAGCGTTAGCGTCTGGATTAACAAGAAGTGCAGACGAGATAGCAGCGGCAGCTAAAAAAGCAGAGAAAGAAAAAGTTAAGCCCGGAGGTTTCATAGGCGGTGAAGAGGGTTTTGCTTCTGTTGGCAGGGCTGGCGTAGGTTCTAATGTTAGTGATGCAAGTTTACAAAAACGAAAAGTAACTTCTATTTTGTCTGGGGATGGTATAAAGGACAACACACAAAAAGCTTCTCGTTTGGCTGGTAACATTTTGCTTGGAACTAAAGAGTGGACTGAAAAAAATGTTGGAGTACGCGCAGCACGTTTAGTTGAAGACTCTGAAATAATGGTTAGACACGAGCTTAGTGAAATAGATTCAACTTTTGATGATGTGTTTTCAGACGCTGCTAAAGTTTTTAAAAACAATGACGGGTTGAAAGCCGCGCTTTTACGGATAAATAAAAAGTTTAAAGGTAAAGCGGTAACGTGGAATCAAGCTATGTCAGCCGCCAGAAACACCGAAGAAAAACAAGCGGTCAAGAAAATACGAGATCAAGTAAAGATATTGCAAGATCTTGACTTTGTTAAATTTACTGACGACGACTACATGCCTACTATTGCTCTGGCTGAAAGAAAAAGGATGGGTACTAACGATTACGCCAATCCTGTTGAGGCGCTAAAGCAGATGGCTAAAGACATAGCAGCTTCTCGTGCCGTAGCCCAGAGGTTTAACATTGATTTAAATAAATTAGAATTAGATTCTAAAGACTTGAAATCTAACAGTAGAATGGATGTTGTTTTTAAAGCTATAGACAAGGCAGCCAAAAAAGAATTGAAGAAGGCTGGAAATGCTAAAGCGATTAGAAGCAATTTACAGGACGCGCTTAAGTCTACTTTAATTACTTCCAAGATGGGAGGCGACGCTGTTGGCGCTGTCTCAAGAAGGGCTGTGTCTACTGCTTTGCTGGCTAACCCAATGAACGCTGTGTTAAACGTTGTTGAAGGCGTTACTGCACCTATGTTTCAAAACGGGTTTACGGCTTGGGCGCAAACTGTTCCTCGCGCTCTTATAGAAACCATCCCAATAATATCCAAGATAACAGGAGTCTCACCTGACAAGTGGGTTTCAAATAAGCAGTTGGGGTTAGATAAAAACTTTTACGGAGAGGTTGCAAACACTGTAAAGAATGAAGGCATTAAGACTGCTGAAATATTTAACTACATTAAAGCGCCCAGTCTTGTAGGCAGAGGTGTTGATATTGTAGGCGAATTAGCTTACAAAGTTTCAGGTGTTTCTACAGTAAACAGAATGGGACAAGAGATGCTATCTAACTCTGCCATTCAGCGCGCTGTGAACTTAGCTAGAAAGGGTGATCAAAAATCTATTGATAAGTTAAAGAAGCATGACGGCATGCGTGGTCTTTCTGCATCAGAGTTTGATAGTACGGTCGCTGCCCTAAAGAAAATGAAATCAGGTGGTTCTTTAAACAAGCTAGAGTTGGGACACGTTCTTAACTTTGCAGGCGCGGCCATGAACAAGTGGCAACCTGTCAGTGCAAGCGCAATGCCTAAAGCTTATAACGACAATCCTAATGCACGTATGATGTACAGCATGTTATCTTACATGAACAGACAAATGAATAACATACGAACTGAAGTAGGGCTTAACCTTGCTAAGGTTGCAGAGGTAGGTATAAACACAAAAGAAGGGGCCGACGCTGCTAAAGCTGCAATGCTACAGTCTGCTAAATACGTTACGTTGTTTGGTGTTGTTGCGGGTGTCTGGGACGACGCAAGAAAGACTCTTGACTTGAGCAAGAACAAAGATATAGAAGATGTTCTTACGCCTGAAGGTTTTGCGTCAGGTGCTATTAATCAATTAGCCTCAAACATATCCAGCGGCGCTGTCAACGTCAGGGCTGAAGAGTTCGGCGGTGACATGGTAAGCATAAACCCAGCACCTGTTCAAGCAATAGGCAGAACTGCTTCCGGTTTATTGACAGCAGTGGAGAGGGGAATTACAGGAGAGCCTGACGCGTTAGAGCCTCTTCTGAAAGTAGGGCAAACTTACGCTCCGGGTATAGCAAATATAGATAGAGTTCTTAGGATGACGACTGGGGAGAGGTTGCTAACAGACTAGGGAGCCGAAGCTCCCCAGTAGTGAACGTTAAAGTTCGCAGTTGTTACCAGTACAAGCCAGTTGCTGTGATCCTTCGGTCATGTCGCTGGCTTCTTCTATGTCCCAACTAAAGTCTTTCGGAAAG
>Ga0208667_1001086_pt1 | contig 10570 bp, 15 predicted proteins | sample 11BtaG_FD_184085 | JGI IMG/M metagenome (GOLD analysis project Ga0208667, IMG submission 184085) | Marine viral communities from the Subarctic Pacific Ocean - 11B_ETSP_OMZ_AT15265_CsCl metaG (SPAdes) (version 2) | ecosystem: Environmental > Aquatic > Marine > Oceanic | place: Pacific Ocean... | reverse complement strand
ATTCCCACTCAGTAGATTAATAGATAGTATGAATAGACATCTGTTAGCATTGAACGAAGGAGATGACCAGGAAGATCACGCAGGTGCTATACTTTGGAATGCCAGTGCTTTCCTGTGGACAGAGGACATGATAACAAAAGGGAACTTACCACAAGAACTAGACGATAGGAGTTATATAAATAAATGATTGCACCTATAAAAGAAGACGAACCTTTAAGAGCTGATGGATTTGATGAAGCTATTATAGGTGTTGATTATGCACAAGGTAAGTTTGTATATGCTATAGAACTTATGTTAGAGAAGATGATGCAAGAACCTGATAACAAGACAATGGAAGAAGCGATAGAATACTTTGACTTTAATATTGGATGTGCTTATGTAGGAGAGATGACACCAATATTTATATGGACTAACATAGATGATAATGAATAACGAAGAAGAGATACTACTGCCAGCTATAAGTGAAACTTTAGTTAATAGACTAGAGAAACTATTCCCTGATAAATGTCCTGACTTGACGAATACAGAAAAAGATGTTTGGTTTAAGAGTGGACAAGTGTCTGTAATTAGATTCCTTAGACAAACTTATAACGAACAGCTTCAACAAAACATCATAACAAAAGACTGACCATGTGCATGTCAACACCAGATATTCCTCCACCTCCTCCACCTCCAGCACCGCCCCCACCACCACCACCTGTTGCTGAAGCACCTAAGACTGTTAGACAAACGCAGCCTAAGAAGAAGAGGAGAGGAGCACAAGCTCAGTTAAAGCGTTCAGCTAGACCTACAATAGGTGGATCGTCAGGTGGTACTGGTGTCTACATGTCTTCTTAATAACAACATAACTATATATCATCATGCTTCGCACACTCTCAAAAAAGACTTTGCTATCATCTGTTACTTCAACAGGGGCTGGCAGTTCATTCTCAGTAGAGCGTTCTAAGGGTTGGACCTTTGTAATCGCTTCTTCATCAGTAACTTCAGGAGGTACGGTAGACATAGAAGCCTACATCGGTGGTGCTTGGTATGTCATTCACTCTGAAGATGTAACAGCTAACGGTGCTGTAATGGTCAGAGACGATCACGGACACTACGAACAAATAAGAGGTAACCTATCAGCTAGAACTGACGGTACTTACAGCGTATACGCAACAGGTTCTACTGACTCTCTTTAATTAGATGTCTTTGATCTTTACAGAGCAACTCGATAAACCGAGTAAGCTAAGGTCTAAACCGTCTAATTTACTAAGACCTATCTTTGGTGCTTTGTATGGGTTTGATGCTACAGCAATAGCTACGAATACATTCACTACTTTAACGGTAGCAGATACAGACACTAACGCTATAGGTGCAGCTGATACAATAACCTTTACAGTCCAACCTTCAGTGGCAATAGCAGCTGGTGGTACTTTGACTTTAACAGGAATGCAAGGAACTCAAACAGCTAACAATGCTTCGTTAACAGTAGGTGGAGCAGGAGCTGCAATCTTTGGGTCAAGTGGTTCGTGGACACAGTCAACAGGTACTTTAGTTTTAACAGTAGCAGGTGGACAAAGTCTACCTACAGGTTCAGATACTGTTATTACTTTTGATTTAACTAACGCTTCTTCCGCACAAAGTGGTAAGACAGTTAGTGTTAGTTCTAATACATTTGTTACAGCTAACGCTACAGGTACTGTGTTAGATGCAATCGCCATATTCAATGTCACCACAAGAGACACCGAAGCTAACATCTTAGCAAGTACACCAACTAATCCAACTGATGAAGTTAACATCGCATTTGGTACGGATACAGGTGATTTTTATATTTATAACGGAAGTGCTTGGTACATTTATAATGCTGCTCCATTCAATATCTATTCAATTTCACTAGATGGTGCGGATGATTACATTGATTGTGGCGGAGATTCTGATTTTTCATTTACTGACGGTGCGGGTAATGACTCTGCATTTAGTATTAGTGCGTGGGTCAAGTTAGACGCAAACAATCGCTCAAGGGTAGTTGGAAAAGGAGATGTCGAATGGTTGTTGGGGACAAATGCCAATAATAAATTATCTTTATATTTATGGAGCAATGACACTACTACTGCATACATAGCTCAGGAAGAAAATACTGCTCTAGCTACAGGGGCTTGGCATCATATAGTAGCTACTTACGATGGATCAAATAATGCTAGTGGTATAAAAATTTACAGAGCAGGATCACTCGTAACTATGAGTAATGCTTCTTCGGGTTCTTACGCTGGTATGGCTTCACAGCAAGGTGCATTACGCATTGGTCAATGGGAATTAAATGCTTCAGTAATGGACGGACTTGTGGATGAGGTTGCTGTGTTTAGTTCTGAATTATCCGCATCTGATGTAAGCAATATTTATAACAGTGGAAACCCATCAGATATATCCTCACTTAATCCTTTAGCATGGTGGAGAATGGGAGATAACGATGGAGGAACAGGTACTACTGTAACAGACCAAGGAAGTGGAGGAAACAACGGCACACTAACTAACGGAGCAACCTTCTCAACAACAGTACCATCTTAAAATTATGAGCAGAACATATGTAATAATAGATTCGGACGAAGTGGACTCCGTGGATTTTAGCCAAGTGGATGAGACAAGTGCCGATACAATTAGATACTCAGTCGATAATAGTCAGACTTTTGTTAAGTACGAAGGATCACAACCCTCCTTTTTAGAAGGTAAAACACAATACACACACTCTGAAATTCTCGATGTATTAGCAACAGAAGAGTGGACACCTGACGAACCCATTTAATTATGCCAACTACAATACCATCAATCACTTCATCCACTCGTCCAGGTAGTCCCTCGATAGGTGATGCTTACTTTGAAACGGATACTAATAATTACATCATTTACGATGGTTCGGCTTGGCGAGCGTATAATAGTGACTGACCCTGAGTAATGACAGAGGAAAAAGATGCAATAGGCGAGAACTCAGTTGTGAAGGCGAATGTCGCTTTCATGTTGAAAACTATCAGTGCGGTGGCTCTTGCGGTGTACTCCTTTGTTACAATCAAATCAGACATTGATGATCTAAGAAATGAAAATGTCCGCATTCACCACGAGGTCGATATGAACAGCGAGTTCAGGGTCAAATGGCCAAGAGGTGAGTTAGGATCTCTGCCGGATGATGCCGAGCAAAACATGAGGATTTTATTCTTAGAAAAACAGGCAAACAAGCAAGAAGAACTATTAGAGCAGTTAAGGTACGGAGGAGCGAGGTGACATGGAAATTACACATTACATGTTCGCTGGTCTTGGCGTTGCACTATCCATCCTCGCATTTTTTATTAAGCGTAACAAGTGGGAGATCGATGATATGAAGGATCGACTCCGACAATTAGAGATACAAAATGCCGGGCAGATTAAGGACATTAATCACCTCGATAAATTATCTGAGGACAGGCGTGAGGACATAAAAAAGTTATTCGAGAAGATGGAGGCTAAATGAAATGTTTGAACTCCTTACATTATTTCTTACGGGTGGTGGTTCTGCGGCAATGGGTAGTATTCTTAAAGGCGTGTTTGGTGCGATTACGGATGCTCGTTCGCAGAAGCATGAAATGGAAATGGCGAGGGAATGTAGGAATAATGAATTCGCTATGCAATTCCAAGCATCACTCAACAATGGTGCTGGTGGAGCTTTTACTCGTGGGACTAGGCGTATGCTGGCTCTTATTGGGATGTTCACACTCTCGTTCATCACCTGTATCACCACCATCTACCCAAGTGTTCCACTCATCAGTACAACAAACATTACAGGTGAAGGAAAAAAAGAGTTTCTATTCGGACTCCTCAGTTTTCCAGCAGAGCAAGCCCCTCTGGTTGTTACAACAGGACATATTGCACTTTTCGAGGCAACCGTAGTGTTACCTTTAATTATTGGATTTTACTTTACACCAGGAGGGCGTAGATGATGGTTGATCGAGTTTCAGTTTTAGGAATGTCAGGTACAGCAGCAACCTTTGGATTGTCAACAATTGATACATTCCTTGGTATTGCAGTTGGTGCAGTGACCTTAGTCTACATGTGCATAAAACTTTACCAAGAGATAAAGAAGAAGTAATGAGTAGGTATCGCACATATGGTAGATTAGATGATCAGTATCGATCTGAAGGAGATACTGCATTCTTGCGAATGAATGCAAGACTACGCCCATCTCAACTGCAACCTGGCGAGGTACAACTATCTCAAAATGGGAGAATGGGAAAGGATGGAACATGGCAACCAAGAAAAGGTCTACTTACTTTATCGGGAGCAATTACCATAAGTGCAGATGCTATTCGTCTACCCTTTGCTATATCTGCCGCACAGAGGGATTCCAATGTGGTGACGATTACTTTATCTGAGACTCCAAATTCTGCATTCGTACCAGGCAATACAATTTTTATAGAAGGATTAACAGGATTCTCGACTGATCCTAATGGAGCAAAAACATTAGCATCTGTTTCATTTGTTAATAAACAGCTAACTTTTGCACAAACTGCTAGTAATGAGTCATTCAGCACATCGGCTACATCACTTGCATTTCCCGCATCATCTGCGGTGACTGAATTAAACTTCACACTTAATGATGATGGTGCAAATGAAGTATATGGATCTGGTGTATTTTCTGATCCAAACTCAGATAATACAGATGACTATATATTCACTGCTACCAATAATATCTGCGACATTTTAAGACTTCGTGATCGTGTAAAATATAAAGTTAAATATCCAGGTAGTAACACAATATCGGGTAGATGCAGTTTATTACAGGCATTTAATAAAGTCTTTATATTCCGTGGTGATAAAACAAGTTTTGAGTCAACTCCTATACTCACATCAAAGTCGATAAGTTCAGCAAGTAGGAGTGGCACAACAATAACTGTTAACTGCACAGGGCATGGAAGATCCGTGGGTGAATTTGTAACGCTTGTTGGATTAGGAAATTATACTACAAATCCAAATGGTGTATATAAAGTAATCACTGCACCAAGCGCTAATCAATTTACAGTTACATCTACAGACTCAGGGAGTGAGACATTTAATGTTAGTGGTGCAACTGCTCAATACTTTAGTGATTTTACTTTAGTTCAGTCAGGTAATTACACAGTGCCAAGTTATATAATAGATACTGCTATCGAAGCATCTAATGGACAGGTCACTGTAACAGAGACTTCTCATGGATTAAACCAAGGAGAGGACTTAGAGATAATTAAAGCAGATAGTCCGCTTAATTTATTTGCTCAACAGTCTGTTAAAGTTGCAGAGGTAACAGATGCAAACACATTCAAGTTCAACTTAGATGTTGAGAATGTATCTCTTGGACAAAGTGTAAATTTAGTTTTATCAAAGCCACAGGCAATAAGTTACTTCGTACATCAACCAGCGACCTCATTTGCAGTTTTAAATCAAAGGCGTTTATGGATGCCATACTTTTATGACTCTGCTGGCACGCCACAAAAAAGATCGAACAACGATGAATTGATTGCATCTGATATTTTAGACTCAGATACATTTGATGCGATTGGTGGTGCATTAAAAATAACAGGTGGTTCTTCTGATTTTATTGTTGGACTTGAACCTTTTACGGAAGATAAACTAGTCGTATTTGCTAGACGATCAATTCATCAAATTGATGGAGTGTCAGGTAGTTTAGCAGATGTGCGTGTCAATGTAGTAACTCCTGACATTGGATGTTCAGCAAGGAGTTCAGTTGTACAAATTGCTAACAAGATATTCTTTTTATCCGACCAAGGTGTATTCGGTCTAGAATATTTAGATGCATATAATCTTAGAGGTTTAGAAGTTCCTCTATCTGAAGCGATTCAACCTTATGTTGATCGGATTAATCAAGACTATGTAGATCAATCAGTTGGTGCATATTTTGATAATCGCTATTATCTTGCAGTCCCACTAGATGGTTCGACTGAAAATAATTTTATACTTGTCTACAATTTAATTAATGGTGGCTGGGAGTCTATTGACTCTGTAAATTCAACAGGCTTTAATGTTCGTGATATGCTTGTTGCTCGTGAGGGTAGTGAGAATGCACTTTACATAACCACTTCTCAAGGTGGTGTACATAGGATTGAAGGATCTGACTCTGGCGACCAGATAAGTGTACAAGCGGGTGTATCAATACCTGAGACGATTGCAATAAGTTCTATACTTACTACTCGTGAGTACGATATGGAAACTATAGACAGGAAGATGTTTGCCCGTGGCGAGCTACATTTAAAATCAGATACAGACTCAACTTCTGACGCATCTATATCTTTTACATCATCCGATCCAGATGCCACGAGAACAGGTGCATCTATATCTGGTTCATTTGGTTCTGTGCTTGCACAAAGTGAGGATGCATCACTTAGAACATCCGTCCGGCTTCGTGGGTTTGGATGCTCTGCAACCATTACACCATCACAGGGTAGGCCATTTGTAAGAGCAGTTAAAATTGATGCTCGATTGGCAGACAGGTCACAAACTTCAACTATATAAATTATGGCAATTTTATCAAAAGGAAATACTTACTCAAGCGGTGACTCAGTAACTGCGGCAAACTTAAACTCGCTAGTGGATTCAGCAACCTTTGTCAGTGGATCAAACGCAACAACTGATAACACTTCATTGGAAGTACATTCAGGTGGTTATCTTCAAGTAAAGGACGATGGGGTAACCAATGCGAAAATCGCAACCGGTGCTGTAAATGCAGACTCAATAGCCGCAGATGCAGTCGGAAATTCAGAGTTGGCAAATAACGCTGTGCAAACTGCCAATATAGTAGATTCGACAGGAGCAACTGACGGGATCACAACTGCAAAGATTGCTGATGATGCAATAACTACTGCAAAGATTGCTGATGGAGTTGAAATTAAATCGACTAACATCGCATTGTATAATTCATCTTCGTCAACAGAAGGTGGACAACTCTTGCTCAATGAGCCAGGCGTTAACTCACCTGTTTTTTCTGAGGCACAGTCCTTTTCAGTAGATACTTTTAAAGATACTGCTAATATCAGCGGGCATGGTACTAACTCTAAAATGTTAAGAATTTTCCAAGGATCGGTAAGTACCTCCCCTACTGCTTTTGCCGATAACGGTAATGTTTCGTTCAGTGGTAGTCTTTTCCCAACCGTAACAGCGTCTGAGGATTTAGGTACAGCTAGTTTAAAATGGCAAGATGTATATTCGTCCACAGGTGCTTTTAATGGCTCTGATTTAAATTTAAAACAGGACATTGAGGAACTTAGCGAAGCAGAAAAAAGAGTAGCTGTAACTGCAAAAGGTCTTCTTAAAAAATACAGACTTAAAAAAGCAGTTGAGGAAAAAGGGTCTAATGCAAGGTATCACTTTGGAATTATAGCTCAAGAGTTACAATCAGCTTTCCAGGCAGAGGGACTCGATCCAATGCGGTACGGTATAATAGCTGAAAATACTTGGTGGGAGAAAACAGTAGACGGTAAAAGGTCAGTATCCAATGACGCACAAGAAGGATATTCGGAGATAACGGAAATGGCTGTGCGATATACTGAGTTACTTGCTTTCATAATTGCGGCACTTTAATGGGAAACCTAAAAACAGAAATGCTAACCAAGCTGGAGGGCTTTGCTCCCTACCAGCAAATCGTTGCATTGTACGAGGACAAGTCAAAGTTCTTTAGCGAACTTCACAACTACATGATTGGTGGCATGGTATGCTCAAACCCATCGTACTTCATGATGTGCAAAGCAGTTGATGGATCAAAGGATGCAACAGGTCAATGGTTCTGTAAAAATCCTGACACTTGGTACATCAGATGGGTTGCCGGGCAAGGATGCATTAAGGAAATGATGGAACAACTAGCACCATTACCATTTTTAAAATTTAGACGAATTACTCCAAACGGAGAGACTAGTATCCGAACATATTCATGGGAAAAAATGTATAAGAAAGTAAGTTATGAAAAGTGATCCTTTAAAAGAAGCAGCAGAAAAGTTAAACACACAAGCACCCGAAGGTGAGCAACTCGCCTTCATCAACCCAATGGAAGCATTGTTGCTCAAGGAGATGGGAGGTAGTGGAAAACCTGCTGCTGGTGGAGTTCCTTCGTTCAAAAAAGGCGATGTAAGTCCACCACCAGAACGCAATTATGGCCAAGAAACAAGGGATACACTCCAAGCTCAGGTCGATCTAGCACCACAACTATTTGAGTCCGAGGCTAGGTTTCGCCCACAATATGCCGATTTAGAGCGCAGAATGATGCTCGAACAAATGGGAGTAGATCCATCGAAAGGATTACTCCAAGCATATGAGGAAGACTTCGCCCCGTCAATGGTTCGCCAAAAAGAGGCAACTGTAAAGGGTGATATAGACATGCTCAAAGAGTATGGTTCACAGTTACTACAAGCACAGCGTGATGCTGATCCACTTGCAGACTCACTTCGACAAGGAATCATGGATAGTGCCGCAGAGGACTTAGCTGCTGGTATGGGATTAACAGAAACTGAGCAACGTGACTTAGACCAACAAATCCTAGCAGGTGCAGCAGATCGTGGAATGGAAGGGCAAGGTTCTACATTTGGAGATATGATTAGCCAACGCTTATCTGCTAACCGAGGAATCAAACAACAACGATTAGCAAATGCTGCAAATGCATTTAAGCTCGCACCAACAGATGCATTATTTGCACTAACAGGTAGGGCATCAACTACACCGGGACAAGCAATGGCACAATTCGGCTCAAGTAATTTCGCACTAAATTCAAGCCCAGGAATATTTAATCCAGAAAGTAATTACGCAGGCAATCTAGCAACTCAGAACTACCAAGGTATTATGGATGCTAATGCGGCAAGTGCAGCAAATAAGGCGAGTATGACATCAGGTCTGTTTCAAGGACTTGGTAGCTTTGGTGGTGGATTATTTCAAGGCAAATTTGGAGGATAAACATTATGGCAAGACAACCTTTTTTCGGACGAGGCCCAGGCCCAGCAATAGCACGAATGGATATGAATGCGGCAACCGCCCCTGGACGGGCGTATGGCCAAATGTTTGCCAATATGGGCAAGCAGATTGGTGATACCATACAACAGTATCAACTCAATAAACAAAAGCGTGACGAGTCAGAGGCTGCGTTTCGAGGTAAGTTTGGAAGAATTACTGAACAACCTGATGGCGCAGAGAAAATACTTGCCATGCAAAATGATCCTGTAATAGGGCCAACCTTAAAAAGAATACAGGAAGGAAAGGGAACACAACCAGACTTTGATAAATTTAATGCCTTTACATCTGCGGATACCGAGCAAGAAATACAACTTATGAAAAAACGTGCAATGGAATCTGATATTGCTACGAAATTACTAGAAAACGAAAACAGAAAATTAAGAAATCAAATTGGTGTGGAGACAAAGGATGATGTAGTAGCTGGTGTAGGTGCAGACACAAGAAGAAAAAAAGCACAAGCAGGTATAGCAGAAACTGATGAGGCATATCAAAAAACAGACAAAGCACTTGGTAGAGAAAATATACAAAGCCAGATTGATTACAGAGATGCTGCTACTCTTAGTATGTTATTTAAACAAAATAACATTAATGCACCTGTTCCTCAAGATTTAGAAAAAAGATATTCTGAAATAATGTCACTAATGCCAAAGCTTGATAATACAAAAATCAAAGTTAAGACCACAGGGACTTTTGGTACAGGATTTAATGCTGAAGAAAAAGAAATCCCTTATTCGGAGTACAAGGAAAATCCAGATGATTATGCGCCTCTTGTTACAGATCAACTTAAAGGACTGCAACTTCAAGAAAACGCATTAAAAGAAGAGTTATCTCAATTGACACTAAGTACTCCAATTCCGTACACAAACGATGACACTGGTGCGCAAGGAATGACAACTGTTCGTGAAATGTTAAAATTTCAAACACAGAGTAAAAACAATACACCAACAAATCCACAAAGTATGCCACTTGGGCAAGAGGACATGATGATGCTTGATCAACCAGGAACAACAATAGGAGTGCCTCAAGTACCAAACTTTAGCAGATAATGTTAGACCCCAATCAAAATTATTCTTTTGGTAATACACAAGGTGCATTAGATCCATCTGGTAGTTATTCTTTTGGTGGAACAGCACGAGAACTTTATCGTGAAGCGCCACAAACAGGAATGGAGACTGCGGTTATTATTGGATCAGAAGTTTTGCCTGCAATTCTTGGTGGTATATACGGCGGTCTTGCAGGTGGTGCAGGTGGATCTGCATTAGGTAACTACTTTTCTCAGCAATACCGCATAGGCAGAGGTTTACAAGATGAGGTTGGACTAGGAGAACTTGGAGCAGCAACTGCATTTGGTGCAGTACCTGTAGGTAGGCTTGCTGGTATGGGTACAGCAGGTAGAGTTGCAACACGAGGCGCACAGGGTGCAGCATTAGCTACAGGTGAGCTTGCTGCTAGGACATACATAGATGAAGACCGAGCGCCAACACAAGAGGAGATAGCAACAACTCTACTTTTTGGTGGTGTGTTTGGTGGTGGATTAGGTGCAGTGGAAGCTAAGTTTCTAAGTGATAATTTAGTTGAA
>Ga0208667_1001080_pt1 | contig 10607 bp, 5 predicted proteins | sample 11BtaG_FD_184085 | JGI IMG/M metagenome (GOLD analysis project Ga0208667, IMG submission 184085) | Marine viral communities from the Subarctic Pacific Ocean - 11B_ETSP_OMZ_AT15265_CsCl metaG (SPAdes) (version 2) | ecosystem: Environmental > Aquatic > Marine > Oceanic | place: Pacific Ocean... | reverse complement strand
AAGGGCGGCACTTACTACGACATAACGCCAGAGCGTACTCCATCCGGTGTGGCGCTTACAAATCCTTTCACCACTGTAGACGGCTCTACTACAGTTACAGTTACTGACGCGGCTGGTGGGTACGGAAACGGTGATTTTGTTACCTTCAGCGGTGCTTCTGCGGTGGGCGGGCTTACTCTTAACGGCGAGTTCCAGATAACCTACCTTACAGGTAATACGTATACTATCGAATCCAGCACGGCTGCGAGTTCTGCTGCTACAGGTGGCGGGTCAGTAACCGCTATATACCAGATAAACGTAGGCCCAGAAGTCGAAGTGCCATTAGTGGGCTGGGGTGCTGGAGGTTGGAACCAAGGAACGTGGGGCAATGGTATAGAATCTACAGACTCTTTACGTTTATGGAGTCAGTCTAATTTTGGCGAAGACCTGATATTTGGGCCTCGCGGAGAGCCTGTATACTACTGGGATGCTAGTAGCGGGCTTACTGCCCGTGCAGTAGAACTCTCCACGATTGCTGGGGCTTCCGACGCACCTACTGTACAGAACTTTATACTTGTGTCTGACATAAGCCGATTTGTATTTTGTTTTGGGACTAATACGTTAGGTACAGCTACACAAGACCCCATGCTGGTTCGGTGGTCAGACCAAGAAAACCCACTTAACTGGACACCCTCCGCGACTAACCAAGCAGGAGACATAAAGCTATCTAACGGGTCACAGATAATTACCGCATTACAGTCTCGCCAAGAAGTATTGGTGTGGACAGACTCGGCTATGTATGCCATGCAGTATGTTGGCGGTACGGTAGTTTGGGGTACACAGTTACTAGGCACTAATCTATCAATAGCGTCTCCACGCGCTGTGGCTTACTCAGACGGTATTTCTTACTGGATGGGCCGAGACTCTTTCTATACCTATGATGGCAGAGTTAAAACTTTGAACTGTGACTTAAAGCGTTACATCTTCAACGACTTTAACTTTGAGCAGATTGAGCAGGTATTTGCAGCTACAAACGAAGGGTTCGGTGAAATATGGTGGTTTTACTGTTCTGCTAATTCCACAACCATAGACAAGTATGTCATTTACAACCACGAGCAAGGTATATGGTATTTTGGCACTATGGCTCGCAGTGCGTGGATTGATTCTGGGCTTCGTGAGTACCCTATGGCTGCTACATATACTAATAAGTTAGTAAATCACGAGCAGGGCGTAGACAGTAACGAAAACGGTGCTGATGTAGCTATAGATGCGTACATAACTTCTGCTCAATTTGACATAGAAGATGGAGATAGGTTTTCGTTTATTCGCCGTATAGTGCCAGACGTTACCTTCGATGGGTCTACAGCCGATAGTCCTAGTCTAGTTATGGAGCTACTTCCACTACAATCATCAGGATCTGGGTATAACTCACCACTGTCTGAGGGTGGGTCAAGTAGTGCCTCAGTAGCTAGAACAGCTATAGTTCCTATTGAAGCCTTTACAGATCAGGTTTACACCAGAGTACGTGGTAGACAGTTATCTATAAAAATACAGTCAACGGATGTAGGTGTAACTTGGCAATTGGGTGCGCCTCGTATAGACATACGCCCAGATGGTAGGCGATAGTGGCAGTAAATTTAGACTTTGTTGCTCCGCAGCTTCCTACACCACCGCAGGGGTATGACCAGCAGTCGTTTGAGCAATTTAATAATGTACTGCGTATATACTTTAACCAGTTAGACCAAGCACTGAGAGACGCTATGGCAGTCCAAGAACCGTATCAGTTACAAGTATCTAAAGGCCAAGTTGCGGGGGCTTCTTCGGAATACAAGTTTGGCTTTAACCCAGACGTAAACGGTACAGAAGAAAGTATTTGGTCGCACGGTGGGGACTATCCGTGGGCTGCGGCAGCGTTTACGGCGTTTATCAGTAGTTCTAGCACCGCAGATACTAGCGCAGGTACAGGTGCACAGACTGTTACTATAGAAGGCTTAGACGAAAACTACGCCGCTCAAAGTGTCACCGTAAACATGAACGGACAGACACAGGTGCAGATTGGTGATGCGTCAGGGTGGCTTCGAGTAAATCGTGTGTTTGTTGCTACGTCCGGTAGTGGTGGTACAGCGGCAGGCGACATATATGTTGCAGTAAGTGGTGTGTCTTCTGGTGTGCCTACAGGCGCTACATACGCAAAGGTTGTGGCTGGAGATAACCAAACACAGCAGGCGATATATACTGTACCCGCAGGTTTCAGCTTCTATACAGACGACGTTACGTTTACCGCAGCTATATCTTTAGCTAACAAAAACGTCACCGCTAACTTCGCCACTCGTGAGTTTGGGTCTAACACGTTTAGAACACGCCTAATACAGACGCTGCAAAGCAATTCCCTGCGAGTGCCGTTTGATTTCCCTCTGGCTATACCAGAAAAAACAGACGTTGAATGCCGAGCGTTTACCGACACTACTAATGTAGAAATCGGCGCGTCGTTCCAAGGCGTTTTGATAGCGAATTAGGTGTTGCAATGATAGGTAATTTTGGCAGTTTTGGGTTAGGGTCATTAGGTGGCTTTGGTGGGCCATCTGAAGAAGAGATAGAAGCAGCAATCAAACGCGCTAGCATTACTCTTCCCCAGTCGGTAACTGCACCTGTTTCACCTGCACCTGCACCTGCACCTGCACCTATTGCGCGAAGCCTGATTGCTAGTGAGCCAGAGCCACCTGCACCTGTTTTTAGCAGGACAGACGCTAGATTTGAAGCGTTACCCCCTGTTTCACCTGCACCTGCCCCACCTGCACCTGTTTCACCTGCACCTGCACCTGTTTCACCTGCACCTGCACCTGTTTCACCTGCACCTGTTGCGCCAAGCTCGATTACACAAGAACCAGAACCACCTGCACCTACTTTTGAGAAGACAGATGTAGTGTTACCGCCTGCTCCACCTACAAAAAGAAAAGCAGTACCTGAACTTATAGCTCCAGTAGACACTAAGGTAGGCGCAGACGCGGTAACAAGTGGTTTTGCCGACTATAAACAAACACTACTAGACGCTGGTACTGCTAACACCACACAAGACCCAGATGACAGAGATGACTACTACAATACGGCTTTTAGCACGCTAAAAGATGACTTACAGCAAACTTTATTTCCTGACGTAGAAAAAGACACGACAGACGATAAGGCTAGAGGTGAGCAGTATGTGTCAGGTAAACAAGCATTTTTAATAGATCCTGCCGATTACGCAGCACAAACGGGTTCGCCTGAGTACGTTAAAGGGTTATATCAAAAAGACTTACGTGGTGGTGTAGAGGTTGATGCGGTAAAAGACGCTTACTCAACCATATCAGAAGTATCTGGAGTTACAGACACGGCAGCGGCGCTAAGCAGTCACTATGGATTTGATATAACACCTAGTGAAGAGACGTTAGATATTACGACTTTTGGCGGCGCTTATGACAAACATACTGCTGCTACGTCCGACGAAATATCAGAGTTTCAGTCTTTAGTTAAGCCAATTCTTGCAGAGTCTGTGACTTTCTTACAGGCCACTGAAGGATTGAGCTACCAAGATGCACTGTTAGAGTCGTACAAACGCGACCCCATGATGCAGTCTTTGTACGCTAAATATGGCATTACTCCTGTACGACAAACAGATGATGGCTCTACATACTTGTATGACCCATTGTCTTTTTCAGAAATACGTACCAAAGAAGTAAAAGATACCTCCGTCAAAGACGCAATTAAAATAGCCGCAATCATAGCGGCCTCTGCGTATGGCGGAGCAGCTTTGGCAGGTTCTGGGTTGTTTGGGGGCGCTGCTGGTGCTGGTGCTGGTGCCGCTGGTGCTGGTGCTGGTGCCGCTGGTGCTGGTGCCGCTGCTGGTGCCGCTGCTGGTGCTGCTACTCCCGGTGTTCTTGGTACAGCGTTAGCTCATGCTACTGCTTCAGGGGTAGTAACTGCTCTGACTGGTGGGGATACAAATGACATTCTTAAATCAGCGGCTTTCGCAGGTCTGGGGCAGTACGCTAAAGGACTTGATGCAGTAGCTGAAAACGCTCAATTAGCCGCTACTACCGGAGTAATGTCCGCCGACCACGCACAGCTACTGAAAACAGCCGAAGCGGCTACAAAAACAGCAAAGACTTTCAATACCGTAGTAGATACCACTAAATTTATAAACGCCGCCGTAACTGGTGGGGTAGCTGGTGCAGCAGTAAATACGTTTGGTAAAGCCTACACTACAGCGGCATTAGATAAAGTTGGCTTGGATGAGAAGTTTCTTGATGGGTATAACATAAACCAAGACGACGCAGTGGCGGGGCTAGTAAAAACACAGCAAGAACTAGCAGGTGGTGCCGATATGGGCGATGCTTTAGCTAGCGGCTTTGGAGAATACATCTTAGAGGGCGGCGCTCTTGCACCTAGTGATGCAAAGACCCCTGAGTTTATAAAACGCGCTGGTGATGCAATTAGCTTTGTTGGTGAGATGTTTGACGATACGGTGTTTCAGCCGATTATAAGTGGAGCTAAAGCCGTAGGAACTGTTGCTTCCGCCGCAGGTTCGGCAATAGACGATACCCTGTTACAGCCTGCCAAGGACGTAGTTACAACCGCAGGTTCAGCAATAGACGATACCTTGCTCCAACCTGCCAAAGACGTAGTTACAACCGCAGGTTCAGCAATAGATGATACCCTGTTACAGCCTGCCAAAGACGTAGTTACAACCGCAGGTTCAGCAGTAGACGACGCAGTAATTCAGCCTCTTGTAGAAGCAGGAGCCGCCGTAGATGATGCTGTGTTGCAGCCCACAATAGATGTCATAGAAACAGCGGGTTCGGCAATAGACGACGCAGTAATCCAACCTCTTGTAGATGCAGGTGCTGCTTTTGATGATGCGGTAATTGAACCTATTGTAGAAGCAGGCGCTGCGGTAGACGATGCTGTAATACAACCTGTAATAGAAGCTGCTAAAACAGTAGGTTCGGCTGTAGATGATTATGGGCTACAGCCCGTTAAGGATTTATTTGGTAACTTGCCGTGGTCTGAAATACTGAAACTATTGGCAGGGGCTAACTTAGCAGGAGCAGGAGGGTCGGCTAGGATTGTAACGGAAGAAGCCGCACCTCTATTCAAACTTGATAAAGAAGAAGAACTCGCAGAGGCGGAAGGTCTAGGTAGTTATCTAGCTTCTATTGGGGCAGAGGAAAATAAAACTGTTAAAGCCGCAACTGGTGGTATGATAGAAAGTTCTTATGGTAGTCTTTTCGACACTATACATAGTAGTAATAAAGCGCCTACCGACACCCTTAACGAGTTACTACGTATAGTGGGAGATAAATAGTGTCTAATGTCGTTCTTGATTTTCTTAAAACTGTTGCTGGAGGTGTTCTTGGAGAGGACTCCGGGGATCTAACTGCTGCGGACTACATTAAGTTGCTAGGTGGGCTTGGTGGCGCGTATTACGGAAATCAGCAGGGTGTTTTTGACCCTCAAATACCTGATGTCGGGTACCAAGGAGAAATCCCAAAATACACCGCAGTGCAGCAAGCTGTTACAGGTAGAGATGACACTCAACGTCGCCCCGGTAGTGCTGGTAGACAATACATGTCTGATGTCCTCTACGCAAAACAGCCTGAAGGGCAAGAACCGATGACCGTAGAGCAAGCTCGTGCAGCCGCTCAACAGCAGGCAACAGGGTTAGCAGCCGTTGCACCTCCAACTGGATATAACCGTGACGCTGCTCAAGTAGGTATGGCAGATCCTCGACAGCAGGTATATATGGCTGGAGGGCGAGTGCTAGAAGATGGTGGATACCTTGAAGGTGCCTCTGATGGTCAGGCCGATAAAGTAGCTGGAGACATTGATGGCGTACAAGAAGCGCGGTTGAGTCACGGTGAGTATGTGTTACCAGCAGATTTGGTAGCACTTTTAGGTAACGGCAACTCAAATGCGGGTGCACAAGCCTTAGATCAATTTATGGCGCAAGTACGTAAAAAAGGCACCGGCACTCCTAAACAACAAAACAACATTGATGCCGACAAAGTCCTTGCTATGTTAGCTAACAAGGCGGGTTAAGTTATGCCAAATGAGAATGATCCTTTAGACGATACTGCGGGACAGCCTGCCGGTACTTCCGGCGCTCTAGCTAGTTGGTCGGGTGAGTATGTTACCGACATGCTGGGTAAAGGCCGTGCCCTTGCAGAAAAACCTTACGAAGCCTACACAGGCCCACTCACTGCTGGACAGTCGGGGTTACAGGAACAAGCATATACTGGGTATGGTGGGCTAGATACTGCTCCTAGCACAACTGTAGGCGCATTTCAGACAACTGATGCGCCTCTAGGTTACACAGGAGGCATCACTGCCGGTACGTTTGGCTTCGGTGATGCTGCTGGACAGGGGTATCAAGCAGGGTTTACCCCCGGCTCCTACGACTTGTCTGGTATGCAAGCGGGTACTTTTAATGCCCAAGCCGCACAGCAGTACATGAATCCATACCTACAGGCTGCATTGGCTCCACAAATACGTGAAGTCACACGCCAAGCCGACATAGGCCGCATTGCAGACGCTAGTAGATTAACTAAAGCAGGTGCATTTGGTGGTTCAAGGCAGGCTCTTATGGAGTCTGAAGGTATGCGTAACGTAAACCAACTTGTGGCCGACATCACTGGTAAAGGCTATGCCCAAGCGTTTGATACCGCACAGCAGCAATTCAATGTTGAAGAGCAAATGCGCCAGCGTATCGCTGAAGTCGGCGTAGATCAGTTCAACAAAGAACAAGCAGAACAGCGGCTGGCGGAAGATGCACGTCGAGGACAGTTTAATATAGAAGCAGGTCGTCAAGCGGAGTTCGATGAAGCACGTCGAGGACAGTTTAATATCGAGGATAAAGCGGCGCGTGAACTAGAAGAGCGTAGAAGATCGCAGTTTAACCTCGAAGCAGACCGTCAACGTCAATATGAAGAGTCGTTACGCTCTCAGTTTAATGAAGAAGAGCGTCGAAGAATTGCAGCCGAAGAGGCTGACCGTAGGTACGGATTAAGTGCTTTACGGGATATGGAGTCCGCAGGTGCTCGCCAACGTGCTATAGAGCAAGAGGGTATTACCGCAGACTATTTGCAGTTCCAACAAGAGCAAAAACGTCCCTACGAACAAATAGAATTTATGCAGTCATTACTGCAAGGACTACCTGTAGCAGCGAAAACACAGTCCTACATAGACCCAAGCTCCGCATCCCAGTACAGCGCCGCTCTTGCAGAAATCCTAGCGTTACTAGGTTATAACGACAAAGAGTCCGGCGAACAGTCTGATAATCCGTAGAGATATAAACTATGCTGAATAACCCAATTCAACAAATTGAACGGCTACAAGATGCGTACGCAGGCAACCCTGAAGGACTGCAAAAACGAGCTAATGTCTCTAAAGAGCTGATTGACTTGCTGGCTATGCAAAGTTTGCAAGCCGACCTACAAGCTGCAAAGCGCAACCAAATGATGCAAATGCAAGGCAATCCTGCCACGGTCAAAGATCAACTACAGCAGGGGCTTATGGGCGAATACCGACAGCAGGCTGCTAAAGAGCTAGGTGCTGGCCCAAGTGAGATGGATGTCGTGGCTCGCGCTCAGCAAGGAATGCCTCGTGGTGGCCCACAACAGCAGCAACAGCAACAGCAACAGCAACAGCCCCCTATGGCTGGTGGTCTCCAAGGACAGATGGGGCCAATACAGTTAGCTGGCGGCGGTATCGTTGCGTTCGATGCGGGGTCAGAAGACAAAGGGCCGATAAGATCTGAATTTAGTGAGGGGTTAGAATCTGTTTTTGGGGAAGATGAAAACATATTCGCAGTTACTGAAGGGCTTATGGGGCTGCGAGAAGAAGCTAGCGATCAACCCGGAGTATTTTCCCCTTCTACTCCAGAGCAAAGAAACATAAGAGACAGATTAAGTGTAGGTTCAGATCGCGCAAGAGATTTGGCTTTTGAAATTGCAGAAAATCCAGAACTATTAGCGGAGTACAATAAATTAGGCCCGCGAGAGTTTGCGCTTAAATACATAGATCCCGAAACTAGAGGTGTGGATGCGGGGCTTGCTACCCAAACAATTAAAAAACGCGGGGCAGCAGAACAAGAATTAGAAGGGTTAGCAGCCACTGACTTAACGGAGCTTGCTGCTGTTGAAGCTGATAAGTTAGCTAAAGAAAAACAAAGGGGAGAAGCAAGCGCAGCCCAAGATCAAGGTATTGCTGCTGTAGGTGCAGGTGAAACAGGTGCAGCCCAAGATCAAGGTATTGCTGGTGTAAAACCCCCTCTAAGCTACGAACAACAAATGATAAATGTACTGGAAAATAGGGGTGGGTTAGCTGATGTGCAGCCCTATACACCAGATCCTGCAATACGTGCGGCATTAGTTGAGCGTATGAATCGCGATCCTGAAGCTATTGCTAAGGCAAGAGCAGAGATGGTCGCAACACAGCTTGGGAAAACTGAAGGAATTAGAAAGTTAGAGGACAGGCGGGAACGTGCGGAGAAGCTGTACGAAGAACGTAGTGACGAAGGCCGAGTAAAACGCGGTAGGTTTATGGCTCAGCTTATAGGTCTAGCTGGAGGTCGTGCAGGAAGTGGTGCTAGAGCGCGTGGAGAGTACAACAAAGAGCAGGAAGCCTTACGTGACAAGTTTGAAAAAGAACTAAACGATATAGACACAGCTACGATTGAATTAACACGTTCTATTGGTGCTTCTGCGGCGCAAAGCTACGATAGCGCAATGAAAGATGCTCTAACGGTACAGTCAACAGCACTTGGCGCGTTGAAGGACATGGACGCCTCACAACGTCAAGACTATATTGCTCGACTGCAACTTAAAGCAGGTGATAGGGACGCACAGCTCAAGGTCTTAAGTAGCTTATCAACTGCGGAACAAGCTGCTGCAACTATTGCTCTTGGGTATGAGCAGCTAAGGGGGCAGAATATAAACGCCGCTAGGGATGGCGCACAGTCTACTCTGAATAAAATGGCTGTAGAGATACAAAAGGCCAACGATGGTATAGACACTAGATATCAATATGAGCTTCAGCAGCTAGAAGGTTCTGATAGACCTAAAGACGTGCAAGCCTTGGAGGATCTAAAGAAAAAAATTGCGCTAGAAAAAACAGAAGCGACCGTAATGTTTCAAGACATACACCAGAAAACGGAAAAGTTGCTTAGAGATATTGAGGTTCGCGCTGCTAAACAAGATGCACGGATAGGGCAAGAACGAGTTACTGGCGATACAGACTATGACCAATACGAAGTAAAATAGTGCCTACAATACGCCAATATGAAGCAGCAATAACAAACGCAGAAGCAGCGGGGGACTTCGCAGCAGCTAGTCGTATGCGGCAAAAAGTCCAAGAAGCTAAAGCTAGGCTTGGTATTACAGAGCCTACAGGGCCGTCCAGTACAGAAAGAATTGAGGCAAGACGCGCAGAAGCACGAGCAAAGTATGATGCCTACATGGCCTCTCTTACTCCAGTGCCCAAAGACACAGGTATATTTGAAGATTTTACGACGGGCTTTGGTAGAGGCTTTGTAGGTGTCGGTGAATCCGCTGCGTTAGGTCTTGCTGCACTTGCAGAAGAAGAAACTGAAACTCAACTACGTGACCGCATCAAGGCTGTAGCTGATTCTTTTGCTCCTGAAGGTGGCGATCCTGAGTCATTTACTAGCCAACTAGGTTCGGCGTTTGGTTCTATTGCAGGTATTGCCGTACCCGCTGCGGGTTTAGCTGCTCTTGCCCCCGCCGCCGCTGCTACAGGTGTTGCTACAGGTACTGCCGCTGCATTGGGTGTCGGTGCCGCTGCTGGTGAGGCGAGTGAACGTGCGCGTGAAGCTGGTGTTAGTGAAGAAGTACGTAGCGCAGCTACTCTACGTGGCGCTCCAATCGGTTTGCTTGAAGTGTTACCTATGGCACGTTTTGTCAAGAGCATCGACGTACCCGTATTATCTAAGCTAGTAGACAAGTTAGGCCCACGCCAAGTAAACACGATTGGCGAAAAAGTCCGCAGTGCTGCGCTTACTGGTGGGTACGAGGCTGGACAAGAAGTGGCTGCTGAAGTTCTACAGAATCTTAATGAGCAAGAGTATAACGCTGCGGTAGAGACTTTTGCTGGTGCAGGTGAAGCCGCTACATTCGGCGGTATAGCTGGCGGTATTCTTGACCTATTCCTTGGCAGGCGTGCACGTCGTGGACTTGATGACCCTGATGAAACAGGCGCAGAAGCGGTAGAGCGAGCAAGAATTGAGGAAGATGCCCCAGCAGGTACTCAAGGTGAGTTGTTTGATCGCGGCGATCTTGAAGGGCCACGAGGTGATCCATTACAGCAGTACCTGAATCCATACCTACAGCGAGCCAGAGAGCAACAAGCTGAAAGAGACAGGCTGTTTGAGGAAGAACCCAGCACAGCAGTATCGCCAGATCAAATGGTATTGGAGCCAGATCAAATGGTATTGGAAGGGTTGGAGCCAAAAAGCACTGTTGGCCCACAACTACAAAGATTACCTGCACCGGAAGGTGAAACAATCGCTGGCGAAACTCTAGCACTCACACCAGAGGGTCAGGCGCTTACCTTAGAAGAAGCAGCGGATCGCCTTA
>Ga0208667_1001074_pt1 | contig 10623 bp, 10 predicted proteins | sample 11BtaG_FD_184085 | JGI IMG/M metagenome (GOLD analysis project Ga0208667, IMG submission 184085) | Marine viral communities from the Subarctic Pacific Ocean - 11B_ETSP_OMZ_AT15265_CsCl metaG (SPAdes) (version 2) | ecosystem: Environmental > Aquatic > Marine > Oceanic | place: Pacific Ocean... | reverse complement strand
TTATATGTAGCTGTAGCACTTGCTGTAATATTATCTAAGACTGCTCTGTCTGATAAGTTTGATATATCTCTACCTATGTATGCCATTACTCACCACTCCCATTATCTGTAATTGTGTTTCCTTCTGCTACCCATTCTAGTATTTCTTGGTAGTGTCGGTTTGCTTCATCAATAGGAACACAAATCTCTACTCCGTCAAATTCTGCTAATACACCTATTGTAATAGTTTCTTCTGTTTCGTCTTTTAAAGTTCTTGTTTCTTTTTTATATCTTACATTTGTAATCATTTTTATAACTCCGCATCTGCACTAAATTTAGCTTCGAAATATTTATTATCTCCAGTAGCAAAAGCATTAGTTGCAACAACTCTGCCTGTTATAGAAGCATCTCTTGAACCAACATCTACAGAAACACCTGAAGCACAGTTTTCAGCACTACTAATTTTTGTCACACTAGCAGAGGTTCTTTTTTTGACTGAATATTGAACATAATCTTTATCATTACTTGCTCCAGCAAGATAAAATTCTTTACCACCTTCACATATTTCAAAGTATCTTAAACATCTCTGTAAATTCACATCATAAGGTAAGAACTCAAAATCACTAGCAGATGTACCGACTTCTAGTTGTATTCCTGTAATGTAAAATTCGTTAGATGTACTGCTTCCTACATTTGTTTGACCAGTTGCAACAGCAGTTGCGTTATAACTTCCCCAAGATGTTTGTAAAGATGATGAGCCATAGGTACTTTGGTCAGCAGTTAAAAACCAAACTACTCTTAATCCTGCACCATTATCATTATTTATTTGTCCACTTGTATCTGCATCAATAGTAATTGTTTTCTTTTCCCAAGTATTTGCTGAACTAATAGTGTATGATTTAGAGATACTTCTTGTTGAATCTTCTTGGTATAACCAAAATATAAAAGTTCCTGTTAAATTTGATTTAACCCAAAACGATAGACTTAAAGTTTCAGCATTAGATGTTCCATATTTTAACATTTGAAGATTTTGAGATTCAATTCTAGTCCATAATCTTGTTGTTTCACTTTGTGATACTTCAGCAGTAGTTACATCAAACTTCATTGATTTTGCAAAACTTTGTCCTGTTGGAGTATCTGTATCTTGTGAGACTGTGTATCTAACGGAGGGACTTCCTACATAATCTAATTTGAATCTGTCTAATACATAAACATCACCTGTTGATGAGAATGAAGTACCCCTCTGTGCAATAGACATATCACCATTGATGATGAGGTTACGGAAGTTAATCCCTTGTTGAGTAAATGCTCTAGTTGGTATTTTAGATATAGCCATTAGATTGAATCTCCCATTCTAATAAATGTAAATGAATTTGCATTTGATGTGCTTTCACCTAATAATAATTGATTTGAAGTACCATTACCTCCACCAATCCAAAACTGTATTTGATGAGTTGAAGTGTTTGTGCAATTAAAAAATGTTTCTATGGTTATAGAACCAAAACTAATACTTGAATTTGCATTAACAGATTCAGAACCTTGAGCCAAAGTATCATTACCCGCACCATACCCAACACCTATAATCATAGCAGTACAGTTAAAATCACCACTCAATGCTCTTATCCTACTTGCATTAAATTTAACTAAATAAAGACCAGTTGTAGGAAAAGTAAAAGTACCAGAACTTTCTGACATTCCACTGCCTATATACCCAAAAGTGGTATTATCGTTTCTTTCTAAATTAGAACTAATAACTGCGGCTGAACTAGGAATATTATAATTAGCACTTATTCTCCATTGGTCAGTTTGAGTAATACCATTAGTAGTTGCAAAGGTACTTCCGTCAGCTAACTTAGAAGTAGCAATAGAACCCGCTAACATATCATTAGTAACTGAACCTAAAGCAGGTGCTACAGTTTCTACTGCTCTACCTAAGAACACTGCATACATAGTATCTGAACCAGTAATTGCAGAGGATAGGGTTAGTGTTGTACCTGATACAGTATAAGCATCATTAGGATTTTGCCTTACATTATTAATGAACAAAGCGAGATCTTGCGGATTTGATACTGCATAACTTAGCGTATAGGTGTCAGTAGCAGAGGTAGTAAAACTCTGTTTTTGTAGAGTTTGATATTTATCTGCTGGTATATTTCCAATATAAGCCATTCTATCTCCTATGTACTAATGCTATCTACGAAACTCACTAAGCAATCAACAGCACTTGCTGTATCTGCGTATGCTTTCACTACATCACCTGTTTGTATTACTATCTTAGAACCTGAGTCGATTAACTCTAATGAGCCACCGACAGGAACTGGTGCATCTTTGATTACATTGTAGGTTGTTCCACCTGATGTAATAACAACTGATACACTAACTGATGCTGTGTGTTTATTTACTAATCTAATTGAGATCAATGCGTCATCAGAGTTTGAAGTGACCAATGTTGTTGGCGATCCTGATGAGTTTGAAATCGAACTAGCGTATGATCTTTCAAAATCTTGAGCCATTGTTTCTCCTTATAAAGCTATTGCCATTGCTACTGCAAAACCAGCACCAGCTTTAGCGTCTATTTGTGTTTGTATTGATGAGGTTACTCCATCGAGATAACCAAATTCTGTATCAGAAACATTAGAGTTGCCACCAATCTTCGTAGCACTAATTCTGTTTACATCTAGTGTGATATTACCAGCAGATGTCACTGGTGATCCTGATATAGAAAATTCTGAACCTGATTGGGTTACGCCAATGCTTGTAACTGTTCCAGCATTAGAAGGTGTAACTTGAGTATAGGTTATGTTTGTAGAACCTAGTGAGCCATCACTATCAGTCGTACAAAGAAATATCTTGTTGTCATTACTTGATCCTTGATTAACGACCACCATACCACCACTTAATTCTGCGATACTATCGTGTTCAGGATCTCTCGAAGCAGTACCACTTGAGACTGCTATATATAAACCATTCTGTGTAGCTGTAGATTGATCTTTAACTAAGACTCGATCACCAGCAACTAATGTAACACCATCGATTGTGTCACCAGCTTCTAATCCATTAGATAGATTAACATTCGCTGTGGTTGCACACTCAGCTATCGTTCTTGTTCTTAGACCAGCAACTGCGTCATCAACATAAGACTTAATTGCTACATCTGAATTATTAGAAGGTGTTGATAATCCTGTAATAGAACCACCACTTATAGATACTGTTCCTGAGTTTTGAACTGCCATTGTGCCAAGACCTAAGTTTGTTCTTGAGGTAGAAGCAGAAGCTAAGTCTGATAAGTTTGAAGCCTTTGCTACTTTAGCATCTAGTTGTGTTTGAGCATTAGAAGATAGAGTATTGATATATTGAAATTCTGCGTTAGTAACTGATCCATCAGCAACCTTTGTAGCATCAATCCCTGTACCTAGTTGTGAGTTAGAGACAGTTCCTGTTAAAGCACTAGCTGGATAACTTGTTGCATCTTGTAAATCAAAAGCTGGGGTTGCGTCAGTACCACCAAGAGCTAGAGATACCCCACCATAACTCACAGTAGAGTTAGTGAGGCTAGAGTTTGCTATGTTTGATAAAGTGTTAGATGAACCACTAATAGTTTTATTAGTAAGTGTTTCTGTTCCAGCCTTTGTCGCTACAGTGGAGTCTATAGCAAAAGTAACATTATTGCCTGACGCTGTGCTATCGATACCTGTACCACCTAGTAAACCTAAAGTCTCAGAGTCTAGGTCTATCGCTATAGTAGAAGAACCATCACTAATATCTAAGTCAGATAATCCTACTTGTTGATCTACATAAGCCTTAATTGATTGTTGAGAAGCAACAGCAGTCGCACTGTCTGAGGACATATCATCTTCATCTTTAAATGCAGTACCACTGATAGCTGTGTTAATAACAGGGCTAGTAAGTGTTTTGTTTGTAAGAGATTCAGATCCAGCTAATGTGGCAAAGTCATTATCAGATAATGCTGTATTAAATTGGGCAGTTGTTCCTGTAAGGGTGTTACTACCTAGATTGATAGACTTATTTGATAGGGTGACTGTACCTGAAGTGACAAATGCTTTTGTGGATTGTTGTGAAGGAGGAAGAATAGCACTATCACTCGCCATGTTATCTTCATCGACAACAGGATTAGCTGGATTTGTAAAAACCGAACCGACATAAACTGCAACTGTGGTATCACCTGAGTTAAGAGAACCACTATCAAAAGTAAAGGTTAGGGTTGTGTTCGGAGAGGAAAAAGAACTTGTTGCGATCTTACCAAAGATTGTACCTGTATTAGAACCAATAACTTTAACTCTACGACCTACATGATGTGTCGATGTAATGTTAGAAGCTACAGTTATGCTGGTAGCGGAAGCTCTTGTAAAGGTAGTAGTGCCATCACCATCACCTAATAAGAACCACTCTTTGTCATTCCATACGGATCTAACATCTTTAAGTTGTTCTCTAATAGCGTTATTAACGTCAGAGGGAGACATACCCTCAGAAATATTAACTCCATTAATAGCTGTATTGCTACTAGCTGTTGTACTATAATTTGATACTGTCATTATTGATTCCTTCTATTTAATAATCCCTCTGCTCGATTTGTTGTTTCTCCTGATAAAAGTCCAAGTGTAGGATTTTTTAATCCTTGAAATCCAACATTAGGTGCGTTGAATATGCCTCTTGGTACATTCATATTATATAATCCTTTTGAGACAAGAGTTGGAACTGCATATCTAAGTAAATTAGATGGACTAATAGCACCTTCTCCTGCAATCAATCTTGAAGCTGTACCTGAGTCTGGAAGCACCTGCCCAAGTAATTCATTACCTTCTCTGGCAAGTTGATTCATAGAATCTTTACCTGTTTTTGTTATTTTTTTACCCTTAGTTACATCTACCTTTTTTAAGGCATTGAGAAGTTGTGATGTGGTGAATATACCTTTAGTTCTATTTGCTGATAATACAGCTTCACCTATAGGATTTAATCTTGCAAATGCCATATTAATTTTTCTTAATTTAGGACCACCAACTGTAGAGTCTGTTGCATTTTTAAAAACACTTCTCAAAAGTTGAAATGTTTGAGCAATATTATCTGAATCAAAATCTTCTTTTTTAAAATAGTTTTTTTGTAATCTAAAGAGTTCACTTTCTAATTTTTTATAATCTTGTCCTGAAAGAAATTTGTCTCCAGTTTTAGGATCTATTTTAAGTTTCTTAGAAAATATTTGATTTATTGCTTTTAAGACTAAATTTTTACCTGCTTCATCAGCTTCAGAATTTATAATTGTTGATATAATATCATCTTCTAATGCAACAATCGTATCAGGTCCAAAATTAATATCCCCTAAAACATCAGCATATTGTTTTTGTATAAACTCATCTACAATATTATAAGCATCTGTACCATCAACTTTAGCTAATTTACTTTTTAATATTTTCTTTGATGATTTGTCTAAGATAGGCTCTAGTGCTTCTAACATAGCATACTTATTAAAATCAGATAATGCTCTTGTTTTTGCTTGTGATATGGCAACACCCACACCAGGAATAGAAGTTGAGGAAGCCTCGATGCCACCAATCAAGTCTCCAAATGCTCCACTACCTTTGACCATTTGACCACCAGTTAAATTAACATCGTTTCTTAAAAACTTTTTAGCAAGTTCAGTTGTCTTGGGTAAAATTTTAGAAGCTAGTTTTGATATACCTCCACCTAAAGCACCTGTGACCACTGCTTGTTTACTTCTATCTTCAGCAGTTTCACCTGTACCTGCTCCATAAACTGCACCTTGCAAAGCACCAACTTTACCGACACCTTTAAGACCTGCTTTAGCCACTAATCCTGCACCACCTAATGAAGTAGGAATAGATCCAACTATTTCAGAACCATAAGCCTCAACTGGATTTGTTTCTCTAAAAGATTTTAGTTTGTCTCTAGCTTTTTTAAGTTCTTCTTCATAGTTTTTGTTTTGTACTCTACTTTTATATAGTGCCTCAAGTTCATCACCAAAACCAAATGCTAAACCTTGACCACTTGCTCTGATAATGCCTTCTTTTCTTCCTACTGTATTTTGATTATTAATACTTTTTAATCTAGCTAATGTTTCTTCATAGGTTGCCATTAATTACTCATTTCATCTAATAATTTGTTTACTAAATCTAAAATTTCTTGCGAAGCAGTTGGATTAAAAGAGAGATACATTTCTAATTCGTCTGACGACATTCTGCTTATTTCGTTTAAATCTGTAGTTTTCATATCAACAGGTTTGTTCCTATTTATAGCTTCTTGCGTTGCATCAGGAATTTTATATTTTTCTCTTTTCTTATTTGTTGAGAATACACCTGTACCTGCTTGTTCATTATAAAGTTCAAAATTATCTTCATAGACTCTATATTTTCTTTCTAAAACATCTGATAATGTATTGACCAAGACCTGTTTGTTAGTTGCATAATCTGAAGGATTACCACCCAATGCTCCAATAATAAATTCTAAATCTGCTTGTGTTAATACACCAGGACCAAGAATATCAACCCTGTTTGATCCTATTAAATTAAAAAATCTATTTTCAGTAATAGCTTGATTTAATTGTTCTGTAGTTAATTTATTTTTTGTTGCGACTGTTGTTAAATAAGTTTGAAAACGAGTTGCTAAAGCATCATAGCCTTGTGGTGATTTTTCAGCACCTTCAATGTATTGTGATAGTAATTGTAAACCATTTTCAGATTGTGTTAGTTCACCTCGCAGTGTATAAAAATCTTTTTTAGTCATAGCACCTGCACCTAAGTTGCCAACTGTTGATTTTCTTGCATAGGTATTTTTTCCAAACATATCTGTTCTATAAGGAACAAAATTACCATCTATATCAACTGTAGTCCTTCCATTTTTATCTATAAAAGCATTATAAGTTTTACCTGTTGAAGTATCAGTAACAATGTAAGCAAAATTCTTTTCATTTTTTGTAGCTTTTATTTTCTCTCTGTCTAATTGTTTTTCTCTTGCTTCTTTGTAAGCACTACCTACATTTGATCCAAAAGATTGTGGTTTACCAACTTTAGGTCCTGATTTTTCTGCTAGACTTGCAAAAAAGTCTTTACCAAACTCTGATTGAGCAAAGTTTACAAACTTATCCATAAATTTATTAGTAGGTGTTCCCTCTCCATTTGCAGTGGCTACTACTTCTGCATTAGGATCATTAGACTTAACTCCAATATCTTGCGTTGTTTCATTTTTTTCTGTAGGTACAGTTTGATTATTAGTGTTTTGATCTACAACTTTATTATTAGTAGTTTGATTGTTTGTTGTTGTGTTATCAGAGGTTGAAGAATCGTAAGTGTTTGAAGAAGTATTGTTATTTACATCAGTCAAACTTCCACCTGAAAAAAATTCTTTATTTTTATTAATTATTTGTTGATTTGTATCAAGTAAACTTTGACCTTTTTCTGTTCCTTTATTTTGATTTACAATTTCTTCGTTTGATAAAAGACCTGAATTTATGTTTTTCATTAGTTCATCTTCACCTTCATTGGCAGAAGGAACTAAAATACCACCTACTTTATTAATTAAATTTGAACCTGTGTCTTGAATATTACTAAATATTTGATTACCTGAAATATTTGTTGAAGGAACTTTAGGAATAACATTAGACGATACATCTCCATATCCGAAATATTCTGATAAATCATCAATTATTGGATTAATTGCACTTGTAGTATAGTTAGTTACAGGTTTGACAACTTTGTTTGTTAAAAATCTTGTTACAGCACCTACATCTTGTGCAAAAGGTGATCTAGTAAATCCTACATTTCCTACACTCATGGAAGGAGGAGGGGTATTTGGATAGTTTCTCGCAAAAAAAGGTAATTTATTATTTGGTATTTTAGCTATCTGACTATCTATAAAGCCTAAATTACTCATTATAAATACCCCAACAATCCACCGATACCACCTGCTAATAAAGGATTAACTCCTAAATCAGAAGCCATACCAACTCCTTGACCAATACCTGAAAGCAATCCACCAAACCTATCTCTTGTAACTGGATTTGTAGATACTGTATTTTGTGCATAATTAGCACCTATATTTGCAAGATAATTTTCTAATTTTTGGTATGGTTTTACTTGTTCATAGTCGTATCTTTTAATTGCATCATCTAATTTTGCTTGTTCTAATGATTCTTTATCAACACCAACTTGACCTAATTTTTGAATATCATTATAATCCATTTCACCAAGAGCAGGAGCAGTATTCATGGTGTTAGCCATGATATCTCTTTCACGATTATATTGATCGCTATAAACAGTATTGGCTAGATCACCTAATGAATCTGCTAATATTTCTTGATTAGCACCACTGCCAAATCTTCCTGCTTTTGAAAATTGTGAATTAATTTTACTTGTCACATCATCTGCCATTTGATTATACAATGCTTGTGAATATGGATTTGTAGTAGGATCTAAATAATCACCTGACAAAATACCACTAGCTTGAGTTTGTGCTTGATTTAATAATGGGTTTCCTGCTGTTGCTCTAGCTGTAGCTAAATTTAATGCTGTTTGTGTTTCAGGAGAATACCCAACATAAGTGGCATTGGGGAAATAACTTGGCATAGAAGATTCAAACAAATCTTGATTATAATCCATAGCTTGTTGTAAATATGGTTTTATAAATTCTGATGGTTCACTAGACTGCGTTGAGACTATTGATGATGGTGATGATCCTTTTGACATTTTATATTTCCTTACTTAAAATCGTTACTTTCATTTTAAATCCTTTTAACTTTCTTACCCACCCTTTACGCCCTGCGACTTCAAGGTGAGTACATTTGTTTCTTTTTGCAAATTTCTCTATTGTTTTTTGTATTCTTTCTAACCAATTATCTAAGTTAGTTCCTCCTGCTAAAAAATATCGTAATATTTTAGCTTGAGGATATTGTGCTATTTCTGTGACAACAGCACTCTCGACTGTATTGTTATTCCAACTAATAAATAGTTGCATACGATCATTAACTATTCCGTATAGTACGTCTTGAATACTATAAGTTTCGTCTAATGCTTTTTCTAATAATGGAGCTACTTGACTCCATATAAATTCAACATCTTCACTAGGTACTCTAGTGACTACATTATCCAATGACACAGTATGATAAGTTTTGGTCTGTGTTTCCTGAACTTGCATGAGTTAGTGTTGCACTACCATTTGATCTTGCAGAAACATGAAGTGTATTTAATGCTGTTCTACCATTTGTAGTTGTTGGCATAAACAATATCACAGAATTACCACCAATACGAGCATCTGTTAAGGTAGTCGATGTAGCACTAGCAGTTAATATTATTGTTCCTGTACTGTTAAGTTTACCATTGATTGTATTGTTCAATGATGTTGAAACTAATCGTAAATGTTGTCCTGTATCAGGTATCGATAAAGGTACTTGAGGAAATTGATTATCTGCCACCTTCAGGTCTCGCTTCTATATCTACACCTGACATGGTGTTAAAGTTACCTGTCACATTTACCCTAATGCGATGATATCGAGATGTACTCCGTAGAGGACAAGTGCCAGTATCATTAGTGCTAACAGCACTGCCAGTTGTTGTGGTGTCAAGTTGTGATTGCCTCGTAATAGGTGTGATAGTTACAGATGTATTTGTTGTTCCATCAACAATAGGTCTGCAATTTATTAATGTTGCTCTTTTACCTTCTGCTCCTTCAAACTCTGTCGTATCAACTGTAGCTGAAAGACTGTTTGCAATAAACTTTCCAAACTTATTATCAGAGTTAAAACCAGCTAGACCGACAACACCTTCTCTATAAAAGTAAGAGTCAAGAGATCGTGGTAAGTTATCTAAATCACCTAACACATCTAAACTTTCTAATGTGGTAAATGCTTCTTGTGATGCACTAGCAATAAATTCTAAGTCTTGATCGCTACCTGTACTCCATTTATCAACAGCATAGTTGTAAATTAATAATTTGTTATTTGTAGTTCCTGTAGCTCCTGATCCACGATACGACCATACAACAATACTATTGTTGGGATCTACAGCAGATGTAATACCATCAAGGTTAGAAGATAGATCGTCAAAAAAGAAGTTATCTACTTTACCATTACCTATCGGTGTTAATTGTTGTCCACTAGTTAGTTTATAAAAACCATCTTGTGCTAAGAAAAATATTTGGTTTCCATAAGATGCTACTGACTTAGGTGCAAATGCTCCAATGTTATCTGCAACCTTGTCAAACTGAAAAATTAACGGAGTACCTACATATTCCATTCTGTAGATAGCTTTCTCCATAAAGATCACACCAGCACTCTCACCACCTACGATGGCTTGAATATTACCATGTGATCCTACAATATCTTGGAAACCAGACTGTGTTGCTTGGCTAGGTGTCCAAGTAGAGCTGTCATTAATACCTGACCACTTTACTCTTTGATTGTAAGTTGTAGAGCTTTCTACTGTATAACCAGCTACTACAAAATCTCTAATTACTGCAATATATTTTGCTTTAAGAGCAACAAGATCACTAAAGGCACTACTTGTACCTTCTGTAAACTTTTGAATATTATCTGCAAAATTAGTAGCAATAATGTTTGAGCCAAATTGTGTAAATGCCCAAAAGTCTCTAGCGTTCTCTGTCGTAGAGTTATTGTAGCCAC
>Ga0208667_1001071_pt1 | contig 10645 bp, 12 predicted proteins | sample 11BtaG_FD_184085 | JGI IMG/M metagenome (GOLD analysis project Ga0208667, IMG submission 184085) | Marine viral communities from the Subarctic Pacific Ocean - 11B_ETSP_OMZ_AT15265_CsCl metaG (SPAdes) (version 2) | ecosystem: Environmental > Aquatic > Marine > Oceanic | place: Pacific Ocean... | reverse complement strand
CGATAGTCCCCAAAACTTTAGAATTAGCGTCAAAAGTAAAACCAAGAGATATAAGATCATCGTCATTATTGTTGTCAGAGCCTTGGACATGCAGGCCATCACCTTCTGGCGAACTCGTCCCAATCCCCAAACCAGTTGTTGTGAGACGCATTCTTTCAGAAGGTGTGCCACCGTCATTTAGCCGCCATACTTCTTGAGCAAATGCCCCCGTTCCATTTGAAGTATGTGTGACAACATTGCTTGCAACATCTGTTGAATAGTAAGACGTAGTAACAGCATCATCACGAATAGTAGCATCCCCATCCACAGTCAGCCCATCGCTGGTCAAAGTACCCGTGATGTCTACACCTGTGCTGGTGGTGGCGAGTTTGGGGGCGTTGTCGTGGTAAAGAGTTACTGCGCCTCCACTATTCCCATCAATTACCGCCTCCGACCCGTCAGAACTGCGAAGCCTAAAGTTCCCGCCCCAAATCTGCAAATTGCCAGCGCCAGTATCAGTAATAAAACTATCCGACCCATCATGATATATGCTGAGGTCAGACCCAGCGCCGAAGATGGCTTTGTCGTTGTCGCCAAACGTAATATCTGCGGAGGTACTAGCGCCAGCTAAGGTTGTCGTGCCTGTGGCTGTTAGGTTGGCTGTCGTAAGCGTTCCTGTGAATGTAGGAGAGGCAGTGCCAGCCTTACCGTCTAGTTGCGTCTGGATATTGGATGTAACGCCATCTACATAATTTAACTCAGCAGTGGTAGCTGTAATGCCAGCCGCCGTGAGAATACTGCTAGATGTAACGTTATCCATATCAGCCCTAGCAGCCTCAAAGCCACCAGCAGTGACGTTATCATGCACATGAACTGATTTATTCGTTGTGTTGACTGAAAGCTCGCCTTCAGCGCCTGTAAAGGACGTATGTTGTGTTGCTGTGCCTCTGCGGCGCTGTACCTGTTTAGTCATATTTAAACACTCCTTAAGAGTTTATATCACGTTTCTTGTAACGATGCTAACTGCTGTATAGCCCAAGCAAAGTTTTCATCTGTGGGTTCATAAATGCTGATGTCTATAGACATTTCATCGCTTTCAACGTCTATCGCAGAAAGAACATGAAGAGTTATTCCATCTTCAGTTTCAAACCCGCTTATTACATCTCCAACGTTCATTATGTTACCTCGTATATTTTCCAGTTAGCTGCTAGGTTGGTGACGCTGGTAATTTTTTTAGTCCAAAACGTCAGCTTCAAACGCAGTGTTTGGCTACCTGACCACTTTGTGAGCGGTAGGATTTCACCTGTGAAACCCCAGAATATATCGGGTATATCGCTTGTGTTTGCTGTAACAGTACCCGTCACGCCCACGTTACAGAGGTAGGTTTTCTGAGAACCAGCCCAACCAGAGATTGGTGTGTTTGTACTTTCTACATAAACGTAAAAACTTTCACCTATTGTAGTGCGCCTTGATATGTTTGCACTGCCGTAGGAAAAAGTACCACTATCAACTAAAAGCTGCCTAGAAATAACAACGCCGTTGAACTCTGCGTTTCCATCTTTGTTTATCTTCCACCCAGCAGATCCAGCAGAATAATTATTTGACTGAATTGAGCTTGCGATCTTAGCGGATGTAATGGCTGCATCATCTATGTGCGCACTGTCAACTTGAATAGTGCCAAGATCAGCAGAGATAGCTGATAGCTCATTCACGCTGATTTTAGCTGCTGTAACGGCTCCTGTGGCGATCTTAGACGTAATGATAGATGATGCAGCAATCTTATTGGCTGTAATCTGATCTGTGCCGATCTTAGCTGATGTGATGGCATTTGTCGCAATGCTCTCCGCTACAATAGCACCAGCAGCTATTTTATCTGAGGTAATGGCATCAGCAGCCAACTCAGATGTGCTAACTGCACCAGCGGAAATAATACCAGCAGTGACACTGTCTGCTGCTAGTTCAGATGTGCTGACAGAGTTAGCTGCGATAGCATCCGCTGTAACTGCGTTGGCTGCGATGGCATCCGCTGTAACTGCGTTAGCTGCTATCTCATTAGCTGTGATGGCATCTGCTGCTATCTTACCGGTGGTAATAGTGTTAGCGGCTATTTCATTAGCACTAATTGCACCCGCTGCAATCTCAGTAGCCGTGATAGTGCTGGCCTCAATCTCATTAGCTGTAACCGCACCAGCAGCAATCTTACCTGTAGTGATAGAACCAGCAGCAATTTCTGACGCTGTTACAGCGCCAGCATCAATCTTAGCTGTTGTGATTGCGTTTGATATGATTTTATCAGATGTGACGGCATCCGTTGCTATTTCTGTAGCGGTAATTGCACCAGCTACAATCTTAGGCGTTGTGATGGCATCAGAGGCCACCTCAGTTGAGGTTATAGCAGAAGCGGCAATAAGGTCAGTCGTGATAGCGTCATTAGCAATCTTAGCTGTCGTTACAGCATCAGCGCCGATCTTAGTCGCTGTGATAGCTGCATCTGCAATCTGACCACTTGCCACCTGACCCGTAATATCTGTTGACGGAACAGCAGATGTCCACTCATTGCCTGTATAGCGGTACATCTTGTTATCGGTAGTCAGCAGAACAATGCGGCCTTGCGTTAAGGCTGTGGTTGGTAGTGCATTAACCTTTTCAACTGGTCTCAAATCATCGCTAAAGAGGTTTTCACCGATAGTGCCTGTGATGTCAGTCGTTGGCACTGCTGTTGTCCAAGCACTACCATCTAGGCGATATATCTTATTGTCAGTTGTCAGTAAGACTATCTTTGGCCCTGTGTAGCCTGATACGGTGGGCAGACTAGAAACAATGCTAATTGGCTCAATACCTGATGCAAATGATGCAAAGGTTACGTCACCAGCACTGACAGAGCTTTCAGTATATACCTCTGTTGACCATTCTCCCGCCGTCTCATCCCAGCGATAAATAGTGATGTCTGGGAGCAGTAAAACCAGCTTACCATCGAATGCACCTGATGCTGGCAAAGACTGCACTGGCTCAATACCATACGCGCCACTCTCGCTGAATAGATCGTTGACAGCATCATTGAAATCATTTGGCGTGACCAGAAGCGTTGTTGCATTAACGCTAGAGGTAAAGCCAGATTTGTTCAGTGATAAGTCTACAGCCCGAACCCAATAGTATCTGGTTATGTTGTTCGCCAAATTTGGGCGCATAAAGTTACTGCTAGAGCTTTCACCGACAAGAGCAGCAGTGTTTAGGTTGTCTGTGTCGTTTTCCCAAACCTCAACATGGCTAAGATCCTGATCAGCAGGGTTTGTCCAAGTGATTGTAATATACTTAGAGCCACCGACAGCAGATAGGTTAGATGGTGTGGTTGGTGGAGTAGTATCACCCTGTGAGGCAAGTTGCGCTGTGGCAAATGGTGATCTAACGCCTAAAGCAGAAATAGCTCTGACTTTAACCTGATAATCATAGCCATTCAGAACAGGCTCAATGGTAAATGAATTAGATGAACCAAAGACTGATGTGAATGCACTGTCTGGCGTCAGAATAGGCTCATTGGTTAAGCCATAATCTTCTGCTGTCTGTGTTGGGGTAACTGTAATGCTGCCCCAATTTTCACTTTCAGTATGAGCATCAGCAACAGAACCGTAGTCTTCTTCACCACCCAGACGCTTATATTGTATTTCATAATACTGAACGAAAGCATTAGGCGATATATCCCAACTTGCTTTAATAGCTGGAATGGTAATACCGTCATCATTAATAACAGCGGTTGCTGAAAGCGTAAGGTTCGTTGGTGCAGCTACAGATGTGAACGCTGGCAGTGTAGAGTTATTGCTAACGATGTCTGTCTCTTCAGCGCTCCAATTAAATGCAGAAGATGAAGTCTCTCTTAGCGTTAGATTAACACGCAAGTCGCCTGCATCTTGATTGGCCGCAAAGCGCCAGCCAATAACCTCAAACTCTTTGGCGCTAAATCCATATCTCTCATTTGTAAAAGCGATTATATCACCAACTTCAACTTGAAATGCCTCAAGTCCAAAGTCTGCGCTCAAAGTCATTTGCTCGCGGCCTCTGTAAAGCGTTAGCTTAGCAAGCCGCTGCGCTGTCGCTGAGCTTGTGGTGAACGGTAGTTGAAGGTCAAGAAGCGCTTCTTCGCCATTGTCCTCGGCCTTAAAGGTGGCACTGGTTATTTCTGGGTAGTCAGCAGTAATCCAGTCTTGATCTGCATCGTTAAATGTACCACGAACCGTGTTGAAGTTATCCCGCATGGTAATTCGGGTTTCCAGATTTATCGATCCGCGCAAATCATCTAGGGTAAGCGTTTTGACAGGCGAAGAATAAGCGCCAGCTTTCAGCTTCCAATATCCTGACCCCCAGAATAAAGTACCAGCACAAGCTGTAGTCATGTCGCCTAAAGCGTCACCAACTGATCGGCTAGATTTTACTATTCCGTTTAACGCATATCTCTTTTCTGTACCGCCACCCGATAAAGTTACATTTTCGTCACACTCATTTGCGGCAGAAGCAAAGGATATATCATCAATAGCACTGTCAGCTAACCCATAAGCAGACGTTAAGAAGTCACGAATACAAAGCGCAGCGTTGTTGCTGTATGACGTTGTAGCTGTTCTGGGATCATATACCTTCTTGCCCTCTACAACAGCCGTTATAAGAGGCACACCGTTAGCAAACACATCTTGGTCATATTCATACCTGACGTATAAATAGGCTATTCCAAGGCCTTTGAAATTGCTGTCTACGCTGGTTTCAGCTACCAGATCACTATCTGCTGTAGTCTGTGATCCATCATGCTTCTTAATGCGGATCTTATTATTCCAAGTCGCGCCTGTGACTAAATTGTTTCCATCAATGCTGACAACTTCACCATTAACGTAGATATCGCCAATACTATTAACCTCGTGGCCAGCCAAGACTATGACTTGATGAAGGTATGTGTTTGATGCGCCGGTAGCTTCATAGAAGGTAACAACGCCGCCCTTGCGAACCTTACCATATACAAAATCTTGAGCCGCAGCAGCTTCGCGGCTGTTGACCATAATCCCAGCAGATGTTTGCGCTCCGAAATCAGGTTTAGGAGTGAGTGCAGATATAGCCCAAGATGTAATAGCGGTTGTGGCAAGATACCCGACAATATAAGCCCCGTAAAAAGCAGCAGCGCCCGATAATCCCGCAGCTATGCCCGTGCTTGATAATATATAAGCACCAACAGTAAATGGATCTCTAGGAACCCTATCCCAGCTATTCCAGTTTTTTATTGTGTAGTCACCTAGCGTGTATCTGCTCATATCTCTTTAACCCATGCTTGGTGAATATAATCTAAGGGTAAATATAGCACACCTTCCTTTGATAAGAAAACAGCCTTAGTGCCGGTGCATATTCCCATCGCTACGCCTATAATCCAAGTGTTAGATTTCTTAGTAGTAACCAATGCTCCAAGAGGGGGAACATGATTTATTGGCTTTAGTCTGCTGCTGATTTTTTCCGGAAGCTGCTTGATCCTAAACCCAAATTCGCTCTCTAACTCTTTTCGGCGTAATGCTTTAGAGCCTTTGCCGTAACGCCCAATCCAGTCATCTGCCCAGCCTTCGTTATACATTGCGCGATAAGCATTATTAGTAAAGGTAAGGCAATCATGTTTTCCCCATTCAAAAGGAATATCGCCTACTGACTTCAAGTAACGGTTTAGGCTCTCTCTCTGCCCCATATGACGTCCTTATCCTGCAAGTCGGCAACAAATGAAAAAAAGGTATCCCCTGCATTCCTAGATATATGATTTTCATGCGTATATCTACGATTGCTTGCTCTCTCTAACCTTACCAACTTGCTTTCGACGTCAAGAGATATTGACCCAGTTTCACCATTATCTTCAATAGACATGGTGTTCATAAGCCCGCTGAAGACTTCTATCGGTGAAGAAGTATCTGTCGTACCAAAATATATCTTAGCTTCGCGCCTCTGATATGGCTCATTGAGGGCAATAGAAATTAAACTAGACGGTATTCCAGACAAGGTCAGTATGACATTCTTAGCGGAGAGATCATTTGCCTCTTCCAGACCGCCAATCGCAAGCAAGTTGCCAGATCCAGTATATGTATCCACGCCAATGGTAAGATCCCCATAACCCGTCCAAAGTCTTATGGGCGCGCTATCAAAATCAAGCTCAACCGCATAATATGGCTGAACCTCTGGCTGACTAAGCGCCGTAAGCAGCGCTGATGGTACTGTGCGGCTCATACTGCTTCTATCGCTCCGAATGTTATCCCATATATGCTGGCTTCATTTATGCTAAATGATTGCTCATTGCTTGCCAGCCTAAAGATCCCCTGAGCGCTCTGCACAGTAACAGCAGCACCGTCTGCTATACTGGTTCGCACATTAGGCCAAACATCTACTGTAGCGCTCCCTGTGCCATCCGTATCAACATCATTCAAAACCTTGAATAACTGACGATTTACGCCTGTGCCAATCTCCATATAATCGCCAGCCTTGAGATAATCAGTCTGACTTGCTGGTGCGCTGTCTATGGCAATCGTATCACCAGATGATACAGCGCCATCAACTAAGATTGTATCGGTATCACGCGCTGATCCTAATGGCGTAGTCGCGGCTGGATCACCAAGATAAAACGTGCCTAGCTGGCCCTTCAGTGAAATGAGCCAAGCCACCCATCTTTCCGCATCTTCGCGCTTCATTGATGGCAATGTAACATCTGCCTGCCAAGCCTTACCAGCATAAGCATGAGCCTGACCCGCGAAGGTAAAGGGCGATCTGCTATAAGCAACTGCGTTAGTCGCCCTTAGTTCAATCTGAGCTATGCCCGTATGCGTAGGCAGCGCTAAAGGATAACTGATAGCCATTATGCAAATGCCCTTCCATATGATCCACCACGCCGCTTGGCGTCTACTACAGCAGCCTTAGCGCTGTCTGCTATCTGTGGCATTAACTGCTTAATCTCAGCACGTACAGTTTGTTGTACGCCTGTCGTGACGTTGATGGTTTGGTTGACTACTACGCCGCCACCGCCGAGCTTGTTGTTTGGCACGATTGAACCTGAGCGTGATGGTACAAACATCTCTGGGCCGCGCTCGCCAACAACATAAGACTGATTAGCTTGAACCGGCCCGCCAATGGCTTTACCACCGCCGCCGCCGGTTCCAGCAAGCTTAGGTGCGAATGCTTGCTGCAAGCCCCCCGTAATAAAGCCCGTAATCTGCTTAACCACGAATATACGGTAAAGCTCAGAGATAATATCCCGCGCCATTGTTTTAAATGCATCCTTGGCTGTCATAGTGCCTTGAACCATAGACATCATGGCATCGCCAAATGATTGACCAACCATCTCAGATGCGTCCTTAATCCGCATAAGCTCTGGACTTAGTTCAGTTTTGATGATCTTGGCGGTTTCTTTTGTCTTGGTATTTGCCTCATCTTGCCCAGAGGTTAGCTTGGCATAAGCTTCTTGCATGTCCTTAATAGTTTGCGCTCTTTCAGTCTCCGCAACCGTCACAGAAGCTTCCACGACAAATGCGTCTCTAGCGGCTTGTATTTCTGATTGTCTCGCCTTTAATCTAGCCGCATAGATTTGATTGGTTGCAGCCATTGCTTGGGCTAGACCCTGTTCGCTACCAATGATGTCCACATAGTTATTTGCAGTATCATCTATGGTTCCAAGTCTAGCTTCGTATAGTTGGTTAAGAGCTTGTTCTGTCTGAGCTAGACCTTCGGCGCTGCCAGTAATATCGTCATAATATCCCTTTTCTTGCTCAAGGAAGCTTATAGTCTTCTCATGGCTATCTAGTATTTGCTCAAACTCTCCCTCTTGATCTGTCAAGATGTCAAGCTCATCTCTTAGTATCTTTAGGGATCTGCGGAACCCACTTGGCCTAGCGTCTTCTAGCCTATTCTGCTCTGATAAATTTTCAGTGATCTTTGCTTGCGTCTCTAAAAGCTGCGCATAAACTTGCGTTCTTGCTAGCCCGCTTATCCCAGCAGAAAGGATTTTAATCTCTTCACTGGCTGCTGCCGTTTCGTCTTTTAGGATTGTAAGGCTATCAGCAAAGCTTTCTGTCGCCTTTGCGGCCCTCTCCTTGGCAACAAAGAATGCCGACATGACAGATATAGCCGCACCAAGCACAGCACCAAATGGCCCGAATATCTGGAAGAACTGACCGGCTTGCTGGCCAAAGGCCTGCATTTTGCTTGTGCCGTTAGCTACCTGAACAGCATAGTCACCGATCTGATAACCCGCTTGCTGGATGCCACCAAGACTAAATTTACGCAAGTCTCTTGTAACACCGGTTAAGGAGCCACCAAAGTTATTCATCTGCACAGATGAGCTTTTGACCTGGCGATCAAAGTCTTTTACGCGGTTCTGAACTTGCTGAATGGGCCGACTAGCGCGATCAACCGCAAGAAGTTCAAACTTTAGCTGTTCTGCGCTTGCCATCTTCTTCCTGCCTTTCGTCCACGATCTTAAAGTATGCGACCCATTCATTATACTCCGTTACCGTGATTTTCTCAATCTCGCTAATGGTGCGGCCTAATCTATCTGCTAACGCGATTAAATTAAACCTGAATGGGTCTTTCTTTAGTTTCCCTCAGCTTCCTCAACAGAGCCAGCAGACATCATAGGTGCGCTTAATTTGTAGATCACCTCATGGGGAATGCGCTTCAGTTTAGGCTTATGCTCAATCGTATAAGCCTTTTCGCCATCCTCCTTTAGAGCCTTCAAGATAATCAGATCAATTAAGGCGTCTATGTTGGCAGATGGGAAGTCTGAGTGCTTCCGCTGAATAGATGACATCTCTCCAGAAGTCATAGGGGTATAGTAAACACGCAGAGGCTTGGCCCCTGCGCGTAAAGTTACTTCTATATGCCTTGTCTCGATATTCGACAAATAATCGTCTAAGGCGTCTATAGGGTTAGACATGGGTTACACCGTTGTAGCTGTTAATGCCCCACTACCTTGCACAGTTATTGACGCTTCCACAAGACCATCAAATGATGATGAGCGTGTAACGCCGGTAACAATGGCTGTGCCAGTATAATATGTATCCCCAGAAGCATCTCCCTCTGGATAAACATTAAGCGTAACAGAAGCACCGATTGTCAAAGCGCCTTGACCCGTTGTATCGGTTTCATCCCAGAAAACATCAACTGATCCAGTGAATGTCGTCAAAGATGATTTATATGTGCGAGCAGTGTCGCCCATAGTTGTATCTTCTAAGGTATCTGCACTTTCCTCTAAGCTGAAAGAACGGATTTCTGCGATCGCATCAGAACCGACCTTTACGGTTCCTTCGCTGCCTGTATGTGTAGCCATTGGAGCCTCCTTATCTGGCCGTTTCTACGTCATCGATAGCTGTATCATACCTTACATCAAATGTCAGCTTTGCGGAACCTACTGGTTGTTCTGCTTCACCTGAAAAGTTAATGTCTGTACCGGATAACACAGCCGACTTTGCAAGGCCATTGACGTTGAAGTCATTGGCTATTGCCTCTTCGATCTGGACAGCAATAGCATCCACATCATTATCAAAATTAGTTGTTGCGCGTACATATGCGTCTACCTCAATAGAAACAACACGCGCAGATGTCTTTACGCCAATGGTTTGCAATGCAGATGCCTCTGATCCTGCATAAACCGTAATGGCGGGCAAATCAGCGTCAGTCAGAGAATAAACCCTAGTGCCATATACGCGGCTGCTGACCAGCGTGACATTAGTAGTAAGCACAGAAACTATGCGCTCTCTTATTTGCTGCCTAACGTGAGCCACTATGATTTCTCCAACTGAATAACAGTTACGCCAGTGCCATCATGTATCCACGCCCGCACATAATATGTCACCGCATTGATAACCATAGCTTGATTGTATGCTATGCTGGAGATGTCTGTTGTTCTGCATGTCAGACGCGGCTGCTCTTCGTGAACAGAAACATAACCACCCGTATCAACAGGGATCGTCTCATTGTCAAAGATGCCGTTGATCGTGCCGCCATCATAAGTGACCGCAGTGGCAAATTCATCAACGTCGAATATGTTTGCTAGGTCATCAGCTAGTGGCAGCGCCATCTTCTTCAGCCTTTTCTTCTTTTACATATGGCTTCGCATATCCGCGATCAATTAGCTTCTGAGCGATACGGTCATCAACGATATGGCTTGCACCAGCCTTACCATTCTTACCGCTCCAAGATGCGTCTTTAATCAGCGTAATCTTCATTTCTTAGCCCTTGTGGTCTTAGGCTTCGCAGCCCGATCAGTAGGAGCCTTCACGGGCTTAGGCTCAGGAGCATTATCAATGCGCCCATATCCCTTTAACGCAGTCGCTTCATCTGCGCCTAGCTCAACTATATCGCCCGCTTTTCTAGCTTGACCAGCAGCGACACAGGATTTCAGGATAATATATTTCATCTTTTGCCCCTTATTGGAAAGGAGGGCCAAGTGGCCCTCCCAAGTTAGCACTCTTATGCACCGTCATTGTTGAATGCAAAGCTTACTGCGTGACGTACAGCTACGTCTACAGTTTGCAGTGCAACAATCCGTACTGTGCCTGAGCTAGACGCAGTATATGGATCTACAACAATGTCCAAACCGCCATACATGCCGATCAGCAAGTCAGCAAAGTTGCCGAAATACAGATCACCAGCAGTGACTTGGTTTGAT
>Ga0208667_1001070_pt1 | contig 10648 bp, 20 predicted proteins | sample 11BtaG_FD_184085 | JGI IMG/M metagenome (GOLD analysis project Ga0208667, IMG submission 184085) | Marine viral communities from the Subarctic Pacific Ocean - 11B_ETSP_OMZ_AT15265_CsCl metaG (SPAdes) (version 2) | ecosystem: Environmental > Aquatic > Marine > Oceanic | place: Pacific Ocean... | reverse complement strand
TATTTCTATTTACTCGTCTGTTAATGAGTACTCTGATTCCATGTTAGCATCGTCTATCAATTCGTTTATATCGAATATCAAGTCGGATTGCTTTTCATGGAGTGCTTCTAACTTCGTAAGACTCTTCTGAATCTTATCTAGTGTACTCACTTTTTTCTTTGCTTTTAGTTTTTTCTTCTTAGCCATAGTGATATCACTCCTTTCTTTATTCTTTTTCCACTTCTTATAGCCTCTTAGCCATTCAGAAGGATTAATTTTGTTTCGCTTTACAAGTAAGTCCATATCATTCAGACTGACCAATGTACCATCTGGTGCCGTATATCTTATGTTATCCATAGTGCTATCAATAAACCTATTCCAAAGCCTTTAATAAAACTAATCCAGGCCATTCCATAATGACTTATGTTTAGTTTCTCTTTGCTCCATCGATAAAGGTCTTTATGTTTCATTATAAGATAATCAACCATATTGTTCTCCTTATGTACTCAGACCGTTTGAAGAAGGAGTTATCTTCCACCATTCTTCGATGTTGTCTGGTTCTTTTGGTGTTGGTGTCGTTGGTGGTGTTTCATCAGGTGGTGCTAACAATGGGGCTCTTGGCTTTAAGAGTTGTTGTGCCATACCCTCATCAACGCAATAGACGTTCTGTATCTTTCTCACCCCATAGTATTCCCATGTCTGATAAAATATACTCTCTTTGTTTGCTCGAACATACGTAATGCATTCTTCGGTGGTCGTGAACTTAGGTTCAGGAAAGACCATTGCATCTTGTGTGCCAGCACTGTTAAAGCCTGCTAATAAGGCTACTATAATAAATGTTTTTACCATGTTAATCCTTTCTAAAATTTAAACTCGAATCCCTCATACTTTATTTCTTCTTCCCAATCGTATTCTTCTTTATCGATATCAGGCTCAGGTGCGGAAGAAGTTTCTTCATTCTCGGAATTTTTGTCTTCAATTTTTTCTTTCTCATTTGCATCCTTCTTTTTAAATACGGGTGAACTACAAACAAGTATCTCTAGTGGCTTGTTGTCGCCATCCAGAAACGTTTCCCATAATGGTCCGTCGTGCATTCGCCCACAGTTCTCACAGTATTTCATATCAGTAACCATTGTAAGAGATACGGAGATATCAGAAGTGTTGTCATGCTAATCCAAAACACAATAAAGGTTCTTTTCTTCATATCATAAACCATAAGTTTCCTTTATGCCATCCTAGAACAACCATAAGTGTTATCATTGCAACCCAAAAGACAATAAAGGACCATCCATCATTCATATGCCTAATGTTAACCTTGCATCTTCACTCATCATTTCTTTACTAAATGCTGGTGTGTGCGTTAGAGCAACAGTTACCTTACCAGGCACAACACGACTCGCCGCTTCTTTAATGTTACCACTTATCAAATCTCCTGCTGGACAGAACATAGAAGTCAACGTATGTGTAATCTTCACATCGTTTCCATCTATCTCTATCTTATAGATAAGGCCTAAATCGTATACATTGATGCTTGGCATCTCTGGGTCGTATACAGTCTTTAGTTCTTTTATTATTTCTTCTTTCATAACACCATGTTCCATTGTGCATATGCTATGAATAGCCAAACGACCACAATCAGTGCCCATCCGATCCATCGTATCATAAACTTCCCATAAGCCATAGGACTGCAATTATCGTTAAACTAATCGTTACTGGTTCCATCTTTCTCTCCTTCTTTTTTAATTACTTCTTTAACACCTTGTGATATCACAACACCACCCAGTGTTACACTATGTCCACCTACTGTGAACAAAACGGGTCCACATCCTGCCAAGAGCAATGCGAATATACAAAAATATATAACAATAGCAAATAGATAGGCGATTTTCTTACACATTTTTGACACAAAACTAGCACAGGTTATTATAGGTACAATAACCCATTGTCCCTAACAAGAGTACGCAAACAAGTATAATAGGTCCAACATAGAAATAGTATATGTCGTTCTTAAGTATATGTTTACCCATTCTTTTTAACATCTTAAAAATCATTATCCCTTGCTCGTTCTTTTTCTCTCTTTCTTACACGAGCCATGTTCTGTTTCTTTTCTCTTAGTTTCTTTTCAGATGGCTTTTCATAATACTGGCGTCTCCGTATCTCCTGCATCAACCCATCTCTTTCAAGTTTCTTTTTTAATATTCGCATAGCCTTTGTTACGTTGCCACCACGAACTTGTACTTCGATTGTCATTTATGCTCCTCCGCATGTGTTAAGTAGTATAAGAATAAGTAATACAATTACGGTTGTCTTATACATTGTTAGTATGTTTTTTAATGTAATCAATAAGCCATGGATTATCCACGAGTACAGTGGTTAAACCATTAGCAAATGTGTTTACTATTTTCTCCTCATCGCTGTTTACTTCAAGTCCATATTGGTATACGATTCCATGCAGTATCTCATGTATCACCGTATTCACGCCAAATCGACTTGGTATGGTTGATTCTTTAAGTCCTATCTTCTGAGCCTGAGAGAAGAATTCGCCTTGTGCTTCTTCACAAGATGCAAATGTGTCAGGCCAGAAATCGAACGCATAGTCTATATACCCTATCTTAACCGAGTTCGGTATATGTTTATTCTTTTTTGATTTGTCCATATACTACTAACATAGCATAAAAAATCCGCTTTGTAAAGAAAAAAATTAATAAATCTGTATATAATGTTCAAAAAAAATTTCGCGGAAGGCGAAAGGTCTCTGACCTTTGGGCTTTGGTAAGTATTTGGCCGCCGACATAAATAAAACTATGGAATTCTTACTAAAAGCAATCATAGGTGGACTTGTTATCGCTGGTGTCGTTACAGCGGCTGAGCGAGGTAATCCTACGATAGGAGCATTAATCTTGGGTATTCCACTGGCTAGTCTAGTGAGTATCATCTTTATGCACTATTCTGGTGTACAACCAGAGATATTCAGTCAACTAGCAAGAGAAACTATCTATTTTGTTCTCGTCAGTCTTATATTCTTTCCAATCTTTGCTTATACAGTACTTCACTATGGTTTCTGGTTCTCTTTAAGTATATCCCTATTTGTAACACTCTCTGCCCTTTATGGGCTTCTAAAGGCACTATAACTATGGCAAAAAGTATAGACATATGTAACGAACCTTATACTGCAATATACTTAGACAGAATGGCAGATGGATATAAGATACAACCATGTTGTTTGTACAATGAGGGACTGGTAGACTCAGGTAGACGAAAACAAGTCCATGATATCAATAATGTACAACTTGCCGCTCAAAACTTAAAACTAACAGAAGATACTTGTATTAACTGTATAAGTAAAGAGCGAAAAGGATTTGGGAGCAAACGAATAGAGAGTCTGAAAACAAAGCCATCAAAAGGATTAGTCAGGTGGGACTTAAGACCAGGCAACACGTGTAATCTAAAGTGTGCAATGTGTAATCCAGGAAACAGTTCTAAATGGATGGAAGACCTACAGATATATGAAAAGTATGAGAATGAATACTCAGACTCTAACCTTGAACTAGATTGGGATTGGATTTATTCGAAGTGTGTCGATAAAGCAGAATTCATATATATTGCTGGTGGTGAGCCATTCTATATGAAGCCAGTTCAAAAGTTTTTAAAAGACTTATCAAATCATTCTTGGAATTGCCAGAATACTCACATCACTGTTCAAACAAATGGTATAAGTAACACACCCGCATTTCTAGAAATCTTATCTAAATTTGATAAAATACATTTCAGTGTAAGTGTAGATGGTTGGGGAGCAGTCAATGAGACGATTAGATTCCCTACAAAGCACGATGAACTTATGGTCGGAATACAAGAACTGATTGATGTGAATCCACACCGACTTGATTACAATATTACAGTACAAGCAATGAATCTACTGAACATCGATACTCTTGTTGAAGAATTTAGTAATCGTAACTTTCTAGTTAATCTTGGCGAACCTTATACTATGTTTAATTTAAGAAATCCATTCTATCTTAATATCAATGCTTTAAAGCCTGAAGTAATAGAAAATGCCAATATCAGAGAGAAACATGTCAGAGGCTTTATCGAAGAATACAAATATGACCCACTGAATAACACCCGAATGCAAAGATATCTATTAGAACTCGACAAAGCACGAGGAACAAACAGTCCAAAGACCATGCCTTGGTGCTTTGTATAACAACAAATACATCACTTAGTTAGATAAATATATGGGATTTATGCTTGACATCAAGTGTGCATCCATGTTATAATTACTTATATATGAGATAATGGAGAAATGTTAATGTTTACAATGAAAAACTTGATATTGGTGGCATTGGTGATTACCTTAGGTGGTTGTGCATCATTCACAGAATCAGTTATTGCTGTTCCAGGAACTGTAGTTGATGCCGTTGGTGGCGTTGCATCTGCAACTTGGAATCTATTAACTGGCTGGATACCAGGAGTTGGACCAGAAGTGGTTGACGTTCCAGTACCAGAAGTTGTAGAAGAAACGGTAGTTGCGGAGTAACGAAGTGAGAAGACTATCACAGAAGTTCCTAGCACGTATCAAATGGAGATACGACCAGTACTACCTAGGAAAAACAAGACAACAAAGACGAGATAATGCTATGAAGATGGCGCACAATTGGACACATGAGTATCCAACTGGAACACCATTGGAGTTTATCCGTGATGAAATACTTGCTAAATGGGAAAGAGCAGACAGAGAAGCGGCTGGTGAAACAGTCAACTACTTTGCTGATAAGATGCCATCGTTTGATAAAGATGCTATGGCGGCCATGAAAGAACCAAAGCAAGATTAATACCCCTATCGTAACTCTGGCGATTTAAAACAAACCGAGCGTGACTCTACACACTCCCAGTCAAAGTGTTTAGATATTTACCGACAATAAGGTAGGAGCGGACAGAACGATAGGCTGTCGCTGAATTCGTAACCAGCAAAGTATTCGCTACAATCTGTATTATATTATGTGGTATGGTATAAGGTATAAGTGATGTTTATGATACTCCTAGTATCATTATGATTGAAAGTATTTGATTGGTAAGTGTTTGTTTTAACTCAAGCATTTGCCAATCTTATATTATAATATAAAAGATAAATATTCATATATTAATATATTGGGAGATTATATATGTCAGAACCGTACATTTATGAATCACCAGATGGTGGCAAGACAGTCACAAGACGTAAATTTGGTGATAGCAAAAAAGAAACTATTGCAACCGCTGACGAGGTAGTCACTGAGTTATTTGGTGTCGAACCCGCAGTATCAACACTTACTGATGAACACATAGAAGATAGATTTAAATCACTACGTGAAACATTAAAGTCTGCACATACTCGTTCTAATTGGACACAAGACTATACAATGTCAAAGCATGTAACTAAAGCAGAGAACTTATTAACGCAGTTAGAACGTGAAATTCGTGTTGCATCTGAGGCTGCCAAACTGGCTATAAAGGGCAATACCGCAGATAAATCTTAAGAAGGAGACTTAAGAGAAAGAAATTATTAACACAAGGGGAGTAACGCATGGTTAATGATTACAGTAAGTACTTCAATCCCCCTCAAAAACCATCAGAAGGCTATACTGAATATGGTTATAGAGGGTTGGAAGAGATACTAAAACTTAAAAAAGAGATAGAAGAACTTAAAAAAGAGATAGATTTACTGAAAAACAACGCAAAAACTTGACAGATATTACTTTTATGCTATAATAATAGTATATTTAATAAGAGAGGTATCTGATATGGAAAAGAATGACTTGTTTTTAGACAACTATCTTCGTAAAATTACAGAAGATTTCAAAGGTTTTGCTGAACGTTCAAGTAAATCAGTCAGCAAAGAATGGTACAGTGACCCTACACCACGTATCAATGAGTTTGCTAACGAACTAGAACTTAAGTTCGGAAGCAAGTATATCAAAATTCTGAGTGGCGGTTCTGCTCACTCATTCATCGTAAACACAGATAAAGACGAAAAATTTAAAAAGGGTGATATTCTTATGGCGGCTTCATGGTCGACTCCAGCACGAAACAAACCTCGTGGGAATATCTTTGACAATGACTATAAAGTCCGTTGGACAGGAGCGATATAATGAATAAAAAATTGACAGTTGATTTTTTACTTAAAGTTTTACTTGTATTCACAGTTTTTATAATAGGAACAACTGTGATGTCTTCAATGAAAGTTAGTAAGTTGGAAAGAAACATCGAAGCCCATAAATTGGCAATGTCATTTGCCAATCAGGCTATACACGATTTGTATGATGAAACATTATTTCTAAAAGATAAGGGGATTAAGTTATGAATAAGATAGCAAAGTTTATTGACAACGAAAGAAATCAACCTTGGTCTATTCGTATCGTTGAAGAAGGCGACAAGTATGGTCGTGATGATTGTTTGACTTACGAGAAAGAAGAACCAGTCATTGAATTCTATGATGGTGATAATGAGTTTGATAAGCACACAGATGGGACGATGCTTGGTCAATTTGTTTCTAGGTATTATATTTCTACTATCATGGACGGCAAAGGTGGTGGATTAAATCTTATGGGTTATGAACCTAAATGGCAAATTGAAAGTCTTGCAATGGATTCAATCCGTGATTACATTCAGAAGTATGCCAACTCAGAAGGTTGGTCATGGGAAAAAGATGGAATGTTTGGTCACAAGTTTTTTAAAAATGGGGTCGAACTAGTCAAATAATCTAAACAATAGTTTGAACAAGGGAGCCGAAAGGCTCCTTTTTTGTATCTGCTAAATAGGATTATGGCTAAACTAGAACGCATTAATGTAAATTTATATGGAGGAGTTCCAAAGTATTCTGTGCCTCGTGTTAAGATACTTAGAGATGGAGTCGAAGGCGACAAACAGAGAAGTTCTAATCATGGTGGGGAAGACAGAGCAGTTCTCTTATATTCGATGGAACGTATTGAAGAACTTCAACAACATAAACATCCTATAACTCCTGGTTCTACGGGCGAGAATTTAACAATACGAGGCATTGATTGGTCATGTCTTAAAGAGGGTGTTCTTCTGCAAATAGGCGAAGTGAAACTTCAACTTACAGGAACAGCACCACCTTGTCCAGGTATAAAAGAATCTTTCTTTGATTCTGCTTGGAGTGTTTGTAGAGACAGATGGTGTGCGAAAGTATTAACTGAAGGAATGGTCAACGTAGATGATGAAGTTGTTCTATTAGGTGCATATCCCCGGCTCGTAGTAGATGAAGATTGGTGGTAAGACTTTTATTCGTAGTTTATAATTAACATCGTATTTATAAATAAAGTAGAACATAATTTTTACCTTTAGGGGAGTTTTACATGAAGTTTATACAGATGGTGTTAGTCATAGCACTCGCAACCTTTTCAACAATGACGTTTGCGGACACTACAAGTAGTGGAGCAACAACTAACGACCAGACAAATACTTCTGGTTCTAACACAACAATCACAGGTGGTTATTCAGCAGAGAACACCACAACATATCAATCGGGTTCAACAAACGATACTACGAGTACAACAACGAACACGACAAACAATAATAACAATTCTAAAGTTCCAGTGCCTACTGCGTCAGCACCAGGTATGAGTGCATACTCACAAGATATTTGTGCTGTTGGTAAATCAGGTGGCATACAATTGCCAGGAGTTGGTATCACTGGCGGTACAACTGAACGTGATATGAACTGTGAACGTATGAAACTTTCTAAACTATTAAACGATTATGGCATGAAGGTGGCAGCCGTTGCCATCCTTTGTCAGGACCCACGTGTCTTTGAAGCCATGGAACAGGCCGGAACTCCTTGCCCATTTGAAGGCAAGATTGGTGGAGCGGCAGTTAAACAATGGAAGAAGTATGATATCGAAAGACCAGACTACGACAAGTATATGGAGAAGATGGACGACAGATTGAAGATTGATGAACGCATTGCAAAAGAAGAAGGCATAATCGAAGAACACGAGTCACTTAAGACAGATATCAAAGCAGTAAGCAAAGATAACGTTCAGTTACAAAAAGATATAGTGGAACTTAAAAAAACACAAGCAGAGTTGATAGCGGCCCAGAAAGCAGAAATTGAACGTCTTAAGAAAATAGTAGAACAAGAAGCAGAAGAGGCCAGAATTATAAGACTACAGGCTGAGGAAGATGCAAGACAAGAACAGGCGGCTCAATGGGCTGATGCTGAACTAGATAGACTTGAGGCTCTAGCAAACGGAGAGATAATTGTAGAAGAGTTACCACCTGTAGAGATAACTGATGAAGTTATTGTAGAAGAAACAGAAGACGGTAGAGTTAAACTTACAATCCCTGTTACGCCTGGAAGATAAACCATGCGTAAACTGTTTCTTGCAGTTATAGTTCTTTCGCTAGTAAGCAATCATTATGTTTATGCTGAGACTACTCAAACTACAACTGTAACTTGTGTTGATACTGTTGTTCCTGTTGTAAGTGAAAATAGTCCTGTAGAAGGCGACACTACAACAACTACAACAACGACTACCAACTGTACAACTACAGTAGTTACAACAGTGACTACTCCTGCTAGTACAACGACTACAACAGTTGTATCTGAAAATCTTACAGACTCTGGCAACATTCTAACTAACTCTACATTTGGTTCAGGCACAACATTCGATGGTACTGGTTGGACTTTCCATGAATCAAATCCACATTCTCATCCGGCACAACCAAACTATGGTGGGTCAGATTCGCCAACAGTTGGTGGTGCTATTGCGGCAGAGAATGATACAACTATAGGCCAGACAATCTCATCAGTTAAAACTGCAACGGGTATGTCAGATGCAGAAATAAAAAATGGATTTAAGTCAACACTGAAAGCAAAGATATGGTTCTGGAATCATTACACAAACGTTGTCGTTCTTAAACAAATAATCACAGACAACGATGGTAACACTACTACTCAAACGAGAACGATAACAGATACTGGTTGTTCGGGTCAAAACTGTGGTGCTTGGACAGACTACGATGATACTTACATTCAAGGAACAAATACAGCGGATGACTTTTCTATTGAAGTAGAAATTGAAACTGAAACTACTTCATTGCCAACTTATACAGGACATGCAGGACCAGACATTGATGATGTAGAATTAAACATTCTTCATAATGAAGTTACACAGACAACACAAACAGTAGCGGCATCATCTACTTCATCTACAGAATCAACAGTAGCAACAACTGTAGCAGTTGTAGAAGAGATTGAGTACTGTTGGCAAAAGACACCATCAACTTGTGCTGACCAACCTGGACTAGATGAAATTACAGAAGATGTTGATACAGCAATTGAAGAGATAGCAATCGAAGAGATAGAAGAAATAACAGTTATCGAAGCAATCAACTTAGATGTAGTAGAACTTGAAATTATCGATGTGTCAATGGATGAGGCAATGGACATGGAACTTTCATTTGAGCCTGAACAATCATTTGAAGAGGCATTCACTAGTATCATAGAAGAAGCAGGAATGGAACAAGAGTTCTCAGATGCGTTAGCAGAAGAGAATATAACAGAAGAACAATTCTTTGAAGAAGTACAAGATGTTATGGCAGAGGAGATGGGCACACCAGAAGTAACAATGGAAACTCCCACTGTTATCGAAGAAACGCCTATAGTAGAAGATGCTCCTATCGAAGAGACTCCTATGATAGAAGAAGCACCAATGGAAGAAGAGATGCCAATCGAAGAGGCACCAATGGAAGAGGAAGTACAAAACACAGCAGGTTCAGAAGAAACACTTGAAGAACTTGAAGAAACACCAACTGAAACACCAACTGAAACTCCTGTCGAAGAAGAGGCTCCAGTTGAAGAAACGCCAGTAGAAGAAGAAACTCCTGTTGAAGAGGAAACAGAGCAAACAGTAGAGGAAGAAACTAATGAAGAAGCGACCGAAGAAGAGTCCAGTAGTGATGTGGAAGAGTCAGTGGATAGTGACGAATCAACAGAGGAAAGTACTGAATCATCAAACGGGGGAGATGATGGAGAAGCCACTGAAAATACTGAAGAAACTGAAGTAGAAGAACAAGAAGAAAATGAATCTGATACTGAAGTCGAAGCAGACGGCGAAGTCGAAGTTGACGAGGCTGAAGTAGAAGCACAAGTACAAGAAATACAAGCAAGTATTGAAAGAGTTATTGCTCGTATTGAAGCGAATCTTACTCGTATCGATTTAAAACTGAAAGCAACATCATTTGTATTAGCACAAGCAATGATAGACGCTCAACCAGATATTAGTGAATACACATCACAAGTACTGTATGAACCAAATCAATTACCAGACAACAATGACTGGTATGCTGAGAGTACAATATTAGAAGTATATGGCAGGTCAGTTTACCAAGATAGAACACTAGGAGAGTATGCCGATAACGACCCGATGGCAGTGTATGAGGAAGAGATAAATACAAACAACGAAAACATAAGCCGATTAGAGGCAGAACTACAGGAGTTAGAAAATGAACTTAATGAATAAATTAACAACATACGCATCTCTCATTGGCGTCATCGGTGCAATCGGTGGTGGCTTTTATGCATGGGGAGAGTTTAACACTCGTTTGAACGCAATCGAAAGTAAAGAAGCAGTTAATGTTTCTCCGCTTGAAGATAAGATTGCTACTA
>Ga0208667_1001064_pt1 | contig 10675 bp, 16 predicted proteins | sample 11BtaG_FD_184085 | JGI IMG/M metagenome (GOLD analysis project Ga0208667, IMG submission 184085) | Marine viral communities from the Subarctic Pacific Ocean - 11B_ETSP_OMZ_AT15265_CsCl metaG (SPAdes) (version 2) | ecosystem: Environmental > Aquatic > Marine > Oceanic | place: Pacific Ocean... | reverse complement strand
CCTCTTGCCTCCGAAGAGGCATTGATTTTAATTATTCGCCATCGCCATAGCCAGAGCCATAGCCAGAGCCAGAGCCAGAGCCATAGCCAGAGCCATAGCCATAGCCATAGCCAGAGCCATAGCCATAGCCAGAGCCATAGCCATCGCCAGAGCCATAGCCATCGCCAGAGCCATAGCCAGAGCCATCGCCAGAGCCAGAGCCAGAGCCAGAGCCAGACTCTAAATCATCAAAATAAGAAGACTTACTCATTTTCATGATCTTTAATTGATTGAATTGATTTCATCGCTTTTTCAGTGCAATACAAAACCTCACACACATCACTATCGGTAAGATCTAGCTTAGCTAACACACAAGAAAAACGAACTTCAGAGATTTTACTTTCAAGAACTCCACAATCAGCCAAACCTGATAGTGAAAATTTAGACCACCAGCGCCAGAGCCTACGACTATTTTTTAACCTAACCACACCATCTTTTCTATACTCTAAATAACCTGCATGAACTCCTGCATTGCGACACCTAACTATTACATAATCTCCTTGTATTTTAGCAACTTCCTTAGATTCGCTTTTTGGGACATACTCAATACCAGAAATGAATACACTGTTTTTATCTACTTCTACTTTACTCACTTTCTTTCCTTTTGTTTTAGTTGATAAGTAATACTACATACACAAATTGTGTATGCGCAATACATATTTAATAAAAAAGCCAAAGTTTTTACACTTCAGCCTTAAATCTTAATATTCCTTAATGCTAATCTTGCAACCCTGCTTTGTATCGTCTCCTGGATCAAGATAAAATTTCTCAATCAGTAGCGACAAAACCATAGAATCATCCTTAAACAATCCCGCATCTTGGCAAGCATCTAAAACCGCTTTTGCCAAATTATCAACATCGGGCTTCTTAGTATGAAATCTTGGAGCACTAGCTTTTAACTTATCCGCGTTCTTTCCAGTTCCGTAATGACTCTTAGGCCGGTCAAAATAGAACTCTAAGCTTACCTCAATGGCTTCTGCTGTAATCTTCTCTTGTTTTGTTGCTGCATACTTAACCGCTTCTTTCCATTCAGTACCAGGAGAATAAACCTTAACAAACTTTCCGCGTGATACTGCTCTTGGTCTGGCTTGTGGCTTTGGTAGTCCTAAAACTTTGAACTCTGTAAATCTGCTCACTTCTTCTTTCTCCCCCATTGATCGGCCATAGCTTTAGCTATTCCATCAAAAGTCTTTGATCTTTCCTTCCATCTATCTTTACCAGGGGGCATGTAATGCAGCCTTTGCTGTTTATGTTTTGGTAATTTATCATATATATGTTTTACATTATCAGTTTCTACTAATTTAGGCAAACCTTTTAACCAGAGACAAGTGCGCTTACTTTCTGGGTGTCCGAATTGCCAAGGCTGTATAGTTTGGGTGTATTTTCTACCGCCTATTCTCTCCACTGCGTATTTATGCGGTATTGGATTCTCCACGCATATTTTTTCGCATGGGTGATCTAAAAATAAATTAAAAAACTCGGCTGCTTCATCTAGTTTTTGCCATCTCGATTCATCTTTATGCAAATGACAAACCCCTGAATTACACATATAGGTACAAGGCGGGTGAGCTATAATTAAATCCCAATCTTTGTATAACACTTCTTTTACGTCACAATTAAAATGAAATAAACTATTATCATCTGCCGGTAAAATATCACAGCTCCAAGCGTCATGTCCCTTTGCAATAAATGCATCTCGCACAGTACCGGAACTCTCACAAGCTACTAAAACTCTCATATTTTCCCCTTCTTTGCTATTTCCTCATAAAGCTTCTTTCTCTGCTCTTTCCCCAATGGCCTCCAGCGATGCATAAATTTTAATATCTTCGCGTCACTTGGTTTCATCTTTCATAACCTTCTGTGTTATACTCTGCACTAGAACAAAGGCAATCTTCTTCTTTATTTAAATTTAAATCTTCTATCTTCAGTCCTGTTTTTTCATCTAAAGTGTTACAAAACTCAAACCTTGGATAAAACACGCCGCTTTCTAATTTGTCTTTTGCAGGCTTAAAATACTCTTTAGACATTTTTACAAGTTCCGATATTGGCATACCCGTTCTATCATATATGTATCTTTTTTTACTAACATTTTCGTCATGCATCCATTTTTTTACGCAATCTGGATCTTCTTTTATAATTGTCAGTTTTTTCTTTAAAGACTTTTTAAAACATAAGTCGCAATTGCCCTGATAATCTTTCAATTGCAAATCAAAATCTTGTCTTTGCCAAAATTCCCTTACTACTTGCTCATCAATATTTAGATCAGCCAATGGATAAAACTTGTCTTTTATTCTGTGTTTTTCGTCTGCTCTTATACCAATTGCTTCTATCCAATTTCTTCCATAGTGATGATTCATATACTTATGTATAGGTGTTATTTTTAAATCCCTTGTGCAATGCCCTTTTTTTGCTGGATTAGGTATGTCAAGCTTTTGTACTAACTGATCAAATGGAGAGTTGGGCATATCTCTTCTATGCGCTGATTTATAGTCAACTACTTTGCATTTTGGCCCAACCCCTAAATCTTGAGATATAATAGCTTCGACCCAAACGACATTTAAATTAAATTTTTTATCACAATCGTTTACAAAATCTAATGTTTCGTCGTGCTCTCTACCTGTATTTGCAAAAACATATACTTTTTTGAAATCTTTATATAAAGGGCTCAATGATATTAACCTAGCCATAAACGCTGATGTCCTGCCACCTGAAAAATTTATTAACATTGTTTTCTTCGCGTCACTTGGTTTCACTTTTCACCGCTCCTTTTGCAATATAATACATTTCAATTGCAGTTTCACCGACATCATAACCATCAGAAAACTCTTTCATTATCTCCTCAAGAGCTTTCTTGTAGCGGTCGCGTTCTTCCTCTAACTCTGCTATAATTTCACCTACAGCCAAGAAGTGTCCCTCTGCTTTGTAGTTAGCGGATTCTCTACATCCTTCGAGTAAGTCTTTAAGTTCTAAGTCTCCTTTCTCACTCATCATTTACGTGCTCCTTTATTCTTGCTTAGTAGTCTCTTAGACACATCTACCCTATTAGTCATATCCGAAGACATCTGCTTTAATCCTTCTAAGAGACTATCCACTCTTTGGTTATTTGTATTAGATTCTTTAGATATTCTTTTAAGTAAAAAAATTCTAGAACAACAAGCAGCAGCAAGACGTTCCCATGTCTCATCAATGTCAATATCATCAATTAATACAAAACCTTTTAATCTCCCCTTACTCATATCTCATCCTCTATAAAAATTACCTCAGATTTATCTTCTCTCAACGCACTCGAGCATTTGGCTTTTCTACACTTCTTGTCGTTATTTCTAAAACCACATAGGTTAGCACAATCACTAGGCCTAGTGTATTTAACTGCCTTAAATCCTTGGGGCGCTTCTTTTAAGTTTATTCTACTCACTTCCTTGCCTCCCCATATAAAAACTCTCTCAGAACTTTATTTTGCTGATCATTCAGAATTACATCATCTTTACAGCCGCATTGCTCGCAGGATAAAGTCAATATTTTTGTCTCGAATTGCTCCCAGCTTGAGAACTCCACTTTCTGGCCCTCGTCGTTTTCTATTGTTATTTTCACTTCCTCGCCTCCTCTTCGGTCATTTCTTTTAGAATTTGTTCGGCAATTGATGTATCCCATCCATCCTCATCCTCTTTTGCGTTCTCTATTCCTAAGTGCAGGCGATCTTTAAGGTTATCCCAAAGAGTTTTATATTTATTCTCTTTCTCAACCTCTTTTATAAGGCAATCAATTTCGTAAATAACATGTGATTGACAGCTATGTTTTGCAGATTTACCAACTGCATCACAAAATTCACCTACCCAATATTCTATTCTTTCGCCTCTCATCTCCTGCGCTCCTTTGCTTTTCCGCCTCGCCAATTTTTAATATCTTCAGGTACATTATCTAAAAATTTAACCACTTCCCATTTAGTATGGTTTTCTGAAATAACAGCATAACAAATTTTCAAAATATAATGATATACATACTTACCGCATTCACTTTTAATGAAAGTTTCAACGCACTCACTGGGCGCTATATCCCATTGTGATAGCTGTTTCCATTCGTAATCACCTACCTTTGTCATTTTCTGCGCTCCTTTGGCAGCTGGTTTAATTTCTTCTCTACTACTACTGAAAATAAACCTTTATCTATATTGATTTTCTGGTACAGATCCGCGACTGGCTTTTTATCAGTAACTAATTCGACAAAAGGCTGATTCTGCTTTGTTGTCACTAATACACAATATAAAATTTTACCAGCCATTTACTGATTTCCCTCCTCTATCTTCCACTTTCGTTAAGTCATCCAAAGAGCTCCCGCAGCTCTGGAATTTACCTGTCGCATATTGATAGAAGAAGCGACACGTCCCTAATTCTCCATCGGTTTTATATTTGATCTTCAGCATATCCACTTCGACCGGCTTTTTATTATCTGTCCTATCCCTCCAAACTGAAAAAATATTGTCGGCTTTGGCGTTCCATGTATAACCGCCCGCTATATCATAAGCTGTTATCTTATTGTAATTACCATCTTTATTCCTTTGTGGATTCTTCGGATGGGCCACAAGCCAGAATGACAAATCATATTTTCTTATAAAACGCTTTATTTTTCTTAGCATCTTAGATAAGTATTGATCTTCGCGCTCGCCCATTACATGGCTAATTTCATTCCAAGGATCTATTATAACCGCCTTAATACCTTTTCTAAAAACTAAAGTCCTTATTCGTTCAAATAAGTATTCCATTGTTACATCGTCTTTATCATTATCAACTATTAAGTGAATATGATTACTAAGCTCAGTTATTGAGTTTTTTAGCGTTGCCTCTTGGAACTCGCTAAAGTTCATAGACTCATATTTTTCAGATAGCTTTCGAAAGTAAACTTTTACCGGATAGTTTTCTGGAGAGAATACCGCCCATTTAGCGCCATAATTATGAACTGTATTAATCATAAGATCATCAACCCATTCACTTTTACCGCTGCCGGGTGTACCGGTTACGATGTTTAATTGACCGCCTTTAACTTTTAAATGCTTATCCATATGGGGCCAACCTGTAGTCCAATACTGTTGTTGAACCCCGTTATACATGTCAATTATTTCATTTTTGTAATCTGCGAATGTATGCAGCCCGTCTACTGGGTAATGTTTCGCGCTTAATAGCACATCTTCTACAGCTTCCGGCCCCTCTTTGACTAAGACATCATTTATATCTTTGCTGCCTTCTGGATATTGAATAAATAAGCATTTATCTATACCTAAGCGTCTTCTAAGCTCGGACTCTAAAAAACGTCCGTTCTCGTCATTATCTGTAACAAGTACAATTTCTTCTATTGCGTCAAATAGTTTCATCGCCTCTTCAGTGAAGTATGAGAATTTATTATCTAAGTTGTTGGCTGTTGGATTTGGCGCTCCATCTGGGACACTTACAACATCAATAAATCCACATTCGATTAATGTTAAGGCGTCGATTTCTCCTTCTGTTATGTGTACTCTTTTTGGCTTTTTCTCTAATACTTCAAAGTTATAAAAACACTTTTCCGCATTGGCATCTTGTGACATTTGTTTGTCAGCGGTTCTATACTTTGTATTAACTCGCTTATTAGATTTAATAAACTGAAAAGCTATTGTGTCACAGTCGCCTTGTATTTGTGACATCCACTTAGTACAGCCCCTAACTCCTGACTTAAACAAAACCTGTTCGCTTATTCCTCTGTTTTCAAAGTATTGCAATTCAGCCGTTTTAAGCGGCCTTAACTCGCTGGGCCTATACTCACCTTGCTTTTTCTGCTTAGGTGGCTGTGGGATATAATTCTGTATCTTCTGGTTATTGATCTGCCCGTTATTCCATCCGCATTTATGGCAGTTAAATACATTTCTTGATGGGTCGACAGATAAACTATCCTCTTGTCGCTTACCTATTTTTAGGCAGTTCGGACACTTCGTCTTGTGTTGGCCGCTCGACCTTATATCTATCCCTAAACTTTGATAATCCATTGATTTCACTTTTATTAAAAAAACGCCTTATTAGGTAACTACGAATTAAAGAAATAATTGTAAAATAAAGGCTGATTTTTATATTTTGAGTAAATGTTGATTGTACTCCAACAATAGGAAATACAATCAACTGGCTAATTAATGCGACCGCATAACCCACGGCCACATTAACAACAGACTCTTTAAAGCTCTGTTTTTTGGATTGCATTTAGAATAGTTCTAGTTGCTTATTATTATTTTCTGCTATTTCAATATATTTTTTTGATAATTCAAAATATGATTCTTTTAGCTCGAATCCCAAGAACCTTCTGTTATTCTCAATCGAAACTGTGCCTTCTGTCCCTACTCCTGAAAATGGGCTGAAAACTAAATCTCCTTTATTAGTGTAAAGTTCCAATAGCCTTTTTATAGGTTCTCGTTGAGTAGGGGTCATATGCTTTTCATCTTGTGGAGCTTTCGCGTCTTTAATTTTAAGAACGTCGCCAGCGTCTATCTCTCCCTCAAGCCATATAGGTTCAGCTATTTTACACCAATACGAAAAATCCAAACCATTACCTTCGTGAGTAACTGGGTTTTCATTATCCCCTTCTTTTTTAAAAGTTAAGAGGTAATCTGGGAATCCCATTCTGTTTATTGTTGAGTCTCTTTTTGTCGTAGCATGAAGAAGCTGCATAGCTTTTGTTCGCTGTGCTACTATCTTTGGATCCTTCCATATTGCCACTTCAGCATGGAACACCCATCCAAATTCCTGCATAGCTCTAATTAAATCGCCCCGGAAATCTATGATTTCCAGTTTGCCATCTTTGCCTTTACTTGTGCTCATTTGAGTGCAATGCATTGATAATAGGCGCCCCTTTTTAGTGATTCTTAACAGCTCAGGTATTAAAAATTTAAAATGTTCGAAAAATTCATTATAATTTTTGCAGTTACTCATATCCTTGGGATTATCAGAAAACATATATAAATCAGAAAAAGGTGGCGAAAAGAAAGTATAATCTACTGAGTCTGATTTTATCTCTTTTATTAATTTGCAGCTATCGCCGTTGATGATTTTTGCGTTTTCAGTCTCAAATATATTATTTTTATTTTCTTTCATTTTTACGCCTTTATTGTTTATTAAATTGCACATATTAACTCTCATATCATGAAACATTTCCTGCTTATCGTTAATGGATTGCATCACGTTCCCCATAGTTTCTATAGTTATCATGTGAATATTAACCTGCTCTTTTTGACCAAATCTATATGATCTTCTAATAGCCTGATAAAGAGACTCAAAACTAAAATCAAAACTCATGAAAACTTGGTTATGACAATTTTGATAATTTAAACCAAACTGAGCTATTTTGGTTTTTGTGATTAAAACTCTGAATTTATTTTCAGCAAAATCATTCAATATTTTAGCTTTGTATTCTGGCTTATCCGAACCGTTCACTACCTTAGAATCTGAGATTAGCGATTTTATTACCTTTTCTTCTTCATTTGATTTTATCCAGACTATAAAATTTTCATCCGTTGAATTGACAATATCGGCAGTCCTTTGTGCGCGTTCATCAATCGACCTTGATAATTCTTTATAGAAATCTGTAGCTGAAACCGCAACATCATTAAAAAGCTGACCATTATCTTTTTTCGACACCTGCACATTTTCTTCTATCATATTTAATTTTGGTAAAATATATTTACTGCCATCGAAACCTATATCAGAAGGTGACTCAATCATTGACGCCCATTCCCCAACCCAATTCCAAAAATCTTTAACTGAGTGTTTTTTAAGTCTGTATTTTGAGATGTGCTTCTCTTTTGAGAAAGAATCATTTATAAAAAACTGACTAACCATTTCCTTACTAGTGCAGACGTTCAAAAACTCGGCGTGATTGCCTAGCTCGATATGATCATTAGGTGATGGAGTGGCAGTCCATGCAGTTTTAAATTTAGTACATGAAAACTTTTCTAAAATTTTACTTTTTATTTTGCCTTGATAATTTTTTAAAATCCCGGATTCATCTAAAGCAATTCCAGAAAAAATAGTACAATCGATATTATCTAACTGCTCATAGTTTGATATTTGAATCATATAATTTGAAGTTGTGCCGCATTCTATACCAAACTTTTCGCCTTCTCGAATTGTTTGCTGGACTACTGCTAAAGGCGCAAGTATTAAAACAGGTTGGCCAGTATGCAATGTTATTTGATTTGCCCATTCTAATTGCATTAGAGTTTTGCCAAGTCCACATTCTGCGAATATCGCGTATCGCCCCTTCATGAGCGCCTTCTTTACTAAAAACTTTTGAAAATCGAATAGGTTTTTATTTAAATTACGATCATATATTTCAAAGCCAGACTCTATAAACTTATTGCCCTTAGAATTAATAAACTCCTGATAATCCATTATTAACCTCTCATTGGCATTAGTATGTATTTAAGATTATTCGCGCTTATCAAAGTTGGCGATATACTGTCATTGTAGTTTAACATTACATGATCTGTATCTAGGTTCTTGAGCACGTCTATAAGGAAGATAGGATTAAAGCTAAATTCTTCGTTAGTTTCACTTTCTATTAAAATAGTCTCTTGCGCACTATCTTGAGTTTGGGCTGTTACGTGTAATTCGTTTCCATTGAATACAAGTTTAATACTTTCAGTGAAGCTATCTAAAATAAGTGATACGCGTTGAACTGCTTCCAATAGTGCAACTTTATTGATATGCAATTTACCTGCAAAGCTTCCAGGTATTATCTGAGTGTAGTTAGGGTAATTACCTTCAATTAATTTAGTTGTGACCTCATAGTTGCCAGACTTGACAGATAATTTTGATTCATATATTTTAAGGTTGATATAATCTGAAGCGTTTTTTATCACGTCCATTAATACACCAACTGGACATATAAAAGAAATATTTAAATCTTCTTGCTGCATACCATATACTGAAGATACCGCCAGCCTTTTGCCATCAGTAGCAACTGTATTAAAATCGCGTTCTTTGACCTCAAATAAAATGCCATTCAAAACCGCCCTTGATTCATCTTTTGATGCTGCATAAAATACTTGGTGAATCTGTTCTTTTATGGTCTTATAATCTAGCGTTATTTCTTTGAAGTCGCCTTCTACGTTATCAATTGGCCATTGATCTGAGTTTATACATGCTAGTTTAAATCTTGATTTGCCGCATTTTAAAGCCGCTGTGTCGTCCTTAATAGTTATCTTTACATAATCATCTACTAACTGAGAACAAATGGCCGTGATACGCTTAAAATTAATTGTAGTATCAATCTGTGTCTTTACTTCACATGGTAAAGTTACTTTAATAGTTTGATTTAAATTAGTGCCAATTAAATTTACTTGGTCTAATCCAGTTATAATTCTAACGTTTGCGAGTACTGGAACTGAAGGATTGTTTATAGCTCCACTTAGTTTTTTAAGTGCTGCCAATAGTTGTTTGCTGTTTACTTTCATTTTATGCTACCTTTCCTTTTTATGCGTTTGGTTTAATATTTGGGTTATGTGGTTTACTTGAGTTAAAGTTATTTAGCTGCCAGCGTTTAAATCTTTTCTTGATGTCGAATGTCTTTTGCCTTTCCCATAGCATTTTTTTGCCGTTCGACTCTGACCAGTAAAGATAAAACTTTTGCGCCTCAAGATTTGGCAGGAAGTCTTCAGCGCCTAATTCTGACCAAGTTGTTTTAACTAGCGCCTTGAATTCTTCTTCTCTTTGCTCAATTGGCAAACTTTTATATATATTTTTATTATCTGGTTTACTATCTGTGTTTATATCTGGTATAGGTTGTACATTCTCGCACTTTCCATTGTTCATTTCTGTACAATGGGATGGGTCAATAATATTCAATGCATAATCACATACTGAATACCATTTTGTCCGGTCATAAGCAGACTTATTAAAATTCCCTGAAGTGACCATTTTGGCCTCTTCTAATGATTTAAGAATGCGCTTAATCTTTTGCTGTGACCAGTACGGGAATATCTCAGCAAAGGCACGTGTAGAATTATACGACCAATATTTACCGTCATGAAAGTTTCGACCATTGGCTTTATTTGTCAGTTGCCAAAAAGTTAAATTTTGCAGTAGGATTGCTTCGTCTACTGAAAGGACATTAGCTAATTCAATATTAAATGAATGTTGCATTTTTTCTCCAAAAAGAGAAGGCAGGAATATTTTTTGATAGTTTTCTTGCGCTTCGTCATTTGCTTCGTCATTGAAAAAAGCGTGGTGAGCCGCTAGGGGACGAAAGTAAAACCTATTCCATTGGGTAATTAATCCAATGTCGGCCACCGCTTAAAGATAAATCAATATAATCTACTCAGGGGAATTGTGCAAGGTGCTTTTAGTTATTCGCCTTGCTCCTTCCTCAATTCTATACTTGGCACTTTCAATTCATAAATCCTAACTTGATCTTCAGGTATATCTTTTGCAGCTATTAAAGCTTTATTTCTAGTGTCGTAGAATACTGGCACAGACCACTGAGGTTCCGTGCCTGGGGTGGTATACGTGGGCCACACATAAGTAAAAGCGTAAAATGTAGCAGAAGGAACAATAGGTGATTCTACTCCGACTTCTTTAAATCTTGATTTAATTACCTCACTCATTCGCCTTGCTCCTTAAGTAAT
>Ga0208667_1001060_pt1 | contig 10691 bp, 7 predicted proteins | sample 11BtaG_FD_184085 | JGI IMG/M metagenome (GOLD analysis project Ga0208667, IMG submission 184085) | Marine viral communities from the Subarctic Pacific Ocean - 11B_ETSP_OMZ_AT15265_CsCl metaG (SPAdes) (version 2) | ecosystem: Environmental > Aquatic > Marine > Oceanic | place: Pacific Ocean... | reverse complement strand
AGAACTACCGAAGAACAGGCGAGGATTAATCGTGGCAGAAGTAACAATGGAAAGACTACTCAAGTGGAAGATACTGCCCCGCTTGATGATGATTATGATGTCAATATCCGCTTGGCGGGTAGTGGAGTGGTTTATGACATTGCCAGACCCTACCAACGCACAGGCGGGTCTAGTGAGTGTAGTCACGGGGGCCATGACAGGTGCATTTGCGGTGTGGATGGGGCATGAGAAATGAAATATAATTCTGAGAACTTTGTAAACAAACTTATAGCACACGAAGGTCTGCGCCTTCAAGTGTACAAAGATACGCTTGGTATTGATACGATTGGTATTGGACGCAACCTAGAGGACCGTGGTATCACAAAGGAAGAACTGGACTGGATGGACATTCCTAATATGGACGCTATCTACGAGTACGGTATTACTGAAGCTGATGCTATGTACCTTGCAAAGAATGACGTACAGATAGTCGAGGAAGAACTTGTTCGTGCGCACCCTTGTGTTGACAAGCTAGACGCTGTACGTCAGCTAGTATTGATGGATATGGCATTTAATATGGGCGTACCTCGCTTGCGAAAATTTCAAAAAATGTGGAATGCTGTTCACGAAGGAAAGTTTGACATAGCGGCAAAAGAAATGCTTGACAGCAGGTGGGCAGTTCAGGTAAAATCACGTAGTACAAAATTAGCCCACGCAATGCATCATGGTGAGTTTTAATGGCTAGACAGCTAACCGAAAAACAACAGAAGTTTCTTAACGTGCTTTTCGATGAAGCAGGTGGTGATATGGTTGTAGCAAAAAAGATGGCGGGATATGCTGACACTTCTAGTACTGCAGAAATTGTTAAGGGTATTAAAGACGAGTAATGCGCCGAAGGCGGCGATGGCGATGACAGGTGCGTTATATGACCCAACTGAACTTGGTATTCGTGACAAGATGGTTGCTGCCAAAGAACTGCTTGACCGTGTAGGTCTGGTAAAAACAGAGAAGATGCAGGTAGAAGCATCTGGTGGTGTTATGCTTATGCCACCTAAAGCTATTGTTGAGGAGGATGACTGATGGCATCAGTAGATAAAGTAGTTAGTGCAGTTTATAAATTGTCTGCACCATTAAGAGAAAAAGCACTAAAGGCTTTGGGTCTTTCTACTAAAGGCGCACCGGGGCGTAAAGGTGATGGAATTATTGTAGGTCGAGATCGTGTACGAGTACAGAAAAAAGTAGATCAACTAGCCGGTGGTGCAAAAGGTATTACTGTTGCTGCTATTTTGCATGAATTACTTGGTATTAAATCTACATCAAAAGCTGCAGACAGGATTCCTACTGTAGCAGATTTTGAAGCGTCTAATACAAAACCAAAAAGACCTGATGGTGAAGGAAGAGCAGTTACAAGAAAGAACGAAAAAGTAACTACCCCAACACCTCCACCAGAAGGAAGTAAAACAAAAAGAAACGCAACAACAACTCGTCCTACACCAAAACCAACACGTAACAATACAAAAAAAGATAAATCTGACGTGACATTTCAGTTTGAGACTATAAATAAAAATAAAGGTGGTTCCGTTACCAAGTCAAATAAAGGCCCACAAGATTTTCGTAAAGGTGGCATGGTTCTTTCAAGCGTAGACAATCGTAAAAATAAAAAATGACTAGAAGCGTAGGTAAGTGGAAGCTACCACAGCCAACAGACATCAAAGAAGAAAACGTATGGGTGCAGATACCTCGCATTGCAAGGACTGTACCTTTTGGTTATAAACTAAATGAGCAAGACCCCGACATTCTTGACCCAATACCAACAGAGTTAGATTTACTAGAGAAGGCACGTAGTCACGTAAATCAATATAGTTATCGTGAAGTAGCTAACTGGCTTAGTACAAATACAGGTAGATACATTTCTCACGTAGGTTTAAGGAAACGGTTACTGAATGAGCGACAGCGTAAGAACAAAGCTAAAAGCCTCCTCAAGTGGGCAGAGTATGCGGAAACGGCAATCGCCAAAGCGAAAGCAATCGAAGAAGCAAGAACTGGCGCAAAAGCAGCAGCCGCAGATTGAAGAAGTTTCATATGAAACATCTGCTATTGAAGAACATGCTAATGTACTGTTTAAGCCAAATCCCGGTCCACAGACAGACTTTCTAGCAGCAGCAGAACGAGAAGTATTATATGGTGGGAGTGCAGGTGGTGGCAAAAGCTACGCCATGCTGTCAGACCCACTACGTTACATGGGGCATCCTGCATTTAGCGGATTGCTTTTACGACACACCACAGAAGAACTAAGAGAACTTGTGTTTAAGTCGCAGGAGTTGTACCCTAAAATCTGGCCGGGTATTAAGTGGTCAGAACGTAAGATGCAGTGGACTGCACCATCTGGCGCAAGGTTGTGGATGTCGTACCTCGACAGAGATGATGATGTCTTGCGTTATCAGGGTCTGGCATTTAGCTGGATAGGGTTTGACGAATTAACTCAGTGGGCCACACCATATGCATGGAATTACATGCGTTCTCGTCTACGGTCCACTGCACCAGACTTGCCTATCTTTATGAGGGCTACAACCAACCCCGGTGGGCGGGGTCATCAGTGGGTCAAAAAAACATTTATTGATCCGGCACCTTATAATAGAGCATTTAATGCGACAGATACAGAAACAGGCGAAGTACTCAAGTACCCAGCAGGACACGCAAAGGCTGGTAAACCTTTATTTAAAAGGCGGTTTATCCCAGCAAGACTATCAGACAATCCTTATTTGGCAGAGTCGGGTGACTACGAAGCAATGCTTTTATCCATGCCAGAACAGCAACGGCGACAGTTACTAGATGGTGACTGGGATATTAAAGAAGGCGCGGCGTTTACAGAATTTAATCGTAGTATTCACGTCGTTGAGCCTTTTGATATCCCTAATAACTGGATTAAGTTTCGTGCTTGTGACTATGGCTATGGTAGTAAATCTGGTGTTGTTTGGTTTGCTGTGGCTCCTGATGAACAACTCATCGTATACAGAGAATTGTACGTCAGTAAAGTTTTAGCAACAGACTTAGCCGATATGATACTGGAGTTAGAGCAAGATGACGGCAGTATTAAATATGGTGTTTTGGATAGCAGTTTGTGGCATAAGCGTGGCGATACTGGTCCTTCTCTTGCGGAGCAAATGATAAGTAGAGGATGCCGTTGGCGACCATCAGACAGAAGTAGAGGAAGTCGTGTAGCCGGTAAGAACGAAATACATAGACGGCTACAGGTAGATGAATTTACTGAGGAACCAAGACTTGTATTCTTTAATAACTGCACAAATATCACATCTCAACTACCAGCCATCCCCTTGGATAAAAAAAATCCAGAGGACATTGACACGCATAGTGAAGACCACTTGTATGACGCTTTAAGATATGGTATAATGTCTAGGCCAAGATTTAGTATATTTGATTTTAACACAGGTCACGGCGCAAGAAATAGTATGCCTGTTGCAGATAGCACCTTTGGGTATTAAGGAACGACTATGAACGAAGATGAAATGATGATCGAAGACGATGCAATTGCATTGGAAGACACAGAAGATTCTGTAACTGTAGATAATGATGTATCAGGTATGATTCCATTTATTATGGAACGCTACCAACGATCTGAAGATTATCGCTATACTGATGAAGAACGGTGGCTACGAGCATATCGTAATTACCGTGGTTTGTATGGGCCGGACGTTCAGTTTACTGAAGCAGAAAAATCTCGCGTATTTATTAAGGTAACTAAAACAAAAACGCTGGCAGCTTATGGGCAGATTGTAGATGTCCTTTTTGCCAATCAGCGTTTTCCTCTATCTGTAGACCCAACAGAACTTCCTGAAGGTGTGGTTGAAGATGTTAGCTTTGATCCACAAGAACCAGAAGAACTGCAAGGAGATACGTCACTATCAAGTCCTTATGGTTTTGCTGGTGATGGTAATGATTTAGAACCCGGCTCTACAGAAAAATCTTTACAGGATAAATTAGGAGTACTACAAAATAAACTAGAGCCTGTACAGGATAAACTTAAAGAAGGTGCAGGTAAAACTCCTACTGCAATTACGTTTAGTCCTGCAATGATTGCAGCTAAAAAGATGCAAAAGAAAATACACGACCAACTAGAAGAGTCGGGAGCATCTAAGCATTTACGTAATGCAGCATTTGAAATGGCTTTGTTTGGCACGGGCGTAATGAAAGGCCCATTTGCTACGGATAAAGAATATCCAAACTGGAATGATGATGGTGAATATGATCCACTGTTTAAAACCGTTCCCCAAGTTGAACATGTATCATGTTGGGATTTTTATCCTGACCCTGATGCGAACAGCATGGATGAAGCGCAGTACGTAATTGAAAGACACAAGATGTCTCGTTCTCAATTGCGAAGTCTTAAAAAGCGACCTTATTTTAGAGATGCTGTAATTGATGAATGTATTGCAATTGGAGAAAACTACACTAAAAAATATTGGGAAGATGATCTTTCTGATTATGCACCAGAGCATGGCATTGATCGTTTTGAAGTTCTTGAATATTGGGGTATGTGTGATGTTGAGATGCTCCTTGACCAAGGAGTAGAAATACCTAAAGAACTACGTGACTTTGATGAGTTGCAAGCAAATATATGGGTATGTAATAATAAACTTATTCGTATGGTGCTTAATCCCTTTAAGCCTAGTAAAATTCCTTATCACGCTTCTCCCTACGAACTAAACCCCTATTCGTTCTTTGGCATTGGCATTGCTGAGAACATGGACGACACACAGACGCTGATGAATGGTTTTATGCGTATGGCTGTAGACAATGCTGTACTATCCGGCAACTTGATTGTAGAAGTAGACGAAACTAATTTGGTGCCGGGTCAAGACCTGTCACTGTATCCGGGCAAAGTATTCCGTCGTCAGGGTGGCGCACCGGGTCAGGCTATTTTTGGTACAAAGTTTCCAAACGTATCACAAGAAAATATGATGTTGTTTGATAAGGCACGTGTACTGGCAGATGAAAGCACCGGCTTCCCATCATTTGCGCATGGACAGACAGGTGTGCAGGGAATAGGCCGTACCGCTTCCGGTATCTCAATGCTTATGGGTGCTGCACAAGGTGGCACTAAAACAGTTATTAAGAATGTAGATGATTATTTGCTGCGTCCATTAGGAGAAGGTTTTTTCCGTTTTAATATGCAGTTTGATTTTGATCCTGAAATCAAAGGTGATCTGGAAGTTAAGGCGCGTGGCACAGAAAGTCTTATGGCTAATGAAGTACGTAGCCAGAGGTTGATGCAGTTTTTGCAGATTGCAAGTAGCCCAGCACTAGCACCTTTTGCTAAGTTCCAGTACGTAATTCGTGAGATTGCAAAGTCTATGGACTTAGACCCTGACAAAGTAACCAACAATATGGATGAAGCCGCACTACAGGCAGAAATTATGAAGGGGTTCCAACAGGAACAGCCGCAACCGGGTCCACAAGGTCCACAGGCAGCAGCTAACCCGTTAGACCCCACAGGTGCAGGTGGCGGCACGATAGGCACTGGACAGGCTCCTGTGCCGGGTGAACAAGGATTTAGTGGAAATGCACAACAACAAGGACCAACTACTCAGCCGACTCAAGCCGTGGGTGGGGAACAACCGCCAGTGGGAAGCGTTCAGTAGTTATATTGATGCGTTGATAGAGCAACAGCACAAGGCTCTAGAACAATCAGACAATAACATCCTCATGCACAGATCACAGGGTGCTATTGCTACATTGCGTAAACTTAAAATGCTTCGGGAAGAGGTAAATAGTGCGTAACTTAGACGAACAAATGAATTTGTTTGAGCGTGTTGATCCGGTAGAAATACCGGACTTGGACACTCCTCCGTTTTCTCCTGAACTTTTGGCAAAGTCGAAAGAGCGCGTAGAAAAAGCACCTCTTGATATTCTTGAGGGTTCTGTCACAGCGCCTGTTGTTGCAGCGGGTGATGCGGTAGATATAGGTGCTATGCTCCCACCGCTTGCTGATGAGCAGATGATGATACCGGGGGCTGTCCAATATAGTGCTATTGAACAATTATTTGAAACGCTATCTAATCAAGGCGTCAGCCGTGAAAGCGCCGTAAAACTTATAAACGAAAATACGCCAATAAATTTAGAAGGCTCTCCTGCAGAGTTTATAGGAGAAATGGCAGGCGTCACAGCGTCAGGAGTAACCAAAGCTGCTACTGGTCTTGCTAAAATTGCATCTAAGTACGGAGATGAAGCAGGTAAATATCTAAGTGAAATTGGGGATGAACTTGGCGACATGTTCCGTGCAGCTACCCCCGGTGGCGATGACTTTGATGGAATGGCTCCTGCAACGGTTAGCACAGGCACTACCATAAAAACCAGCACGGACTTTGAACGCCCTAGTGTATTTAGAATTTTTGGCGGGACACAGGGACGCACGGCCAATACGCGAATTAAAAAAGCAGAAGAAGCGGAAAAGGTAGACTCTGACCCGGAGTATGTATTTAAGGAGTCTAGTGTTTTCCGTGGCGAAGATAAAAAAATTCGTTACGAAATAGCTACAAAAGATGTAGAACTTCTGCCCTATTTTAAGAAGCAGGGTAAAGTAGACGATCATCCTATAATTAAAGACGACAAGGGCAATGTGGTACAAGAGCAAATGTATCAGGTTTTTGAAGACCCGTCTATGAAAAGAAAAATTGTTCTTGCAGATATTATTAAGTTTGATGAACTGTTTAAAGAATACCCCCACCTTAAAGGTATACCGGTTCGTCGCTTAGGCAATGAGGCTACAGAAGACGGCACACGTGCTTTGTACGATCCTTTTGATCGTGTTATCTACACGGCAGACGCAGAAGAAGAAGAGTTTATATCTAGTCTTTTGCACGAAATACAACACGCCGTAGATCATTTTGAGGGTCGTCAGTACGGTGCAAGTCCTACAATGTTTAAGACAGATGCGATGCGGGAAGCAACCTCTAAGTTAGATCAATTAGGGGGTGAGCGAAACAACTTTTTTCATTTCATAACAAATAAAGAGACATCTGAAAACTTTGAAAAGTACACTCCAGATGAATTAGATACGCTGCGATCTAATGAGTTTCAGTTACTCATGTCGTCGGTATATTCTGATAGATATATAAATGATGAAGCATTTGACCACTTCAGAAAAGAATTTGATCCTATCATTGCAAAATTTGCAGATTGGGAAAAAAGAGATTTTCAAAAGTTAGTACAGCTACGTAACGAATACGACATACTAGAAAAACAAGCCAACATTGACGAGAAAGAAGCGTTTCGTAAATACCGTAGCGCAGGTGGCGAAGTAGACGCACGTAACGTACAGATACGTAGATCAAAACCAGAGACACAGTTGAATGTGCTGCCAAGTGAAACGGCAGACATGCCTAAAGACTTAGACTTAGTAGATAAGTTTGGTAAGCCTGTTAGCTTACCGGAAAAGTCTCCGCTTCGTGTATTGTTTGACGAAACCGTAGACACAATGACTGCTGCGGGTGTTACTGCGGACGACGTAGCGGCATGGCGTAAGACAAACGAGACAAGTGAAGAGTTTCGCAAAAGTCTTAAAGGTAGAAGCGAAACACTAAAAGCCCTAGCTGCGGGAGTTAGAGACGGCGTTGTAACGAGAGCGGAATACCGGGAAGCAGCAGACGCAATTCGTCCTATCCGCAATGTGCAAGACGTTCCTCGCCCCGCTACGGCAAAAGAAATTGTTTCGGCTCTGGGGGGCAGAGAAGGTGGAAGGGGCATTTTGGGCCTCAACAGAAACATTCCTGATGGCGCAGAGATTGATGCGCGGCTGGATATCAATGCCTACACAAACTTTGACGTGTGGATTCCGACGCTTAAACATGAAGGTAAAACACTATACTCGCCCAGCGTTTCTCTTAAAGATGTAACATTTATTCAGCCGGATAGTCCTCCTGTTGGCAAGGCACTAAAAGTTGCAACCGGTGCAGAGAAAGCACCATTTGCTGTAATGAAGGGCAAGTACAATCAAATGTCTGATGATGCCGCATTTGAATATGCGCAGCAGATATTTGACAGTGATGAGTGGATACAAGTAGGATATGACCCAACTCGTCGCGGATATTTTTATAATCGTGCAGACGGCGCACCTGTACTGTCAGCGGAAGAAGTAGTACAGATTGGCCATCTAGTATTGGCAAAGAAAGCCCAGAAGGGTAATCCAGAAGATTTTGCATTTAACAAAGGTGGAGTAGTACCTATGAAAGAACAAATGGAAATGTTTGAAGACGGTGGTCTTATGGATGAAGGCGGTACAGTAGACCCTGTGTCTGGCAACGATGTGCCACCCGGCTCCACACAAGAAGAAGTGCGTGATGACATTCCTGCACAGCTTAGTGAAGGAGAGTTTGTATTCCCCGCTGATGTAGTGCGTTACATTGGTCTAGGCAACTTGATGCGTATGCGTCAAGAAGCTAAACTAGGTTTGCGTCTTATGGATGAGATGGGCCAGATGGGCAATAGCGATGAAGCTAGTATGCCGGATGACATGCCTTTTGATATTAATGATCTTGACATGGAAGATGAACCAGAGTATAATGTAGGTGGTTTCGTTCCCGGCACAGCACAGCAACAACAATTTGGTATTACTGGATTTCAACAGGCACCAGTACAAACAATGGGTGCAGCAACACAACCTGTGCAAGCTGCATCTCAACAGTTTGTACCGCAACCAATAACACGACCAGCCCAAGCATACGTACCTGTACAACAAGTACCAACACCTTTGCCTACATTTGGTGAAATTACTGGACCGGGTGTTCCTGAAGTAGATTATGAGTTTGCTACATTCCGTAATGAAGCTGGTCAAGAAATACAGTTGAAGATTAAAAAGGGTAGTCAGGGTGAATTGCTTCCGGGTGAAGTATTACCAGACGGATATAGCTGGGTTGATCCGACTGCAACAGAAACAGAAGAAGTAACAACTACGCCTACTACCGTACAGACAGAACAGGTTCTTTCACAAGAAGACCTTAGAGATAGAGATGATGCAGATGCTGCTAGGCGACAAGCAGACATAGACAGGTATGGTACGGCTGATAATAAAATTGGTTTAATGGATTTTTATGGGCCGGGTAAAGACCTTATTTATGGCGTAAATTACGTAGACGGTTTTGGCATGGGCCTGATGGGCGTAGGTCAAGTTCTAAAAGGCACCGTTGGTGGTGGCAAGTTTCCTGACGGTGCTATGATTATGCTTAAAAATGGTGACGATGAAATTCTTCTTACTGGTGAACAATATACAAGATTCCGTAATGTGGTAAGAGCTGAAGGCACTGATTATTCTGACATATTAGACCTTATGGAAGAAGGTCGTATTGAAAGTGCAAAAGCAAAAGCAGCAAAAGTTAAAAAAGAAGAAAAACGTCAATCTGTTGCAAACATTATTTCAGGTACAGAAGATGATGATGGAGGTTACAAAGGAACAGGAGAGTCTTATGACATATCACAGAAAGGTGCAGGGCTTGAATCTAGTCTAAAAGGTTCTTCAACACCGGGTGGAACGGGTGGTAAAGTACGAGAGGATACAGCAGGTAGTGGCGTAGGTCGTCAAGATTATTCAGGTGGTTTTAGAGAAGATAGTGATGATGACAACCAAACTAGCGGCGGCACACCATCACAAGACTTTTCAGCATCGTCTTCTAGCAATGATTCAAATCCGTTTAGTGGATATAGCATGTACCGTGCGAAAGGTGGTTTAGCCTCTAAACCAAAATCCAAAGCCAAAAAGATGAAGCGTGGTGGATTAGCTTCTAAAAAATAATCCACATATGTTGGCTACCTAATCCCCCACCCCGACAGTGGCTACGGTTGGCCCCGACAATGGAGAAGTAAAATGGCAGAAGCCGAAATCATGGCTGAAGAAATGCAGTCACCTAAGAAAGTAGCGTTTGCAAATCGTAAATACACTAACGAAGAAAAACGCCAGATGGAAGAAGAAGAACTTGAGCAGATGCTCAAAGAACAAAAGGGTGAAGTAGAAGAAACTACTGAAGCCGAAGAAGAACCTGCAGGTGCAGAAGAGAAAACATTTAAGAAGCGTTACTCTGACCTGCGTAGGCATCAACAAAAACAAGCAGAAGAATTTAAGACAGAACTTGCAGAACTAAGATCACAGCTTTCTGCTGCTACACAAAAAGAAATGAAGCTGCCTAAGTCAGATGAAGACATTGAGCAGTGGGCAGCAGACTACCCTGATGTAGCAGCTATCGTTGAAACAATTGCAATGAAAAAGGCACGTGAGCAGTCTAGCGCACTTGAAGAGCGTATGAAAGTGATTGATGAGATGCAAGTATCTGCAACTAAAGAGAAAGCAGAAGCGGCATTGATGCAGATGCACCCTGACTTTGATGAGATTAGGGATAGCGACAGTTTTCACGAGTGGGCAGAAGAACAGCCTAAGTGGGTGCAGGATGCGCTTTATGAAAACGACAACGACGCACGTTCTGCTGCTAGGGCGATTGACCTCTACAAAGCTGATATGGGTATTAGCAAGAAGAAACCCAAGTCAGACAAAGACGCAGCCAAATCTGTCGCTACAAAAAATAGTCGCAGTAAGCCGCAAGAAAACGAAGCCTCCTCATACTTGAAAGAGTCGGAAGTACAGAAGATGTCACCGCAAGAGTACGAGGCTAAGTCCGACGAAATTATGGAAGCTATCCGTTCTGGAA
>Ga0208667_1001049_pt1 | contig 10763 bp, 16 predicted proteins | sample 11BtaG_FD_184085 | JGI IMG/M metagenome (GOLD analysis project Ga0208667, IMG submission 184085) | Marine viral communities from the Subarctic Pacific Ocean - 11B_ETSP_OMZ_AT15265_CsCl metaG (SPAdes) (version 2) | ecosystem: Environmental > Aquatic > Marine > Oceanic | place: Pacific Ocean... | reverse complement strand
CATCTACTGTTACAGATGTAATATCTCCATAATCAGCAAAATATACTCTTTTAATCCCTCCAAAGGCACTTTTACAAGGTATTTTTCTACCAGTTGTTAATAAGCAAGACATATATATATTTTTTTAAAAAAAAAGGGTAAGTAGATAATAACCTACCTACCCTAATTTATTGGTTAATTAATTTTAAGCGTACTCTACTAAATCAGATGCAATTCCAAATTGTACTGCACTTGTGAAACGCATTACCATTCTTACATTGTTTGAAGCATCCAAATCTGCCATATCCAATACTTTTACTACGTTAGTATCATTTAAGATACCAGTTCCGAAATATAAGTTAGAACGTTGTGCTGCATACATTTTGTTGTCTGACATACCCGGACATACAAAAATCTTAACACCATTTACAGTTAGTGATCCGTTGTTCCACCATTGTGTTCCCATATTGTTTACACCATTTGCTCCTAATCCGTTTGCACCAAAACCTCCTAATGCTTGAACATATAGTTTAGCTGCTTTAGAACCAATGTAAAGGAATAAATCTTCTTTTCCGTAAAGAGCAGATGGAATAGCATCTACCACTTTAGATAATTCAGCAACAATGTTTGAAGCATCTAATGTAGTTCCAGTTACTTGTTGTGCAGCTGGAATATCCCCAGCACTTGCTGCTGCTGCAATTAGTTTTTCAAATCCATCAAAAGAATTGTTAGAACCAGCAGTTGTATCTCCTTGCCAAATACAAAATTCTGTATTTTGAGCAACCTCTGCTGCTACGTGAGCAATCATAAAGTCTGAAAATTTAGGTGGTAAAGACTGTCCTAAACCATATCCCATTTGTTGTGCTTCCCAATCGTTTACAAAATCATACTTACATAATTGTAGGTTAACTTGTAGTTCTACTGGTTGTATAATTCTTTCTGTTAATGTTACAGATGAATTAGGTGTAAAATCACAACTTGCAGCACTTACTAAACTACCAGTTGCTAATTTTTTAATCACTTCTTTATAAGCGATATTTGCTTTAACTGTAACACCACCATCATCAATAGTAGATGCTGATAATAAAGCTGCTGCAATATACTCTCCAGCAAATTCACCAGCATAAGTAGTAGTGATGCTTGTAGTAGTTGCAAGATTTGTTTTTCTTAAATTTGCCATTTCTATTTTTATTTATTTAATTTATTTAATACTCTATCTAAAGTTGTTCCGAATTTACCACTTCCAAATTCTACTTTTGCTTTATTAGTTTTTGGTTGTGAATTTCTTGTAATTGGTTTTGTTGCAGCTGATAAATCTTCTTTTTTCTTATCATCTACTTTTTCATCCATTAAAGAAGCATATTGTTTTTTAAGTTCTTCAATTTCAGATTTTACTTCTTCAATAACTGGTGCAATAACCTCAACTACTGCTTCAACTATTGCTTCAACTTCTGATGCTACTTCCTCTGGTACTTCAGTTTCAATAGTTTCTTCTTCTAAATCTTCAGTTGTTTCTTCTTTAGCTGGTACATCATCAGATACATCTCTTACATCTGCAATGATACCCTCCTCCTCTACGATCAATAATTTACCATCTTCAAGGATATACTCCCCAACTGGCATTGCTACTTTTTCATCATCTGTTACAATGAATACTTCGTTTCCTTTTTCTAATGATTCAGTTGTTATAACTGTTCCATTCTCTAACTTCATATCTTCAAGTTTTACCTCGATATTTAGAAGTGTTTTAATGTCATTTAACATTTTGGTTGCTTTCATAATACTTATATAACGATTTTTAATTTATTTTTTGCGTTTTCAGTCTGTTCTTGTTATTACTCCTATGCCTTGTGATCTTATATCTCCATCACAACAATCAATAGAATATGTATTGGTATCCCAACATAAACAAGCACGTGATGAACCAGTAGGTGATGTTCTACTTGGTATAAAGGTTTTATTTTTGTTGTTTCTTTGCATTAAGACCAATCTCTAAATTCCATTTCATTTCTTTGATAATCACTATCTGCTTCACGCATTTCGTTAAGTCTTTCAAGATGATCATAAAACCTATCATAAACATCACTTGGATCAATACCTAATTCTTCTGCTCTAACTGCAATTTCATTTAAAGTATCAATATCACTTGAAACATCATCAAACCTTAAAACTGCACTTGCGTTATGTTTATATTCATCGTTTAATGTCATCCACGCTTGTCTGTATTCTTCAAATTTTTCTTGATGCCATTCGTAAGCTAAATAAGATAATAAACCCCCTTGATCTTCTATTTCATCATAGCTATAACCTAACTGGTCTATCAACCCTAAAGCTACTTTTTGTGCTTTTAAATCTACCTTTTTATTAGGCATTTTATCTAATACTTTTTCTAATCTACTTTTCATTTTTTTATTTATTTATGATCTTAAATCTATTTTATTTATTGCATCTGTTACATTAAGATATTCTTGGTAAACTTGCTCAACATAATTAATAACCATTGTTGCATTTATATTTGCATCTGTTGTATTACCACCAACACCAATTTCATCTAAAGCATCTTGTAATTGTTCAGATTTTATTATTAAATCATTAGCATCATTTGCAAGATTATTATATAAAATATCTAAACTTCCAACTTCTAACATTAAATCAGCTATTACATTAATCATTCTTGCAACTTCATTATCTAATTCTTTAGCTTGTTCTTCAACTTTTGTATTAAGTTCTTCAATATCTCCAATTAAACTTAAATCTACTTTATGATTTTTAAGGTTTACTTTTTTAGGTAGTTTACCATATACCTTTTCAATGTTATTTTTCATTGGTCAATATATTTATGATTTTATTTAATATCTCTTGATTACTTTTATCTTTTGAATACTCATCTTTAATCTTGTCATTAGGTGCTTCCATTTTGTCTGCAAAGTACCCCTCAATAGAAAAACCTTTAACTTTATTTGTCTTAACATACTCTTGCCATATTTCATCGTTATTAACTTTTACTGCACCCATCCAAGTTCCTACTGGTACATTTAATCCATATTTTCTTGACTTGTCTTGTACCTCATCCTCTACGATCCAACTTTCAACAAGTGTTAAACCACTTAAAGTTTCTTTATGTTCCAATGTACTGTTATGCTGGTAGCCATTCTTTAGATACATTTGTGATGCTTTTTGTACTGTATCTTTTGAAAAGTAAATGTAATATTCACCCTCTGCACCATTTCTGTAAATAGGTTTATTAGGTATTAACAAAGCACCCATTAAGATTTTCTTATCACCATCTACTTTAGCCAATTTTATTTCTTGGTCTTTTAAAGCAATAAAATCTGATTCAATAGCTGGACTTTCTACAATAGATATTGCTTCAACTCCAGTTTCCTCTTGTTCCTCATCTAAAATAAGTTCTATTATTTTCATAATTATATAACGTTTTTAATTTTAAATTTTGCGTTTATCCTATACTTGCACCCTCAATTATATTTCTGTCTAACTCTTGAGCAGTAGATACATCACTTGCAACAACGTATGCTTGTACTGGTTGTTGTGTTTGTCCACCTATTGCATCTGCTAATTGATTTGTACCACTTGCACCCACTATATTAAATGCTGGTGGTACGCTTTCAGTTGTTGGTGCTGAAACTCCAGTTGATGGGTTTGTACCACCCCTTGCATTACTTGGTGTTGTTTTTAATATATCTTTTACAGATTTAAAACCAATAGCAGCAGTTGTAGCTATGTTTGCTACTTTTAAGCCAAATTCAAAAGGTGTAACAGTCTTTGTAGCAAGTTCAGCAGTAATTCCTTGATAGGTGTTTATTAATGCAGCAGCAGCAGCAGTTGCCTTACCAGCTGCACTTTGTTTATCAAATAAAGATGACATATTATTAAGTGTTTGTTTTGCCATCTCTAATGTAGCAGCAGTCTTTATTTTTTGATCTTTTTCTTCTTGACTTGTATATTTTTCTTTTACACCGTTCTTTAATGCTTCATAATGTTCAACAATAGCTAATTTTTCATCTTCAGTTGCTTTTAAAAGTTCTAATTCTGCTATTGTATCTGCTTGTTCTTTTTCAAGTTTTGCAATTTCACGTTCTTCATCAGTTAAAACCTTAAATTCATCTTGAATATCTTTTATACCTTGTAAACGTTCTAATTCTTTTTGTTCTGCTTGTAATCTATAAGTTTCATTTATAGCATCTTCTTCTGCTATTCTTTGTGCTTCAAGTTCAGCAGTATCAAGACCAAATTGTTTTGCTTTTTCTATTAAACCAAAATATTTATCACTTACTGCATTTAGTTCTTGCGTTTGTTTATCAAGTTGTTTTTGAAAATAAGAATCTTCAAGTTTAGCAATTTCTTCTATTGTTTTTGCCTTTTCTTCAATAGCTGGATCAACTTCAACTTTTTCTTTTAATTTTTCTTTTTTCTTTTCTAATGGTGGATTAAGTAATAAATCAACATCTAATTCTTCACCTTTTAGTTTAACAAGTTTAGCTTGTAAATCATTTATTTTTTGTTGTTCTTCAACTGTTGCTTTATCAGCTTTAGCTAACATTTCTTTTTGCTTACTATAACCAAGAAAAAAACCAGTAAGACCAGCATTAAATCGTTCCGTTAAAGTAATTTCTTTTGCTGCTGCCTTTTCTTGCTCTATTTGTGTTTCAAGTATTTTAATTGATGTTTTTAGTATCGCATCTTTTGCTATTAATATTTGTTTTTGTTTTTCAAGATTTTCTGCATTATCTATACCTCTTTGTTCGTTGTATTTTTGCTCTTTTTGTAAAAGTGATAATTTTGTTTCAACTGTGTTTTTATTTTGTTCAAGTAGTTCTTGTTGTTTTTCTAAATCTTTATTTATAAAACCTAATGCTTCACCTATTTCATCCCAATATTCAACAACCAAACCTAAAGCAACAACTAAAGCACCAATACCAGTTGATATTAATGCAGTTTTCATTGCCTTACCACTTAACTTTGCAGCCTTGCCTACTGCAACTAATTTAGATGCTAAACCACCAGTATATCTATCTAATTTTCTAACTACTTCATTTCCTAATTGTAAACCAACATCTAATTTTTTACCAGTTCTTTCTGCTTCCTTACCTAAATCTTTTACTTCTTCTGTTAATTTTTTAACACGCTTTTCTGCTTCTTTTGTGTTTGCTGCTAATTCTACTGCTACTTTTTCCATCTAACTTGTTTTATTAGTTTATAACCATTCTTTACTGATGTAGGTAAAGCGTATTTGCCTTGTGCAATACGTATGTTTTCCGTTTCCCCTTTTACTTCTTGTAGTAAGTCTAATATATTTTTTATCATAAATCACAATTTAATAATTCAAATTCTGTTTTTCCAGTTGTTAGATTTGTGGTCATTGAATTAATTTTGTAATATTTTTGCCCTATTTCTATTCTATCATATAATTGTAAACTACTAAATATTTTATATGGTAGGTATGCAGTTACTTTTGTTAATCTTCTTGTTGGACTAAACACCTCATTTATATAATTACTATATTGTGTTTGAAATAAACTATCAGTAAAAGCAGTAGCATTAGCATTACTATTTGCATTATATTCGTTAATATATCCATCAAAATGTATATTTACCTTACTTGTACTTGAATTAATATCTTTACTATTCATAGGTATATAGTAGTTATTAATACTTGTTTTATTATTAGCTAAATCTCTAATCGCAATATTAGTTCCACTTGCTATTCTGTATTTGTAAAATATTAAAGGCTCACCAATATATGATTCTTTGTTATCATCTACAAAATAGCCATATTGAATATCAGTATTTGAACCATCTCTTTGGTTAACTAATCTTTCATACATCATATGTTCAAAAGGTATTTCAATTTTATATTCGGTGCTTGGTGTATCGTAAATATCACCATCTAATGAATAACTACTTGAACCCCAAACTTTATTGTTTAATTGATTAAATTGTTGTGCTAAAAATGTTTTAACACCTTTGTAAGTGAAATTAATTTTAGAAAAAGGTAATGCAATATCTACTGAAGATTTTGTAGTATCTAAATACTTATCAATATTTACGGGTACAACTTGACCTTGTAATGTTGGTGCTTTACTGTAAAAATCATCTAATGGTTGTACTACAATAATATCGTTTTCTACGTATGCAGTTAAATTAAACATTTGAAATAAACCAGTTAGAAAATCTATAATTTTCATTTTAGGTATTTGCTCTAATATATTAAATTGTATAGTTAAATTTGTAGTAAATGCACTTGCATTACTGTATCGATATATAGATGTTATTTGTTGTACTGGATTAAATTCAACTTCTACGGATCTAACATACCATTCTATTTTACCAATAGCAAATTCAATAGTTGATTTACACGCTATTTGCACAACATACAAACCCATATTATCTAAATCATTATCAAAATCTATTGTTTGATTGCCTTGTTGGTTAACAAAACCTCCTACTTCAACACTACCCGATGCTAAATTAAATACCCTAACACTATAATCTACTGTTTGTTGTGTTGGTACAAATGATAAAGTTACTGATGTAAAACCATTATTTTGATTAGGTGTTTCTGATGGATAGTTTAATTGTAATCTTAAAGAACCCGATTGAATAATAGAATTTCTTGGGTTGCCATTATTAGATGTTTCTTGAAAATCAGAAGATGTATTATAAACCCTTTGCACTTGTTCAGTTGGCTCTACATCCCCTTTTTTTCGATGTAACCACATATACAAATTATAAAAATCTGTATTGGATGTATCATTAAAAAAATCATCTGAAAATGTAATATCTGGGTACTGTAATTCTATTGCTGATATTATAGCTTGTAATCTTAAAGCGTATTTGAATTGTGTAAAATTAAGACCATTATCAGCAAATGCACCATTACTACTATAAAACAAATTACCATAATCTACTTCGTGAATACTTGAATTGTAAGTTGCTCTATCTGTATGCGTAATTAATGGCACAATTAAATTACCTAAATATTCATTTTGCATAGCTGCTAAAACTGTACTATAATTATAATCAGTATCTAATATACTTAATTCAGTTAAATTACTTAATTGGTCATCACCTAAAATATCTTTTAAGTTAACTGTATCACCATAAAAAGTAACCTTGTATGTGTGTGGTACATTGTTTTTTAAATCAACACCAGTCAATGCTATTTTACCAGTCTTATATGGTATATTATTTAGTTCTAATGCAGCATTTACTTTAACCCTTGCATCAAAACCATCAGCTATATCATAATTGTAATAATGTTTAAAAATTGTATTGTTCTTTTTAGAAGCTGGTAATGAAAATGTTTTAGTAAATTCAGTAAAGATTTTCTTTATGTCTTTTACGTTTTGTATGGTTTGTGTAAAAGATACTGATTCATCTTTAAATTGATCTACTCTTTCTGCATCAGTATAAACAGTTACATTACCTATATATAAAACTAATTTTTGTTGCATTATCTAATATTGTTTATGTAATCAAATGCTTCTTCAAAATCAATAGTGTATTCTATTAGTTTATCGTTAACAGATGTTTTAAATGCTATTGATGATTTTTTAACTTTTACTGGTATAACTTCATCAGCACCACTAACTTTATTTATTCGCTCATACCAAACGTATTCACTTAATAAAAGTTCTTCAAAGAAATTATTAGCACCTTGTGGATAGTAACCACTACTTAAAGTAAATGTTTGTTTAGCAGTTGTATTAAACGTTTTATTAGGTGCATTAGAAATAGAATAGGTAGCTGGATTATTTGTGCTTGGGTATGTTAGTGTATTTGTTTTGTAACCCTCATTTTTTCTTGCAAGTGTTTTAGTTTCTTTTAAGAAAAACCATAAGTCTTGTTGAACACCATAGCGATTAATAAATATAATTTTTTTACCACTACCATATTTAGTACATTCTATTCTTTTTATAGTTGATGGGTATGTGCCACCTATTTCAGTTGAACCTTGTGCAAAACTAATTACTGGTATTACACTACCAAGAGTTTGTGGTACTTTACCAGTAAAAGCAGAAACACCAGCAATACTTTTAGGATAGTATAATTGTACTTCGTTTGTATCTGGATTTTTAGAAATTAAATACGCAGCAGTTGGTAATGTTGGGTTTGTGTTTTCTTCAAAATATCCATAGGCTTCAAAACCTACATCTGTAAAAGTAGTTGCTGAACCTACAACTGAACCAGTAGCATCAAATCCACTATAATTTGTTAGCGTAGTAGATATTGCTATTGTTTGTGGTATGTAATTACTGGCATAAGTTATATCTAAATAATCTCTTGCAAGTTCTGATATATCAAAATTTACTGTTATACTCTTTCTTACGTTTTTAATTAATGTATATCTTAAAGTTCCATCAATAGTAATTTGACATAAAGTAGAAGCAACACCACTTACTGGTATTTCCTTATACTTAAATTGTGGACTGCGTAAAGCTATTCTTGCCATATCTTATTTCTTTTGTGCTAATGTTATTGCGTACTCTACATCTAATATAAATGCTTCTTGCAATTCTTGTGGTAACCTTTCAAAACCCATTTCAAATGATTTGGTAAAAAACATTGTTGCCTTAATTCCTTTTTTCTTTATACTATCAGCTAATATATAACCCATAGATTTGTAAGTTATAAACCTACCAGTTTTTTTACTTCTTGGTATTTTATTTAATTTAGCTTTTGCCCACTTTGAAAATATACCAGTATTATATTCTAACCCTCTTAAATTACTGCTTGGCTTATAACTAAATGGACTGTTTTTATTTTCTATGTAATTACTATTAACACCCTTTACACCCCTATCTTGATATTCCCCATATTCTTCCATTTTAAAATCAAGAATAAAACCATCATCTGCTTTTTCAAAATCACACTTTAAAGAATCATATAATTCCCTTGTATAGTTTCTCTTTTTTTTAGTTAGTCTTGTTCTTGACTGTTGGATCACATATTTAGAAAATGATTCTAATGCTTTTTGTGTATTGGTTAAATCCATTAGCAGATAGTTATATCATTGTAAATTAATATTTCTATACCACAAGTCCAACCAGCTAACATATTTTCAAACCTATCATAAAAAGGTTCACAAGTTGGGTTACCCTCTAACTGGTACATATCTGTATGTAAATTTCCTTTACGTAAGTTTTGAATCAGTTTGTTTAAAACACTTAACTGTGTGTTAAGTATATCTTGTTCATTATCATTTCCAGTAAACCTATCAAGTGTTAATTCTTTTGATTGATCTACAATATCACAAGCAATTACTGTAATGTTAAATCTTAATACTTGTTCCTCTGCTACTACATTGTTTACTATTAAATGACCTAAAGGAAATATATCTTGTTTGTTTAAATTCAATTTTGAAACATCACCAGTTGAAACAGTATTGATGTTTACATCTGCAAGTAGTTGTTCTTTTATAGTTTCGGTTAATTGATAAAAACCTCTTATTCCTTGATTGCTCATCTTTTGAATTTACTTTTAATTTGTTTTGATTCTATTTCGTTTTTTTCCTTTACAAATGATAACATCATAAAACATTTATGTACTTCTAATTTGGTGATATTTTCAAGTCTTGTAATATCTCCATTAGCGAGTGTGTATATTGACTGATACCATCCCCATTTTCTGCTAAAATTTGCTGATGCGTTAAGTTCATTTCCTCCCCCATTTCCGAATAGTTCAGAATAGTTTTCGACAAGTCTATCCCTAAATTCCACAAAAAAAAAATTGATGACAAAACTGCATCCATTGGCATATCCAATAAATTTTCGCTTGTATCAACATTGTATTCTTTTATTGAGTACCTATCTTTTAATTTGTTTTCTATTGGTCTGTATAGAACATTCATTGTCTTTTCCATATTTTCCCAATCTGCAATGTAAGTATCTACATCAATATATTCACCTAATGTTAATTCATCTAACTGTGGATGAAACCCATACTCAACACTATCAATTTTAAACCTTTGTACCAGCTTTGGTTTTTGTTCAAACAATGAATTGATCTTGCTTGTAATTTTATCAAAGTCTGCCATCTTTAAACGCATAACGTTTTTCAGTTCAATATCACAAAATATTTCAATAGCTTTAGCATTTAAAAAATGTGATTCCTCTGTTTGCTTTTGTATATTTAGAAACCTTTTGTATTGACCTAAAGTAATATCAGATAACTTTGTTGGTATTTCAATATTTATATTCATATCTATATAACGTATTTATTTAACTATTTTATAGTAGTAAATATAATAAAAAAAAAGCAGCCATTTCTGACTGCCCTTTCCTTTCATAAAAAAACTACTAACCTAAATCATACTTGCTTCGTGGCAAGTTCCAGAACATACACCTTTATCGGTTTGCATTGCAGCACCACATTCGCTACACTCATATTCTGCTTGTTCGTGTGGGTTTAAAAAATCATCCCACATTATACTGATAGTATTACTGATGCTAATATTCTACCTAAAAAATAGATTAACGCAAAGATTATTAAATACTTTGTAAATTTCTTGAATTGTTTACCAGCTTTTGCTGAATTACTTTGTTTGTTCATTTGATTATGTTTTTAATTTGTACTACATCTACTGTACCATATTTCTTATGGATTTTTTTTAAATACACTTCTGCACGATCTATTTCCTCTTGACTGTTAGAATACATATAGGTATGCAGTTGGTCTTGTATTTCTGTTAGTTCTGTTTTCATAGGTGCAATATATAACCTTTTTAGTTATAAACAAAATTATTGATAACTTTTAAACTTCTT
>Ga0208667_1001048_pt1 | contig 10770 bp, 5 predicted proteins | sample 11BtaG_FD_184085 | JGI IMG/M metagenome (GOLD analysis project Ga0208667, IMG submission 184085) | Marine viral communities from the Subarctic Pacific Ocean - 11B_ETSP_OMZ_AT15265_CsCl metaG (SPAdes) (version 2) | ecosystem: Environmental > Aquatic > Marine > Oceanic | place: Pacific Ocean... | reverse complement strand
CACCCATACGGTTCTCAACAGCAGTATCTCTTTCACTTTGTGCAGCTAACTCAACCTCTATCCTAGTCAGTCGTTTCTCGTCGTTCTCTAATCTATCTGACAGTTTCTTTATCATCCAACCGATTACTGCAAGTATAACACCAAGTGCTGTATCTAAGAAGTGGGAGAGTGATTCAGTCATTACGTTATCCTATGACTACTACTTTGATGTGTGTATATACGTTTCCCCAGTTTGATGAGGACATGGAACCGCTAGAATTAAAATATGCCCAACCGGTAGCACCTAGTTGTATTTCCACTTGTGTGCTTGTTACATTTGAAATCAACCCACCGTAATTTCCCGTTTCTCTAAAAATTTCTACGCTTTTTAAATCTGCTCCAGCCGAACTAGTAGCCATGTATATTTGAACCTGAACATCAGTAGTACCTAAGCTATGTGTAAAAGTATAAGTACCACCGTTAGATAATCCTGTAGTGTCGTTAAACCAGCTACTAGCGTATTTAGAAACAGTACTAGCTGCTACCTGAGCATCCACATACGCCTTGATGCTTTGTTGTGTGGCAAGTGCAGTAGCAGAGTTGGATGTCATTGCATCCTCGTCTAATATAGATACTTCTTCAGGGTCTCCGGATCCAGCTGTTGTTCTACCAATTACTTTAGCAGTATTGATGTCTTGCATCTTAGCAAAGGTAACACCGTTATCTGCTAACTGTGTAGTATCTACTCCTCCAGCCGCAATACTAAGTGTACCACTAGTCGTAATAGGGCCACCTGTCAATCCTGTACCGCTGTCTACTGAAGTTACTGTACCTGTCCCAGCAGAAGCTAACTCACTATATTTAGCTAAACGTTCACCACCAGCAGTACTACCATCGTGTACTCTAAGGGTATCTAAATCGGTGTCTACGGTTACTTCTCCTTCAGCACCTGTAAAGCCAGCGTGTTGTGCTGTGGTTCCTCTTCTTAATTTTACTTGTATGTTTGGCATAGTTATTTGTGGTTATGCGATTGATCCAAAGTCTAATGTTGTTGATAATTTGTCGGAAGTCACTGCGTTGTTATTAATTTTTGCGGTGGTTACTGCGTTGTTAGTAATAGTAAGTGCAGCTGATCCTGTTACTTCTCCTGTGTGTGTAGCATTTGTCACCTTCGCAGTATTAGCAGCTACGGCAGTGTTGTTAGCTACTTCCGTGTCGAAGTTTAATAAAGTCCGCACCTGAGCTGGTGTGAGTTCTAAAATAGCAGAAGAACTACCCGTATTATTACCTAGTATAGTGTTAGCAGCTATATCTTCTAACTTAGCAATTGTAACAGAACCGTCTGCCACAGAAGCAGCCACATTGGTACCTCCAACTGTTGACCCGTCGTGTACAACAAGTTCTTTGGTATCTGTGACATATATAAGCTCTCCCTCTACCCCTGTAAATCCGGAGTTTTGAGAAGCTGTTCCTCTTCGTAGTTGTACTTCAATACTCATTTATCAAATTCCTCCGTAGCTGAATGATGCGGTAACTGGGTCACCCACTATACTACCGTAATCAAAGTCAGTGGGTATATCAGTTATAGCAACTTTATATCCTCTTTCAATAACAAGTATCTCAGCTAAGTTAGCGGGTGGTGAATCAAAACGTATCAGGTTACTGGCTCCTACAATTGTGTAGTCGTCAGGGTCTATGACCGCTCCTGCTACCGTCACTAACATTGCAGTAGACGATGTAACATTAGCAGTAAATGTAAGAGCAAACTCTGTCTCACTTCCGTTTCCTGTGAATTTACTAAAGCTTGGTGGACTTCCTGTGCCTGTGGTTAAACCTGATATAACACTGTCAACGTATGATTTATTAGCTGAGTCAGAAGCAGAGATAGGATCGCTTACACCTGTTAAAAGATTACCGTTAATATCAACAGCACCAGATACCTTAGAACCGTCAAAGTCATTCAGTGATCGTGTGTCTACATAGTTCTTAGTAGCTCCGTCTTGTGGGTCTACTGGATCAGCTAAGTCTTTTAAGTTTTGATTCTGTGCAGAAAAGTCAAGACTACCTTGTACCCGTTGTAGGGATGCGTCATTCAGTTCTCCTATCTCTTCGTTTAAGAAACGGTTGTGTTGGTACGCTCTATCTAGTTCACTCTCAGTAAGTACCGATCCGTTCTCAAAGTCTACAAGGTTTAAGTCAGGCTGACTCTTACGACGTACTCTTACATTGTCACCAGCATTAACATTACTGCTAGGAAACACACGGGTAACTCCTGATGTAGTAGATATTGTAAAGTATTCACGAGCCAACAAACTACCGTTTACTTCTACTGTTATGTGGATTTCTTCAAGGAACGGGAACGTCACGATAAAACCTGCCGTAATGTCGGAGGCTGAAACGTTGTTATAGTCTACGTAGGTGTTAGCCATGATATTATATTATTACTTATTGAGTGAGGAGTTCAAGCACTTAGTCATCGAGTTAAATTCAAAAGTTCGATTAATTCCACATTTTCTTTAGCAGCTTGCTGTATAGACATAGGTTCCGTTGTCTTTTTTCTTTCTACTTTACCAAGCTTCCGCATCTGCTTAACTACATTGTATAAGTTCTCTCCCTCTTCGTTTCTAAATTGCTGTAAAAAACTAGAATCTTTTAATATAAGTTCTTCTAAACCTCTGTAATAAGTTCTAGCTTCTACAGCTAATTCTTTATGTCCTTGGTTAGTAGGTAGTTTATCTCTCTTAGTTTCATCTATATCTTCGGTTTTAAGTTTCTCAGAGAAATCTTTACTGCGTACTTTTTTAATAAATGAATCCCTCAGAGTTAAACCATTTCTTTTATAGTTCTGAAGTTTTCTTGCAAAAGCATATTCTAAGTGTACCCCATCATCGTCTGTGAAATCTGTCATAACAATAGCCTGATCTAGGATAGTAGTAGGTATATTATTATCTATTACTCCTACTTGATCTGATTGAAGTACTTCACTTAAACGCTCGTCCATCTGTGCTGCTGAACCTTTAGACCTTTGCCATAACCTAAGTTGATCTGTGCCCCAGTTGCTTGTATCCACTATCTCCTGCCCAAACATATCCGTTTTATAATTCTCAGGACCTATACCAAACATTTGATATAAAGTTCTTTCAGACCAATCCCCACCTCTTAGGTCAGCTACCTTACCGCCTGTAGTTAAACGCCTCATAGCTTTCTTCAAGAATGCAGGAACCGGAAACCAACTTGATAACAAACGATTAAGAGCTATTTCTTTTTCTTCTCCAGTTGCGTACAACCAGTCAACTATCTCTGATCCTCCTAGATTTAATGGGGCATCTTTTTGTATTTGAGCAAACGAACGGGTGACAACTGTAATAAAATCTTGTTCTTTATTTAGTAGTTTTTCGCCTGTTATTGTTTGTAACAACTTCATCTTACTCCACACAGCTACGTCAGCCGTCATAGCCATAACGTGTTTAACAGGGTCCCAGTACCTATAATCAAAACCAAACAGATCGTAAGGCTGTTTACCTCCGTACATCTTCATATTCTCCCGTTGCTCCTTTGTTAACCAAACCTGCGATCCAGTCATATTCCCACTCCAAGCAGCTGCAAACGCACTACCGTAAACAGCAGCACCCATAAAAGCATCGGATATAGTTTCTTGGTTGTAAATGTGTTTCCTTACTTCAGCATCTAATATTTTCTGCTGGTTATCTTCTATCTCTTTATAAGCATTAGTCTTCATCTCTTCTGTTAGAAGTTCAGACTTATCCATCAGCATCGCTTTATTCTGCTGTATATTTTTATTATAACCTCTTATCTTGCTTGCATATGGGTTGAAATACCCCACACGAGTTAAGGCAGCCGGGAAAAATACTAACTTAGCACCTCTGTATGTACCTCGTATTGCCATGTTTATAAAAGGATTACGCTCCTTAAACAACATAACACCAGCACTGTTTTTGTTTTGTGTTAACTTCTCTATAAATTTAACTGCTCTATCTGCTAAGTTGTTGTGTAACTCTGGTATATTATCTGTATTGGAACCAAAGAAGAAAGCTTCATTAACTCTGCGTACTCGTTCGTTTATCTTACCGTTCTCGTTTAAAACAGCTAAACCGTCTTCTTGCGTTAATCTTTCGTTGAATAATTTCTCGGCATATTCTTCAATAGCCTTCTCTCTTTGTGCTTTGTTTTTAATTCCTTTATGAGTGTGGAAAGCATCTTTTAAAGATTCAGAAAACAGAGCATGAATAACCGCAGGTCTTCTGGTTACCTCATCGAATGTTCCTATAGCTCTACCGCCTGTTGTTAAGAAGTTATCGTAGATATGTACTAAGGCTGCTAAGTCTCCTTTGTAAATTTGTTCTAACATATCCTCCATAGTCTTTTGACTTATCTGCTGTTTCCTAGCTTTTATAGCAGCAGTATCCATTACATTCTTGGAGTTGATGTTGTAATTAGAAGAAAACATTTTACCAGCTTGGTGGTCTGTAGCACTTCGTCCGGTTTTGTATGTTTGAGCAGCTGCTCTTTTATACTGCATAATATCAGACCACAGTTTAGCTCCTGCTTTATATTCATAACGAGCTAGCTGTATGCCTTCTGACAAGCTTTTATTTCTAATACTTTCGTATAAAAAGGTAGTCAAAGGTTTAGCAGTTACTGTTCTTGCCCACTCAAATGTAGCACTAGGTAGACCAGCTATCATAGAACCAGCTTGCATAAGGAAGCCGTTTTTACGCATACGCAATGCAGTGTTAACCCCTTTAGCTAGTTTATTTAAGGAGCTTTGTTCGGATGTAATCTTATCCCACTCAACCAAGTAGTTAACAAGTTCTATATTCTTATCTTGTCTAATTAAAAACTCATTACCCTTTTCAAGCTCCTTAATAGTTTTACGCATGTCAGCTTTAATAGCTGCTCTTTCTTGTTGCTTTTTACTTAACGCTGTCTCTACTTTAGGCCCTTTAGGTTTAGCTTCTACCTCTGCTCTTATTTCTCCCATTACCGCTCTACCTTTTATATCAGCAAGACGAGCAATATCTTTTTCTATTTCTATTAGTTTCGGTATCTCTTTAAGAAAGTTTTTATAGTATTTTATTTGAAGCTTCTTTTCCTTGAACCTAGGATCGTCTTCTATCTTTTTCTTCTTACCAGTAACAGGGAACTCAAGGTCATTAACAGCTAAAAACTTAGCCCTATATTCATCTAGTTCTTTATTTAGTTTTAGTTCTTCAGCTTGGATCTGCCTCTCTAATCTTCTAGCTTGTTCGACTGGGTCTAGGTCTTTCTGTGCTTGGTCTATTTCTTTTACTGTATCCTTAATATTCTTGCGAAGAAAAGCTATATCACTATCTAGACCTGCCTCTTCTGCACTCTTTTCTCTAACAGGACCTTCGGGCTTAGGAGTAATAAACTCACGCTGCTCACCTAACGGTGCTGTTTGTTTAGCTATTAAGTCGTCTCTTGTTTTGTATTTAGCTTGAAGCCTTAATGCATCGTTCTCTGCTTTCTTATAAGACTCAAGAGTTCTTTTTATTTCTACAATCTGCGGGTCTAGCTCAGTCTGCTCTTTAGGTATTTTCTGTATAGCATCTAAATCACCAAACCTCTTCCTAGCTTCATTAAGTTTAAGTTCATATTTAGCTACCTCTTTTTGTATCTGAGCTACTATTTGATCCGGGTCCTGTAAGCTTAAATCAGATTCCGTTACTTTTTGTTTGAGATCACGCTCAGTCTTTTTAACGACATCCCTTAAAGTATTTAAATAACTATCTACTTTATCAGGCTTAACCCACTCTGGTGCAGGGCCCACTTCTTGCCTAATTTTTTCTATATCACCTTCGTCTAACAACTTGAAGAATCTATCTAACTTTTCTTCTAAACTTGCGATCTCTCTGGATTCTCTTGAGTCTGTTTTATAGAACTTCAATCTAGCTTGTAAGTCTTCTTCTTTAAGAGTACGCTCTCTAGGTTTCTTAGGTGTGGGTTCTTCTTTCAATCCTGCAAATATTTCCTGTCGCTCTTGCAGCTCCTTTTCTAGTTTAGTTATCCTAGCAGTTTGTGCCTTAACTTCGTCAATTTGTTTAGGCTCTAGTATCTGTTGCTGTTCTTCTGGCGGTAAGCTTTCGTATTGTTCTCTTAGTTTCTTTCTTATTTGCTTCCTCTTTTCTTTCTGAGCGGGTCTTATACCTAAGTAATTGTTATGCAATTCAACTAAGAACTCGTTATGCTTAACACCATTTATTTGTTCTATAAGTGCATTCTCTAATCTTATAAGAGCGTGGCTTTGCTCAGTAGCTGCTTCACTTAATTCATTAGTATATTTAAATTTAGCTTCAGCATCTTTACTCATAGACTGCAAGAATCTCCCAGCGAATGTATCTACTTTATGCTTAACTTCGTATACATTTTGTAGGAATCTAACTTCTTTCAACGCACCTTCTAAACTCTTAGCGTCTACTGGTTTGTCTGCTATGTATGCTTTAGCTATGTCCTCCTTGTGTTTATGTAGGTGCAGTTCGGTTTCGTCTCTTACTTTAGTTATAAGTGCACCAAGTTTAGGAGCTTCAGTGTTAGCGTTTGGGTCGTCTAGTTTTAAACTTTTAAATCTTTTAGTAGCTTCATCTAAAGCAGTTTCCCTAACATCATCTACTATGCGTGGCCTAACAGGCTCTGCTGGTACTTCTGCTTTAACTTCTTCTGGGGTCGGTTCTACATCCTTAGCAGGTGTAACAGGAACTTCAGGCTCAGGTTCTACTACCTCCTCAGCTTTAAACTCTTCGACTGCTTTTTTAGTTTCTTGTTTAGCTACTTCAATATCTTCGTCTATAGGTGTAACAGTAGACCCTTCTTCTTCTATTAAATCTTCTGCTTTATTGGAAGCTTCTAACTGCTTTCTAGAGTCTTCTATCATTTGCAGTTGTAAGTCTCTATCCTTTATCTGTTTTTCTAGCTCATCAATCTTTCGCTGTAGAGGTGCAGTGCTTGCTTCCCAGTTAATGCCTGAGCTTATATCTTCTTTTACTGGCTGCTTTAAAACTTCTATCTCTTCCTGTAACTCGACTTTAGATTGTTCTATCCTTTGTTTAACTCCTTCGTTTATATTCAGTAATTCTTGTCGCCCCCATTTAGAACGAGCTAAACCACCTAGACCTTCGATACCAGTCTTAAAAGCACCTCCGAAAGCAGCGCCAAATAGATAAGCATATTCATCCCTATCTTTTCCGTTAAACCTAGCTTCCATTTCCTGAACAAAGAACTGCTCTGTTGATCCTAAGATAGCACCACTAACTGTGGTCTTAACACCGTTAACAAGCATCTTCCTACCAGCCCAAGAACCGGATACTCCTAGCCTTAAAGTTTTATCCGCTAGTTGTTCTACTTTAGTTAACGAGAAAATAGCAGCACCAGCAGTTTCCCAGTAAGAATAATCTTCTTGTATTCCTAATTCTACACCTACTTTCTGTCCCGCTAAATTAGCAGCAGCCCACGGTAACATCCTTAATCCGACTTCTGACGCAACAAAACCACCAACGCCAAGAGCAGTTGAAGTAGGTTCAGCAGCTTGAGGACCCGCAAATCCCAACATAGAATAAGCACGAGTGGCTTGTAATGCTGTTTTTATTTTAGGAATATATTTAGCAGCTGCATATTGCAAACTCATTCCACCTATAACTTCAGTGCCAGTCTTGTAAGCAAGAGCTTCCTTGTGGTCCATCATCCACTTCAATCTCTTACTTATTTCTTTAGAGGCACTTTCTTCTGTAGCTTGTAAAGCTATCCGAGCTTCCTCTAACTCAGGCGTAGGTGCAAATGTACTAACATCAGGCTCTTCTGTTTCTTGCTGAGTGAGTTCTAGGTTACTAAAGTATTCTTCTTCTTCAGCTAATATAGCTTGTTTCCTAGCTTCTAATGGATCAATCATTACCTAGAATCTCTGTCTCTAATTAAAGTTCTTTGTGCTCTCCTGAAATTCTCAAAGGATTCATTATCATAGACTTTAAAAGCACCAAACTCTTTCAATACTTGTGCATCTTCTTTTGTTAACTGTTCCCTGTTTTCTATTTTATCAATTACAGGCAACCACTTATTAAAAGTGACATCATCTAATTCTTCTCGGTTAGCTACTAAAATAACATCACCATAATCAAAACCCACTTCTTTTAATATTTCAGCGGATTGAGGTGAGTAGTTAGAGAAACCGTGATCATATACACTTGCTTCTAGTAATCTCTTTAAACGACTTTTCTCTGATTCTGTAACATCTGTAGCCACCATGGTATCCACGATAGCTCGTCTATCTTTATTAATTAAATCGAAAGTAGGACTTTTCTGTACTAAAGATTTATATTTAGTAGGTTCATCCCTAAAGGGAGCTAAAGGAAAACCAGCACCTACAGTAGGTCTAGCTTTTTCTACTTCAACCGCCCGCCTAGCTGGCTCTAACTCAACTTCTTCAGGTCTATCAAACTCTTGCACACGCTCTTTAGCTATTGTTGCTACTGCCTTGAATATAGCTTTGTCCTCGTCCTGAAGCCTTCTCAACTCCTTTAATACCATGCTTGTTTTCTCTGTAGCTGGTATAGTCTCGTCGAGTTCTAATACTTTAGCGTACTCCAGTATTTTTCTTTCGATTATAGGTCCTGAAGTTGTAGTGTGTGTTTCGTCAAACTTAGGAGGCAATACTTCATCTATCTTTTTCCCGACTCCTACTACAGCTTGTGCTATTCCCGTGATGTCTTCTTTTAATGCTGTGCGTATATTTTTAAACTCGGTAAGTTCTCTAACAAATAAACCTGCATTAGCCTCTTTGCTAGTTCTACGAGCTGAAGACCACGGTGCTGCGTTTATTTGTTTTTCAGATAGAAACTCGTCAAAGTCATATTCTTTACCGCCAGTACTTTTCAACTCATGCTCTTCTAGAAATTCTTTCTCTAGTTCTGCACGGACAGTGGGTGAATAAAGATTCACTTCTCTCTCTAACGATCCAGTTGTCTCAGCAATAAAAGTACCTACAGATTTAAGAGTTCTTCTATACAGCGGTAAAGCTCGGTCTGGATCGCTATAAGCCTGTTTTAAAAGTGTATCATTAAGAGCTAAGGCTGGTGCTACTTCTTTATTAAATATCTCATTCTTGATTATGTAATCCAACTGACCCTCTTCCTCTCCATCCTGTAAAGTAGGGTTCATAAACAACAAAGCATCTTTTACCGTCTGAACGGACAACGGATTATTTACAAACCTTTCGTAGGTCATGCTGCTAGGTAGACGCTTCAAAGCACCACCCCACAGTCCTGTCCATTCTTTGTCTAGTTCTGTTTTACTTTCAGTTTTAAGTGAAGCTATCTTGTTGTTTATTTCTTTTCGTACTGGATTCAGCTCATCTAAAGCTTTGTCTGAATTGAATATACGATTACCGTTAATCTCAATTAATTCTACACTGCGTAGCAAAGAACTAGCATCATTAAAGCGTCTATCAGCTTGTAGAGTTTTAGCTCTAGTCTTAATCATATCAACCAATAGTTTGTTTCTTTCTTGGTTGTTTAACGCTGGGTTATCTTCTTTAAGCTGCTCTTCTATATTAAGTACTACATTCTCAATCTGAGATGAACTAACTACTTCTTCCTTACTGTACAAACTGTCAAGCAACTGTTGACCCTCATTCATAGTCTGACCAACAATAAACTCATCTCTAGCTTCTTCGTACTTCAGTGCTAGTTCGTTCTTATATGGTGTTGTTACTGTACTCCAGAGTGCTTTACCTGCTGTACTATTAGCTACACCTTCTCCTACTTGTCCCACTAAATTATCCCACTGAGTTGATAACATATCGTCAACAGCTTTGCCGTGATCCGCTTGCGTCTTATAAGTCTCGGCATTTATTAAGTCAGCAGCCTGTGAGTTAAGACTAGGAAGCATCGTATTATTAATGTGTCGTTTTAACAACGCATCACGATACGCTCTATCTCTGTTAGTCGTAGCTAATACACTGAATCCGTCTACATCTTTCTGCTTCTTTAACTCAGCTATAACATTCTGTTCTTCAACTAAAGCAGCTCTTTCAACACCTATTTGTTCTTGTTGTTTCTGTAACTGACCGTACTGCTGTAACATCGGATTAACTTGTCCTAACGCATCCGCTAGGTCCATCAACTTGTTACGTCCTGCTTGTTGAACCTGTACAGCGTACTGTCCTCCCCGTTGAATGGTAGGTGATATACCGGGAACAGCGTCCCCTAATCCTTGTACTTGTACTCGTTCTCTAGCCATAGCTTACTTACTAACTCTTTCTCCTATATCAAGACCTGTAGCATATCCACTAAGACCTGCACTGAGTGCTCCTAGTCCTGCTGCCAAACCGCTTGGTCTACTGATAGGTCTGTTAATACCGATCTGACGTTGCATCGTAGCAAACCCTGCTTGTTCAAGACCCATGCCTGTTGCTACAGCTCCTAACTCCTGCTGTCTTAAAAGTGATGCACGATACCCTGCTTCTTGTCGTGTGTAGTCATCCATCAACGCTTGTACACTAGCTCCTGCAACACCTGCTTCTCCAGCAGATACCCTAGCTCTTGCTAATGCTTGTTGTGATTTACGACTAACTTGTTCTAACTCACGACCCACAGCTTCCTGCTCTTGTGCTTGACGCATACGAAGAGAGGTTTGTTCTTGCATGAAACGTTGACGTTCAGCTGCTGCTGCTTGTGCTTGATACGCTGCTTGAGCTTGAGCTTGTTGTCGTTGTGCTGCATAACCGACACCTACCGACGCCATGCTAGTGGCTGCTGATAT
>Ga0208667_1001041_pt1 | contig 10794 bp, 7 predicted proteins | sample 11BtaG_FD_184085 | JGI IMG/M metagenome (GOLD analysis project Ga0208667, IMG submission 184085) | Marine viral communities from the Subarctic Pacific Ocean - 11B_ETSP_OMZ_AT15265_CsCl metaG (SPAdes) (version 2) | ecosystem: Environmental > Aquatic > Marine > Oceanic | place: Pacific Ocean... | reverse complement strand
TACTTAATAAAGTAGATGGCATGAATTTAACGAGCTCCCAGAAGGCGGCTATCAAACAGAACATATCCCGCACCATGCTGACCAAGGCAGTAGACGCTAAGAAGGTTGCGTTTAGGAATGACTTGACGCTAACAAGCCAAGCCCGAAACGCAGAGCTGGAGACGCTAAAGACTCAGTACAGCTCTACGGCTGACCCAGAAATGCAAGCCGTGTTACAGTCACGGGCAAACGACATAATCAATCAAATGCAACAGAGGGGTCTTAGCTCCAACTACAGCATAAATTCGTGGGCTAAAGCTGCTGGCCTAGAAAATGTTTCTGTGGCCCTTAGTGCTGCAACATCACTGTCAGACTTTGATGAAATATCTGAGCAAGTAAAAGGCATGGATTTAAATGCAAGCCAAAGGCTCGCATACCAAACTTCAATTACGCAACGTCGCAATATACTTATTAGTGAAGAGTCTGACCGTATTTCTGGCGAAGTGTTTATGGCAGATTTAAGTGATGACGAGTTTAACGATGCTATAGAACAAACCCAAAAAGGGCAGAACATTACTATAGAACGTAACGGCGAGGTAATGACCATTTCCACTGCCAATATTCCTGACAGCAAACTAAAGGCATTGGCTACGTCATTACGCACATCCAGAGATGTGCAGTCTGGTGAAAATGAACGAGTGATGACAGACAGCATTGCCAAGCAAATACCCGACATGACACTAAGCGATATACAAGAATTACGCGAAGCTACCGAGCGTGGCGAAGGTGAGCTTGGCTCGATGGGGCTCCCTGCAAGAAATGTTGTAGAGCGGATGCTTCAAGCAGAAATTTCTACTAGGGAACCAAAAATAAAAAATGAGATATCTACAAACTCAACAGCTATTTTGGACATACTACAGCGCAGTAACGGTCAACCTGATGAGGCAACCCAAAAGTTAATAGCCGACACTTCTGAACTATACACAGAAATAGGTGATGAAGCAGGAGCACAAGCATTTCAAGATAGCTTAGTTTCCATTAAAGCGGCAGGCGCGGAGTATTCTGCTTTGAAATACGCACCCCCGGGCGCAATAGCCACAGCAAGAGCGGAGCTTGTAAATGCAAAGAACGACCCTAGTTTGTCACCTCGAGAACGAGTGAACGCTATAAATACTATAAAGAACTTTGATGCAATGATGGCTGCTCGCTCTGAAGCAATAACTTCTGACCCAGCAGCTTTTATCACCAGTGAATACAGAAAAGAACAGAATGACGAAACGGCTACGTTAAGCACTAGGCAGCTTATTCAGAAGCAAGCCAACATGGGCATCGCGTCTATGGATATTCGTATTTTGTCTAATAAGCAGGTTCTTGACTTCAAGAATGAATATGCCGGAGCAAAGGATTACAACGAAAAGTCTGAGATTGCCAACAAGCTTTTTGCTCAGTTTACTGAAGACGAGAAGAAGGTTGTCATGCGTAACCTTGCAAAGCAAGATGTTCTTTCACTTGCTGACCAGCTTATTACAGGTTCTCCACAGAACGCTAAGAACTTTGCTCTTGATGCGGCGAACAATCCTGAAGTTGTAAAGTCTTACAATGAAGCCTTTACCGCGAAAGAGAGAAGAGAGTTTACGGCTGCGGTATCAGCTACTAATACAGAGTATGGTTCTAGTATCGTTGGTGGGCAAATCGGTGGGGTTATGTCCCGTGCCGCTACGGACTCTCGCATGCTTCATGTTGCCTCTATGAACAAGATTGTTGCAAACACTGCCATGTACTACAAGATGGCGGATGACAGCCTTAGTGTTGATGACGCTGTAAAGATGGCGGTGGACAACGTAGTGGGTAGCCGGTTTTCATTTGGCGAGGTAAACGGTCAAACATTTAGAATGAAGAAGGGGTACGAGGGCAGAGCGAATGAGATGGCCTCAATCCTAGAAAAGTCTTTGAATAGAAATTCAGAAAAACTTGCTAGCATAATTGAGCCGCCAGAAGCAGGCAACCTTGTCTCAGCACAAGTGTACGCAAACGAAATATCGCAGGAAGGTTACTGGGTAACAAACACAGACAATAGCGGTGTTTATCTCGTAGATAAAGAAGGTAATATGGTTCAAAGAAAGTCTGACCCTGAAGCTCCGTTTTCTTCTGCTAAAGATGCTTTTGTAATGGTTAAGTTTGAGGAAGTATTCTCGATGGCATCTGAGGCAGGCGAACTTAGGGACGAATCTTTCTGGTTCGGTACAGAGCGTAAGGAGCGCTTTGAAGCGGCGAAAGATATTGAGCGCAAGGAAATATTCTAGTGGTTGATTACTATATCCCAGAACAAAGTTTTGATGCGACTGCGAGGGACGAGTATTTTAAAAACTCCAAGGTTGGCACTATGGATGTTCTCGGAGCCACGCTAGAGGACACGCTTTACTATAATCCCTTGAGTGCAGCCGGGCGTTTCTTCGAGCAACAGACCGGCAAAGGTCGCCGGGGACAGTTACTTACCAAGCAGGAATACCAAGAGAGCGAGTTCTTCCGCGAAGGTATAGAGGTCAATGACGACGGTATTACTGAGGGACTTGCGGAGCTGTTAGCTGAAAGCAAGGACCGGCGAGAAGAGATAAACCTTACGTTAAGCCGCTCGAGAGGTGGCATGGGTTTGATGGCTGCACAGTTTGGTGTTGGGCTTGCTGGGAGTATGCTTGACCCGCTAAACGTGGCTGCCGGTGTTTTCTTTCCGAATGTAAGTATTGCTCGAGCAGCACTGATGATGCAGAAGTACGGCAAGAATGGAGGCAGGTTTGTCGCCGGGGCTATTGATGGAGCGGCACAGGCAACCCTTATAGAGCCACTTATTCTTGGGCAAGCAACCTTAGAGCAGGATACCGACTATAACTTGATGGACAGCTTTATGAACGTGACCTTTGGCACTGTTCTGGGTGGTGGGCTTCATGCTGGGTTTGGTAGAATATCCGACACTATAGAAAAATCAAAATCTAAAAGAGAGGCGTTAGCTGTCGCAACGGGACAAGCTCTTAGTGGCCAGCCGATTAGGGCCGGTGAGTTACACGCTCAAGCCGAAAGGCAAGCAGACATTGAGATAATACAGAGGGCTAACGAAAGAATAGCGGCCCGTGAAAGCGAGCTTGCCTCTACCGTCGAAAGAACGGTTGACCCTGAAACTGGTCAGATACTAACACAGAAGATAGTTGACCAGCCGCGTCGCTTGTACGACCTTGAAACCGGTGTGCCTATAGATGCGAAGTATAAGCGCAAAGGCAACGCTATCCCGTCTGTACTCAAAGCAACTATGCCCAAAGGGTTGCTATCATTTCTTCGGAAGTCTGGAAATAAAATAGACCCGAATAGCGCCGGGGCAGATGACCTTAAAAAGCGGGTGCCTTTCTTTGGAGGGAACATATACAAGAAAGGCGGCTTGACCGTTGAGCAAGCGCTTACATCAGCAAGGGAAGAGGGGTTTTTTCCAGAAGCGGTTCCAGATGCCCCGGACACTTTGGGTATTAACGACCTTATAGATGCTGTTGCAGACGAGTACGAAGGTGGTTCGCCAAAGCTAAGAGCGGGTGACGAGGGCGCATTAGTCGCATTTGAAAAAGCCCAAGAGCTACGCACTTTAGCAGAAAAATACGGCATCGACCCCAAAGGGATGACAAACGAGGACTTTGATGGTGCCCTCCGTGAAATAGAAGAAAACTTAATCAAGATTGATGCGAACACAATGGACCCGTATGGCGACATGGAAGAAGTGGACGCTTTGCCAGTAGACGATGGCGGGTCGATTACCTTGGAAGAGTCAGAAGCCTTGATGCAGGAAGGTAGAACTAAAGACTATCTTCTTGGCGAAGATGCAGACATGAAGCCGAAGCTAGCTGAACAGGACGCGGCAGGCGGCGACATAGAAGAGCTAGAGCTTTCCCGGGTTGCAGAAGAGAACAGGTTGCTTGAGTTGGACATAGATACAATGCGTGGCACAATACGGCAGGACTTACTGGACGATATTGAATCTGCTGATGAGCTTATACAAAAAGCAGAGACAGGCTACGATGAAGTTGCCCGGGCCGGTGCCGTTTGTATGAACAGAAATTACAGAGGTTAGCATGAGTATTAAGGTTTGCGCTCAAGAGCTGTTAGATGTTGCCAGTAAGTTTGGTACACAACTAGGTAAAGACGAAATCAACGACATCCTTGCTAGGGTGCAGGACAAGATAGACAAAAGGTCTACTCCTGTTGTTGGTGAAGCTGCGCTAAACGAGCTTATAGAAGAAGCTCAGAATATATCCCAAGGCGCTAAGCTAAATGCAGCTCTTCAGAAAAGAAACGCGCTAATCAACGCCCGTGTTTACGGCACACTAAAGACAGCTCTGGACTCAGACCCAGACAACCCTAGTAAGGTTCTTTCCTCTATCATGGTAGGTGATGCTCGCCGTGGTTTGTATAGTGTTGATGCAAAAGGTAAAGCAATCCTCGGAGATACAGCCGGTGTGTTTTTAGCTGACCTAAGGCGCTCCGACACTCTTGAGCTGTTTAAGTCTGGTGAGCTTGATGCACAAATATATAAAGAACTGTTTGATGGCCTCGGTACGAGCGGAGACGCAAATGCCCGGAAGATAGCAGAGGCTATCAGAAACATGCAAAAGACAGGCATAGACAGAAAGAACAGGGCAGGCGCAAACATCGGCACACTGGCAAACTATGTAGTTAGGCAGGCCCATGATGTATTGTTGATGCGCGGCAAGGGTACGCTAGAAGACAAGAATAAGTGGATTAACTTTATAAAGCCGCTCTTGGATTTAGAAAAGACCCTAGAAGACATGCCTGCGAGAGCCAGAGATGGTTCAGCTATGACCGAAGAAAAGTTCTTGGGTGATATATATGACAATCTTGTTAGCGGCGACCATCGCAAGACAGATGCATTATATGGTGCAGACGGTGTTGAGTCCCGGCTATCTGCGTACAGAGGTGCAGGAAACCTTGCAAAGAAGATGAGCGCGGAAAGAGTGTTGCACTTCAAGGACGGGGAATCTTCATTCGCATATGCAAACGAGTATAGCAGGCAGCCATTAAGGGACTCTGTGTTCTCAGCTTTGTCACACGATGCCCAGTCAATAGCGCTATTAGAAACATTCGGAACTAACCCGAAGAATATGTTTGATATGCTTATTGACGATGCTACTCAACCATTGAAGGCCAAGCCTAAACTAAGAGAAAAGTTTAGTGAACGGGTACTAAGGAACCAGTTTGCCGAACTGGATGGAACGACCCGAGCTATCGGTGCCGGCACACCAATCTTGGGAACAAGTGTCACAGCAGCAGGGATTGCATCAGGGTTCAGGGCTGTTCAGGCAATGTCTAAGCTTGGATTTGCTACAATATCATCGTTTTCTGACATAGCAACTAAGGCCGCTTTCATAAACTCTAATACTGATAGAAATATATTTCAGTCATACGGTGTGGCGATGCGCGATACGTTTCGCATCTTCAACAGCAAGGAACAGAAAGAGCTGGCCCTGTTGCTTAACATTGGGTTTGAGAACGAGCTCGCAGAAATACACGCACGGTTCAGCGCAAACGATAGCGCACCGGGTGCAATATCTCGAGCTCAGCAAGTGTTCTTTAAATTAAACGGTATGCAATGGTGGAACAGCACACAAAAGGTTGGCGTGGCCCGTATGCTGGCGGCTGATTTGGCGAACTATGCGACCAAAGACTTTTCTAACGTCCCAGCTTCAACACAAAGACTGCTAAAGCTTTACGGTATAACAGAGCTAGAATGGCCTTTGTTTAAAGACTTAGACATGACAATGGCAGACGGTAACAAGTATCTGACAACTGACATTATAGACACACTGACAGATGCCGCGATTGACCCGGTTATATCTAGGCAACTAGGAACAATTAACATAACAGACAATATGCGAGCCACGTTCAGAACGGAGCTACGCACTAAAATATCCTCGTACTATACTGACAGCGCAGACTCAGCAATTCCTACGCCGGGCGCAAGAGAACGGGCCATAATGAACCAAGGTTTACCACGCGGAACTGTTGCCGGTGAAGCTATTAGAATGATAATGCAGCTTAAAGGATTTCCAATTACCTATGTAACAAAAGGTCTTGGTCGTCAGTACGTCTCAGGTGGCAAGGTTGGAATTGCTAAGATGATGGTGGGTACGACCATGATGGGGTATCTAGCAAACGCAACGAAGGACATACTTAAAGGCAAAGAGCCTATGGATGTGTTCGACGATGAGACATTTATTGATAAAAGCACTTTGCTCCGGGCATTTACACAAGGCGGGGGTTTAGGTATTTACGGTGATTTTATCTTTGGAGAGTTTAACCGATACGGTCAGTCCCCACTGGAAACATTTGCCGGTCCTTCACTTGGAACTGCCGGTGATATACTAAAGTTGTTTGCTAAGTGGCGTGATGGAGATGATGCAGCGGCAGAGTCTGTTCGCCTTATGTTACGGAATACGCCGTACATGAACCTGTTTTACAGCAAGCTCGCTCTGGACCACCTGTTCTTGTATGAGCTTCAGGAGTTTGCAAGCCCGGGTTATTTCAGGCGTATGGAAAAGCGCATGAGAGACGACACTAATCAGGAGTTTTACATCCCGCCGAGCGGTGTAGTGAGATGACTTTAATGTTCAGCCTAAATGCAGTATAATCTCCGTAGGAGCAAAAAATGACAGTTAGCAGTACACTTACAAAGAATAGCTATGACGGTGACGGGGTAACGCCCGACTTTACCTATGGCTTCAAGATATTCGATGATGATGACATTACGGTTATCATCCGAACTATTGCTACAGGCACTGAAACTGTTAAGACCAAGGGAACGCATTACACTGTTTCAGGCGTAGGCAACGCAGGCGGTGGAACGGTTACGTTTACTGTTGGAAACATCCCCGCTGCTACGGAAAAGGTTTTCCTTGTAAGAAGCACTGCTCTGACACAGGCTACTGACTACACACCGAATGACCCCTTTCCGGCAGAAAGCCATGAAAACGCGCTTGATAAGCTTACCTTTATGGCGCAGGAAATCCAGGAGGAGCTAGACCGCTCGATTAAGGTTTCCAAAACAAACACCATAACGACAACAGAGTTCACAACGGACGCAGCAACTAGAGCAAATAAAGTGTTCGCGTTTGATAGCTCTGGTGATTTAGCTGTAACGCAAGAGCTTGGCGTTAATCGAGGGAGCTGGGCTGCCGGGGTAAGCTATCAGCAACGTGACCTTGTTAAAGACACAACCACCAGCAACGTCTTTATGGCAAACACAGCCCACACATCTTCAGGGTCTGAGCCACTTACGACAAACGCTGATAGCGCAAAATGGGACTTAATAGTAGATGCTGCGGCAGCGGGGACTTCAGCAAACACTGCAAGCGACCACCGAGAAGACGCGGGTAAGTACGCTGTAACAGCACACAACACACCCTTTACCTTAACAGCTACTAATGGTGGCACAAGCGGCCTGTATTCTGCACTCCACTACGCAACAGAAAGCGCAGCTAGTGCATCGGCGGCGGCTACATCAGAAACAAATGCCAGCACATTCGAGGATACCGCAGAGCTATGGTCTATCAAAGTTGACGGGGCTGTAGCTGGTGGTAACTATTCTTCTAAAGCTTGGGCAATAGGCGGTGTTGGCGTAACAGACGCGGCTGGTTCTGGTGCCGCAAAAGAATGGGCAACAGAAACTTTGTCTAGCGTAGATGGAAGTGAATATTCTAGTAAAGAATATGCTATCGGCTCACAAGCTGGGAACACTAGCGGCTCCGCTAAACAATGGGCGTTGGGTGGCGGCGGTTCTTATTCGTCTACCACTACGGTTGATGGCTCTAACTTCTCAGCAAGGTATTGGGCAGAAAAAGCAGAGTCATATGTTCAGCAAGAATTTGAAAATAAATATCTTGGAGCACATTCTTCTGACCCAACACAAGACCCATACGATGAAGACCCTTCAGATAGTCAGGCGTTAGATGCGGGTGATTTATACTTTAATACAACCAATAACATACTTCGTGTTTATGACGGTGCTAATTGGAATGATGCTGTCCAAGACACAACAAACTTTGCCACTAATGGCTTTTCAATAGCAATGGCTATCGCTTTATAGGAGTTATAAGATGGCACAGAATTTTCACAGATACGCAGTAAGAAATGTTGGCACAGCAGCAACAGATATTCCTGATGGTGCAAACTTCGACAGCGTGGATACTATTGTAGGTATTCATTGCGCTAACAGAGCGACAAACGCAATTACTGTAGATATCTTTATAACAGACAACACTACTTCTGAAGGTGGCGCTGGTTCTACCGACTCTGCTGGAAGCCAAGAATATTATTTAGTAAAGGGTGCCCCTATACCTGCTGGCGGTGCTTTGCAGATTATGGATGGCGGAGCAAAGATTGTAGTAAAATCTGGGGACAGATTATTTGTTAAATCTGATACAGCAAACTCATTAGATGTTTGGGTTTCTGTAGTTGATTCAATCAGTACGCCAGTAATAACATAGGTGACACATGGGATATGTAGGTAATCAAAGCACTAACGCTTATAGCAGTCTACCTGCCAAGCAAGACTTGACTGGTGCTACAGGTACCACGCTCACACTGAGCCATGCTGTTGCTGGACCTGAGAGCATTGACCTGTTTATCAATAATGTGCGGCAAGAGCCGACTACAGCTTATAGCGTATCAGACACAACTGTAACGCTGACTGGTTCTGTGGTGGCAACTGATGACATCTATGTGGTCTATAACGGTCTGGCTTTGCAAACTATCGTGCCGCCAGATGGCAGTGTGACATCAGCCAAACTAGACACAAACATCGAAGTTTCTGGAATACTAACAGAGCCTAACAAAGAATACTTCCAAGTTGACCTAACAACTACACAGTCAGGCATCGTTGATGGCGCTCATGCGGTTGTTGATTTTAACACTAACGGCACTGTTAAATATGACACTAAATCAAACTTTGACGCTTCTACCAACAGCTACGAATTAGATAGTTCAGACGGAGTGTATTGGGTTGAATATTCTTTGGCAATCACTTCAGACACAGCAGGTACTGCCGAACTCATCACTTCAACTTCTGCCGCAGAATTTAGCACAGACAATTTTAGTTCTATTAATTCTCGGATTAGTGAGTTTACTAGGTCCTTAAACGCCGCAGATGCGCTTGAGGTAAGTCATCACCACAAAAGAAGCACAATATTCAAAGCAACTTCATCTGGCACAAAGATAAGACTTAAAGCTAGCTGTAATCCTGTAGGCAATGCGGCAAGCACTTATAGGTTTGCTCACAATATTTCAACGCAAAGCAGTTTTACTAACTTTGATGGCACGGTCACATCTTTATCAGTAGTGAGGATAGCATAATGGCATTAAGTAAAATAGACACACCTGCTCTTGAAGCAGACGCAGTTGATAATACAATTTTAGACGTTGCTAGTGACTTTGCGTTTACTGGCACTGTGACAGGGGCTGGTGTAAGCGGCAAGGTTCTACAAGTTAAGCATTTTGTGAGTAATACTGAGAAATCGACATCAAGCACATCGTATAACTCAAGCGGTCTTTATTTAGATATTACACCTTCATCAACAAGTAGTGACATATATGTGTCTATGTCATTCATGATGGGAACTTCAGCAAACGGACCACCAGAATACAGAATTTATCGTGGTAGCACTGGCATAGGTGGCTCAACTAAATTCCAAGCTGATGCAAATTGGAATAACTCTTTAGACCGTGGCACTTTAACAGCTTTAGATAGTCCAAACACTACATCGTCAACTAGGTATCAGCTTTACTTCAGAAGAACAGGAAGCGGTACGGCTCGTATTGGTAGAAATCACGATGGATTTGTTACTAATAATTCCACGCTGATTACTTTAATGGAGATTGCAGGATGATGTATGATGAAGCTATTTACGAATTATATTCTAATGCAGTTACCGTAAGCGTTGACAGAGAGAACCAAATCTATGAGGCTTTCGATGATGGTGGCAATGCAATTACAATAGATTTAGACGCTCTGGAAACTAAGGCTTCAGAACTATACGTTGTTGCCAAGCTAGAAAGACTACGGGCAGAGCGTAACCGCCTGTTAGCTGAGACGGATTACTGGACGCTATCAGACACACCCGCTGCTACAGACGCACAGTTAGCGTACCGCATAGCATTACGAAATATACCTTTGACCTACACATCATTAGACGATGTTGTGTGGCCTAACAAACCGTAAGGAGAGAACATGCCATATATAGGTAAACAACCTACCATTGGCGAGTTTGTTGAGCTAGATGCTCTGACTGCCTCTGCCACGGACACATACACATTAACCAGAAGCGGTGCCGCATATTACCCTGAGACTGTGAACAACCTACTGGTCAGCATCAACGGCGTGATACAGGCTGGCTCTACCATGAGCCTATCAGGTAACACGCTGACTGTTGGTGCCACGCTATCGTCATCAGATGTCATCGACTTTGTGCGAGTGTTCGGCAATGTAGGCAATGTGGTTACGCCTACGGATGGCAGTGTTACATCAGCCAAGCTAGATACCAACATAGCCATCAGCGGTAACCTCGATGTTGGCAGTATTAGAGCAAGCAACGGCACTGCGGCTATGACTATTGATGATAGTGGGCGTATCTTCCAACCATCTAAACCAGCAATCCTTTGCATGGGTAATAACCACAATAACGTATCAGTAGGCGCAAATACAGTATTGCCTCCTGCTAACTACGAAACTTCTACAAATGGTTTTGCACAAGGTGGTATGAGCTATGA